>Ga0184632_10000523_pt1 | contig 15199 bp, 12 predicted proteins | sample PLM31_50_b1_FD_133153 | JGI IMG/M metagenome (GOLD analysis project Ga0184632, IMG submission 133153) | Groundwater sediment microbial communities from an aquifer in East River, Colorado, USA - PLM3-1_50_b1 | ecosystem: Environmental > Terrestrial > Soil > Riparian zone | place: USA: East... | reverse complement strand
CTTCACGGTTGTGGCGGCCGCCGCGATCGGGACGGCGTTCTTCTCCTCGTGCCCTGCGACGCCCGCCGCCAGGGCAGCGGCTGGTGCCGCCAGGCCGGTCAGGCCGATTACGAGCGCCAGCGCAGTGCGCGGCGCGACCGCGTTCACGCGGATACCAGACATGCGGGACTTGAGCGCACCAAAGGGACGGTCGACGTTGACCACAAGCAAGATCCGTTCTTCCGGGGGGGTTGTACATGCGCCCGGGGGGCCGGGGCACCCCACCCACAACCAACGGCCCGTTCCCGACAATCCCGAAAAATCCTCATGTGATCGGGCTTACGACGGCCGAGCGCGAGAGGCCCCAGTGCGGCGTAACCGCGGACACACGCCGGCCGTGCGAGCCGCCTCGGCAGCGTTGGACAGGTACCCGGGTGGAGAGGCGTCGACAGCGCGGCTATGCGTCCAATGCCCGGATCGTGCACCGAACCGCCCAGTTGATCTCGGTCACGAGCGGCATTCGATAATCGACATTATGTCAAGTTGTTCTCCAGACCCGGCTACGGCGGTGGCTACACCTCCGTGATCGGCCAGGCCTCGCCGAGCACTGAGCGGATCTGGTCGGGACGTGAGGTGACCACGCCCGCAGCACTGGTCAATGCCACGTACGCTGCGTGGCCCGCGTCGATTCGACCCGCAAACCGGGCCATGCTGCCGATGAAGGGGCAGTCGTCGGAGTGATCGAGATCGAATGCTGGGACGATCGTTTCTACGGCTCGATTCCGGCGGAGCATCCGCAGCGGCTCGAATTCGGTGTGGTGCAGCAGACTGTAGGCCTCAACGAGGCAGAGCAGCGGTATGGCCACCGTGCCATCGGCGTCAGCGACATCAACGAGAATCTGCCCGACCGCATCGACGCCGTGGGCGTAGCCCATCAGTGCTCCGGTATCCAGCACCCAGTACGGCGAACTCACCGGCGGGCACGACCGTCAAGCTCGGCGCGAACCTCGTCGACCGGCCGTGCCAGCGACTCGGCCACGCCGAGACTCAAGGAGGACTCTCCCCCGCGACGAGCGCCGCCCGCGGCCGAGCCCGCCACCAGCCGATTCCATTCAGGAGCGTGACCAGCACCAGCAGGAGCAGCGACAGCCCGAAACCAGGCCCGGTCTGGACATAGTCCCGGATCACCTTCCCCGCCGGCAGCGGCTGGGTCAACTGCTCCCCCACCCGCACCGCCAGTTCGGCCTCGACGAGCGCCTGGTTAACGAGCAGCGCCGTGGCCGCGACGCCGGCCAGGGCTGCGACACTGGCCCGGCGAAGCCGCGGCTCCCCCGTGCGCACTGCGAGTGCCGTGCCCGCCACGATAAGCACGAGTACGACGGCAGCGGCGGGCTGCGGCCAGAGGCGATCGTCGAGTCCCTGTCCCGGCAGACGGACCTTATCGGGTGGGGTCACATCCGGCTGACCGCCTACGACGAGGTCGAAGCCGTTATAGGTCGTCGTGCCGCCGGGCGCGGCCCGGCCATATCCGCCGGGGGTGTCGCAGGCGACGGAGACGAAGGGCAGGGCAAAGCACAGACCGGCGAGGATCAGCGTGGTCGGGCTGAGCCAGCGGCCGGCCCGCCGCAACATCGGACTCACCACGCCGCCAGCGTAGGGGGCTACCCCACCCGATGGAAGATGACGATGTAGTCGGTACGAACGGCGGCTGAAGCCGGCTGACCGAGGGCTCCTCCTCCACCAGCGACGATAACCTGGCCGCCGTGGGGCTGGGCTATCCGACGCCATGGGACGGACGCACGTCGGGTCGGCCGGCCAGGGTAATCCGGCCGGACCCGACGGTCACGCCCTAAGCGAAGCCGCCGGCAGGTCGTTCCTGACGGCTGGCTCAGCTACGGAATGATGCTCGAGCCCTCGCACGACTGGCTCATCGTTATCACGGCCTTCTGGCCGGCCGTGTCATCCTTCGCTTTGATCGCGTCGAAGAAGGCCTTCACCGCGGCCACGCACGCATCGCTCTTGGTGACCTTGTCCTGGGCCGCGGTCAGGTCCGCCTCGGCCTTCGTCAGCTTCTCGGTCTTGGCTGCGGAGTCCGACGTCAAGGTCGAGATCTGGGCCTTCTGGTCGGCGATCGTCTTGTCCGCGTTGTTTTTGCTCACGAAGTACAGCCCCGTTACGCCAGCCAGACCAAGAAACAGCACCAACGACAGGATTCCGAACAGCAGGCCGGACTTGCCCTTCTTCGCCACCGGCGCGGCCGCCTGCGAATAGCCTTGCTGCGGGTAGCCCTGCTGGGGGTAGCTCTGTTGGGAGTAGCCCTGCGGTGACACCGGCAGCGGCGCGGTGGCGCCGGCGCCGCCGTAGCTCTGACTCGGTACCGGGGAACCCGGCGCCGCGCTCGGCTGGGCGGGGGTTTCCTCTGGGGGATATGACACAACATCACCTTCCGGACTCAGCGCACGGAGCACCCCCGTGCGGAACAGCGTCGACACACTACCGGCGAAAGCCGATCGTGGCAGTCCCGGCACCTGTGCGCAGCGCCGCGATGAGCGTCCAGGCGGTCGCGGTCAGCAAGATAGCCCGTTCGAGCAGCCCGGTGAGCTGACCGCGGCCGAGCACCAGCATCGCCACGCCTACGGCCACGACCAGCGGGCCCACGATCCAGAACGTAAGCCGGGACAGGCGACGAAGCGGTGTGTCCTCACGCGTGATGGCGAGCGCCGCGATCGCCAGGGTGGCGGCACCGACGGCGAGGATGCTCGCGCCGCCATGAACCAGGTCCGCCGTGGTGGCCGATTCGTACGGCGGGAGCGGGCAGTTACCACTGCACGAGACCGACCCCGACAGCGCGGCGAACACGCCGGATCCGGCGAGGAGGACTGCGGCCAACGGCGAGACCCTGACCAGCGCCAACGCGAGCAGAAGCAGACCCAACGCCAGGCCGAGGATGCCCCATCGATAGGTCGATGCCTGCGGCTCGGCCGCCACGCCAGCCTCACTGACGTACCCGCCGAACCACAAGCGGCGGGTCGCCACCACCGAGGCGACGACCAGACCAGCGCCGATCACCGTGCTGGCGGCGGATAGGCGCGCGGCGGTACGTGTCAGCGAGGATCGGGCGTCCCGGCGAAGATCGGCCACGCATCACCCTAACGGGCAAAGATGGTGCGTGGCCTCCCGCCGGACAGTGGTGATCACCGGTGCTAGTTCCGGCATCGGCCTCGCGGCGCACGCGTGCTGGCCCGGGCGGGCGACGAGGTCGTGCCGTTCTGGCACAACGCCTTTGGCGGTCGAGTCTCGAGGCTGTTGGCCTCCCCGACACCGAACGGGCTACCTGACACAGTGGGATGTCAGACACTAGGCTGAGCGGATGCCCGTCAGCTCGCTCAACGCGACCGCTGCCTCGCTGCTGGGCTTCCTGCATAGCGGGCCAAAGACCGGCTGGGACCTGGTCGCCACCGCAGAGCGCGACATCGGCGACTTCTGGTCCATCACGCAGAGCCAGGTCTACCGCGAGCTGACCGCGATGGCGCAGGCCGGATACGTTGAGGCCGGCGAGCGAGGCCCCCGGGACCGGCGGCCTTATGCGATCACCGATGCCGGGCGGAAGGCGTTCGCGAGCTGGGTGGAGCGGCCGCCCGGTCCGGAGCTGATCCGATTCCCATTACTACTCACTGTTGTCTTCGGCGCGCACGTCCCGCGCGAGACCCTCGCCGCGCACGTGGCGGGCCACCGGGCGATCCACGCCGGCCGACTGGCTCGCTACGAGGCAGACCATGCGGCGGCCGCGGCCGCACCGCCCGGACAGGGGCCAAGCGCGTACGCCGCGGCCGCGCTCGACTTCGGCCTGCGCTACGAGCGGGCAGTCATGGATTGGTTCGACGCGCTGCCTGAGGAGATCAACGGCGGCGGAGCGGGTTAGCCTTGGCCCGTGCCGGACTTAGCTCACCGTGACACGGGCCGCCACGACACAGGCTGCGAGGGCCCAGGCTGCGAAGGCACGGTGCTGCCTGGTGCCCGCGCGGCCGTGCTCGCGCGGCTCTGGGGAGCCCTGGCTCGCGAGCCGATCCCCGGCATCGGCATGCGCGATTCCGGCGGCGGCACGATGGTGGTGAAGTTGCCTGACGGTCGTACGCTGCGCGGCGACGCCGCCGCCGCCCGCCCGTTCGCGGTCGCGCCACCGGGGTTCGCTCTCGACCTCGACGGGATCAGTTACACCGATCCGGGGCCGCTGCTGCGAGCGCTGGGTCTGCCGTCGCCTACCCAACACCTCGAGTCGGAACTCGACAACAGCGTAGGCAATCTCGTCCTCGCCCGGGCGTCTCAACCCGCACCCGACGGCGCGGAGCCGACACTTCGCCGCGCCGCGAACCAGCCCGATCCGCTCGCCTTCCTCGAGCAGTGCGTCGTGGACGGCCACCCGTTGCATCCCTGCTGCCGCACCAGGATGGGGCTCTCCCGCGACGAGGTGCTGGCGTACGCGCCGGAGCACCGCCCTACCGTGGAGTTGCCGGTCGTTCGTGTGCCCGAGGGGCGGTGGATCGGCGTGGACTGCCAGCCGGAGCTGGTGGTTCACCCCTGGCAGCGCGACCACGTTCTCGACGCCTATCCATGGCTGACCACGACCGGTGAGACCATCGCCGCCCGGCCGCTCATGTCGCTTCGCACGCTGGCTCTCGTCGGCGACCCGCGACGCCACGTCAAGACCGCAGTGGACGTGCAGATGACCTCAGCGGTTCGCACCATCTCCCCCGCGGCCATCCACAATGGACCCTTGGTCTCCGCGCTGCTGCGTCTGTTGACCGCCCGCACGCCATCTCTGTCGATCCTCTCCGAGGTCGGCACCGGCGCGGTCCTCATCGACGGCGAGCCGTGCCGAAGCCTCGCGATGCTCTGGCGGGAGGGCCCCACACTCGCGGCCGGAGAGGTCGCCCTGCCCCTCGCCGCGCTCGCCGCCCCGTCGAACTCCGACGGCCGCCCCCTCGTCGTAGAGGTGGTGACAATCGCTTACGAGGGGGACGCGCTCGCCTTCCTTCATCGGCTCGCCCGGCTCATGCTGCCGCCGCTCCTCACGCTGCTGGACCTGGGCGTTGCCCTCGAGGCGCATGGGCAGAATCTGCTGATCGTCCTTCGCGGCGGCCGGCCCGAGCGGATGGTATACCGCGACATCGGCGGGGTACGGATCAGTGCGGGGCGTCTCCGTACGCACGGTGTCGAGGCTCCCCCGCTGCGGGGCGACCTCGCCACCGAGGATCCGCACGTACTTCGTACCAAGGTCCTTGCCTCGGCGGTGTCCACTGTGGTGGGACAGATCGTGGCGCTGCTGGCGCGCGAGTTCGGCACCGATGAGGCGGATGCCTGGGCCCACGTCGCCGCGGTAGCTCGCAAACATCCGGGAGCCGCCGCGGCCGGCCTGTTCGAGGACACGCTCCCGATCAAGGCGATGACCGCGATGCGACTGGCCACGGATCCGATCGTCGATCTGTGGGCCTCCGTGCCGAACCCGATGGCGGGGCTCTCGTGAGCGCCGGTGGGGCGCTCACCGCGGCCGGACCGACCGCGGTGGCCGCGCGCACCGCCGAGCAGCGGCTCGCCGAGGTGGCGCCGCGGCTCGCGCCCGGCTTCCGCGACAACCTGTCCCGCGCGGCGGACGTGGTGTCCCGACGCCTGTTCGGCGCGGCCTACCGGGAAGGACTCGCCGGCGGGGGCGGATCCGGGGCCCGTCGCGACATCGCGTGGTCCGACGACCGGGTGTTCCTGCCCGCCACCGACGGCGGCTACCTCGTCGCGGTCGCGGACCGGCACGCCTTCGATCGCATCGACGTAGCCGAACACGTGGATGGTGACCCGGCCGGCCTACTGGCGCGCCTCGCCGGCGGGGACGAGGCGACGCGCCTGGTCGCCGCCGAGATCGTCGACGCGTCCGTCAACCTCGCGGTCGCCTATGCCCGGCGGGCCGGGATCGAGACGGAACTCATCGCGCAGGCGGCCCGCACCGGCGCCCAGGACAGCCTCGACCTCGTGGCCGATCTGGACGCGGACGACCAGTGCGTGTTCTTCGAGCGTCTGGCCACCGAGGGACACAACCTTCATCCCTGTGGACGGACGCGGCTCGGCTGGGGTGTGCCGGACCTGCTCGCCCATGACCTCGAGTCGCCCAGCACCTCGGTCGGCTTCGTCGGCGTACGCCACGACGTCCACATAGGCGACGACATCGGCCGGGACATGCTCGCTGACAGGGATGCCGCGCACGGAGACCTCGACCCGGCTCGATTTGCGGTGACCCCGGTGCACGCATGGCAGCTCGACCGGATCGTGCGTGGCCGTTATGCGGACCTCCTGGCGGACGGCGCACTGATCCCCCTCGAGGGGACCATGACGGCCGCGCCGACCGCGGCTCTGCGTACCCTTCTTCTCCCTGCCGATGGAGCCGGCGTGCGCCGCTATCTCAAACTCTCCCTCGACATCCAGGTCACCTCGACTCGGCGCACCATCTCGGTCGCGAGCACCCGCAACGGTCCAGCGCTGTCGCGGGTGCTCGGCCGGCTGCTGCCGGAGGCGAGCGACCGCGTGCTCCTCATGGCCGAGACCGCCGGCTCGGCGACCGTCGCCTCCGGAGGGCGGCAGCGCGACCTCGCCGCGATCGTCCGATCTGGACTGTCCGGCCGACTCGGCCCAGCCGAGACCGCGGTGCCGGGCGGCGCCCTCTATGCCGTGTCGCCCGTTACCGGAACGACCGTCGTCGCCGAGCTCGTCACGCGCTTCGGCCGAGTCCGCGGACTGTCCAGGCCGGCCGCGGCGCTGCGCTTCGTCGACGAGTACGCGCGGCTGCTGTTGCCGCCCGTGCTCAGCCTCGCCACCCGGCATGGCATCGGCCTCGAGGCGCACCTGCAGAACTGCGTGCCCACCTTCATCGACGGTGTGCCGAACCGGCTCGCCATTCGCGACTTCGCCGGGCTACGCCTGTACCAACCACGGCTGCGACCCGAGGTGAACCTCTGGCCCGGCTCGGTCATCGTCACCGGTGACCTGGACGTCATGCGCGCCAAGGTCTGCTACACCGCGCTGCAAGCCCACCTCGGTGAGATCGTGGCGCGGCTGGTCGACTCACACGCCCTGGACGAGCGGGCCGCCTGGTCCGCCGTGCGAAGTGTGATCGACGAGGTGTACGACGTGATGTGCGCCGACCGCACCACGCGAACCGAGATCGCCCAGCGGGCAAGCGCGGACCACGCCTTCCTTACCGCTCCGACACTGCCCCACAAGGCGCTGCTGGGCATGCGCCTGGCCGCCGCCCGCGGCCGGACCGACGATATCTATGTGCGAGTGGAGAACCCGCTGCGGTGACTGAGACCATCCCCGATCGGGTACGCGCGGCGCTGCTGGCGACCCCCGCACCCCGCTGCGCCTACGTCTACGACCGGACGACCCTGGCCACGACCGCGGCCGCGGTCCGGGCCGCGCTGCCGCCCGGAACCACGCTGCTGTACGCCGTGAAGGCCAACGGGCATCCGGACGTGCTCGCCGCATTGGCGATCGAGGTGGACGGCTTCGAGGTCGCCTCCGGCGGAGAGCTGGCGCTCGCCCGGATCGCCCGGGCCGGTGTCGGCACGGCCGACCAGATCGTCTTCGGCGGCCCCGCGAAGACCGACGCCGAGCTGGAGTCGGCCGTCGAGGCCGAGGCGACGGTCAACGTGGAGAGCACGCTGGAACTGCGCCGCCTGGCCGTCGCGGCCGAGACCGCCGGAGTACGGGTCCGCACGGCCCTACGGGTCAACCGGGTCGACGATGCGGCCCCGCCGGCCGGGACTCATCAGATGAGCGGGGTCGCGACTCCGTTCGGCATCGACGAGGCACAGCTTGCCGAGGCGGTGGAACTCGCCTTTGGGCACCCGTCGCTGCGCCTGATCGGCTTTGGGCTACACGCCGTGTCCAACAACCTCGACGCGGCGGCGCACGCAGCCTTCGTCGCCGACGCGGTGCGCTGGTCGGTCGCGGCGGCGGCCGTCCACAGCATCCCGCTTGAGACGATCAACGTCGGCGGCGGGTTCGGCGTGGACTACGCCGGGTCTGCACACTTCGACCTCGCCGTGCTGGCCGAGGGGTTGAAATCGGTGGCGGCCGGACTCCCCGTCGGGGTGCGCCTGGTGTTCGAGCTCGGCCGGTTCCTCGCCGCCGATGCCGGCTGGTATGCGGCCGAGGTTGTCGACCTCAAACGCAACCACGGGCGATGGTTCGCGATTGTGCGTGGCGGCACGCACCACTTCCGGCTGCCCGCCGCGTGGGGCTACAGCCATCCCTTCACAGTGGTGCCGGTCGAGTCCTGGGCCCGCCCGTACGACCGGCCGGAGGTCTCCGACGTCGTCGTCGACGCGGTCGGGGAGCTGTGTACGCCACGGGACGTTCTAACGCGTGACCAGCCGGTGGAACGGCTGCGCGTGGGCGATTTGCTGGTGTTCGCGCGCACCGGGGCGTACGGCTGGGACATCTCCCACCATGACTTCCTCCGCCACGATCCCCCCGAGTTCCTGGTGACCGGCTGAGGAGTGCCTGGTGGGGCCGCCAGCGGGCCACTTGACGAGCACATAGACTGTGCCGGTCCTCACGGCTGCGTTCGGCGAGCTTGCGCGCCGAAGCGTCACCTCTGCACCCCCTCGGAGGCAACCCTCATGCCGTCGTACGGCCGTACTGGCTCCGTTCGGTCGCACCGGCGCGGCGGACCACCCCGCCGCATCGCCCTCGCTCCATGGTTGATCATCGGATCGGTGATCGCCTTGGTTGGCGCGGGCGTGACAGCCGGATACGCCTTCCTCATCAAAGGTGGCTGCTCCGGCCAGGCCGAGGCGACGATCGTGGTAACCCCACGCATCGAATCGATCATGCAGAGGCTTGCTCAGAGTTGGGAACAGACTTCACCGTCCGTGAGCGGAACCTGTGGCTCGGTGACGGTCTCTGCGAAGGACTCCGCCGAGGTTGCCAGGGCGCTCGCCGGCGACTGGGATACCAAGAGCCTCGGGGCGACACCAGATGCGTGGGTCCCAGACTCGAGCGCCTGGGTGCGCAAGGCCTCTGTCGACGCGGACGCCGAACGGATTATGCCGGATCTGCAGCCAAGCCTGGCCCGCACTCCCACCGTGATCGCGATGCCGAAGCAGTTGGCTCAGGCGGCTGGGATGACCGCAAAGCCGTTGACCTGGCAACAGATCATGGAGAAGCTGGCCGTGGCCGACGGTTGGAAGGCCTATAACCACGCGGAGTGGGGGTCGTTCAAGGTCGGACTGTCGGACCCACAGGCGTCGACCGCCGGCCTGCTCGCACTGATGGCAATCTCCGACACCGACGACAACGGTGAGGTGAGCCCGGAGGAGCAGGCCACGCTACTGGGGCTGAAGAAGGTCGTCACGCACAAGGCGGCCACCACCGCCGACATCTTCAACGGGCTGCGTGGGGTGGCCGAGACCGACCCCACCAAGGCGCTCACGTACGTCTCCGCCTTCCCCGCGCTCGAGCAGGACGTGCTGACCTACAACCTGGCCCAGCCGAAGATCCCACTGGTCGCGGTCTACCCGCAGGATGGCACCGCTGAGGCCGACTTCCCGTACCTCATCTTTACCGACCAGGCTGCCTGGGCCGACGCGAAGCGTCAGGAGGTCGCTGGCGCGTTCCTTAGGTTTGCGCGCGGCCCCGAGGGCCGGGCCGCGTTCCAGGAAGCGGGCTTCCGCGACGGCAACCGTTCGCCGGGCCCGGCGCTGACCCCCGCCAACGGCGTCGTGGAGAAGATCACGGCCCTGCCGCGGGCGATCCTGCTGCCGGAGTCGGTGGCGTACGCGGCGGCATCGTGGACCGCGGTCACCAGGCCGACCAACCTGCTGTTGGTGTTCGACACCTCGGGTTCGATGGGCGGCGAGGTCAGGGGAACCGGCAAGAGCCGGCTCGACCTCACCAAGGCGGCCGCATTGAGCGCGCTGGGTCTGCTCGATGAATCCGCTCAGGTCGGCGTGTGGGCGTTCTCCACGACCAATCAGGGCAAGGACCATCGCAAGTTGCTCGCGCTGGCCCCGTTGAGCGAGTCCGTCGGCAACGGAACGCAGCGCGGGGCCGTCAACAGCGCGATCACCAACCTGGCGGCGGGCGGTAACACCGGCCTCTACAACACGGCCTGGGCCGCCTGCCAGGAGGTGTCCGCGCGGTACCAGGCCGGGGCGGCCAACCTGGTCGTCCTGCTCACCGATGGCGCCGACGACAACAACATCGCCGGCAGTCTTTCGCTGGACAAGCTGCTGTCGAACCTGAAGGGCTCGTGCGGCGGAGCGGCGAAGCCGGTGAAGGTGATCACGATCGGACTCGGCGTCGACTCGAACTCGGAAATCTTGCGCCAGATCTCGACCGCCACCAAGGCCACGACGTTCTCCTCACCGAGGTCGTTCGACATCAGCCAGGTGGTTCTCTCCGCTCTGTTCAACTAGGAAACGGCTCGCGATCAAGGGCGTAGTCGCGTGCTTAGAGGTCAACTCACGCGACTACGCCCTTGATCGACGGGTCGTCACAGGCGCTGAGGGCGGCTCGCAACGGCGCGGCCTTGCCGTCTGCCTCGGCCACCTCGGCGTACGGGTCGGAGTCCCAGGTGATGCCGCCACCTGCCCAGAGGTGCACCCGCTCGCCGTCGACGGCGACGGTTCGGATCGTCAGGCCAAGGTCGAGCCGTTCCCTGTCGAGCCAGCCGAGCGCGCCCATGCTCGGGCCTCGGCCTACCGGCTCGAGCGCCGCGATCTGCGCCAGGGCAGCGAGCTTCGGGGCGCCGGTCACCGAACCGCCGGGGCAGACCGCGCGCAGCAGGTCGGCCAGGTCGACGCCGTCGGCCAGGCGTGCGGTCACCCGTGACTCGGCCTGCCAGAGATCGCACCAGCGCCGCAGCGCGAAGAGTTCGGGTACGTCGACCGTGCCAATGCGGGCGACGTGCGCGAGATCATTTCGCTCCAAGTCCACGATCATGATGTGCTCCGCCCGCTCCTTGGCGGAGGTGAGCAGCTCCCGCCGCCCCGCATCGGTGGCCGGTCGAGTTCCCTTGATCGGTCTGGTCTCGACCACGCCGGCCTCGACCCGTACCAGAGTCTCCGGCGAGGCCGATGCGACGGCCCAGCCATCGCCGGTGAGGATACCGGCGTAACGGGCCCCCGGCAGTTCAGTGATCCGCCGGAGAGCCGCTGTGGGGTCCCCGCGATATGCCGCGGAGGCGTGGCCGACCACGTTGACCTGGTACACGTCCCCGCAGGCGATCGCCGCCCGCACTTGCTCGACGGCCGCCGCGTGATCCTTCGGTGACCAACTGGGCTCCCACCTGCCGAGCCGCCACTCCCCCGCCGCGGGATGGCGCGATCCTGACGGCCCGACGTGCCCGTAGACGACGATGACCAAGTCGGGCACCGCGGGGGACGGGCTCGGCGCCCCGGCGGGCACCCCGAGCATCGCGGCACCGGCGGCGGCGGAGATGAACAGGGCAGCACCGCAGATCTCGGCGGCGTCGTGATCATGGTCTTGACCGGCGCGGGATCCGGCAGTGGGCAGGCCCAACCCGTACTGGCCCATAAAGGCGGCCGCCAATGCGGCGGGGTCGCCAGGCTCGCCGACCCGCCACTCCAATCGGGAGCGCTCCCACACTTCGTGACGGTCGGTAGCCGAAAACCGTCTAAAAAGATCGACATTCGGTTGGAACAGCATCGTACGAAGGGCCGATTGTCCAGTCATCTACGTGTCACGCGCTCGTATCTGCATGCTCGGGAGGAGTACCGTGCTTAATTGGTCATCGTGACCTTAGTAACACCACCCACCGGAGTCACCGACAATGTGTGAGCACCAACCCCCCTGTCCGAACGCTGACGCGGTCGACCGTGACGCCGCCCGGGTCATCTCATGCCACCCTGAGCAAGGGTGGAGCCTTCTCTGCAACGGCGTGATCATATTCGAGGACACCGGCGAACTCCTGCCGGACGGTCGCTGTGTAGAGCCGCACCGCGGCCCGGCGCGGCACACTCTCGTCGCCGTTGTACCCAGCGTCGCCTGACAACGCGCCTCGCGCCATAACACCGTCAGCTCTCGTAGGCCTCCGGCGGCGGGCACGCGCAGAAAAGGTTGCGATCGCCGTAGGCGCCGTCGACGCGACGCACCGGCGACCAGTACTTCTCGGTCGGCTCGACCCCGTTCGGATACGCGGCCACGGAACGCGGATAGGCGTGCTCCCAGGCGTCCGCGGTCACCATTTCGGCGGTATGCGGGGCGTTTGCGAGTGGATTGTCGCCCGCCGGCCACTCTCCGGAGGCCACCTTGCCGATCTCGCGCCGGATCTCGACCATCGCCTGGCAGAAGCGGTCCAGCTCGGTCAGATCCTCCGACTCGGTCGGCTCAACCATGAGTGTGCCGGCGACCGGGAACGACATCGTCGGCGCGTGGAAGCCATAGTCGACCAGCCGCTTGGCGACATCGTCCACCGTCACCCCACTGACCTTACTGATCGGGCGCAGATCGAGGATGCACTCGTGCGCCACGAGGCCCTTGTTGCCGGCGTAGAGCACCGGATAGTGGTCGCGCAGCCGCGCCGCGACGTAGTTGGCCGCGAGCACCGCGACGCCGGTGGCCTTGGCGAGGCCGTCCGGGCCCATGAGGCGCAGGTACGCCCATGGGATGGGCAGGATTCCCGCAGAGCCGTGCTGGGCCGCCGAGACCGGCCCGACGGCGGCGCCCTGGACGTTGAGCGGGTGCGCGGGCAGGTACTTGGCGAGGTGCTCCCGCACGGCCACCGGACCCACCCCGGGACCACCGCCGCCGTGCGGAATGCAGAACGTCTTGTGGAGGTTGAGGTGGGACACGTCCGCTCCGAAGCGGCCCGGCTTGGCGAAGCCGAGGAGCGCGTTGAGGTTCGCACCGTCAACGTAGACCTGACCACCAGCGTCGTGCACCTTCGCGCATAGCTGGGCGATGCCGGTCTCATATACGCCGTGCGTCGACGGGTAGGTCACCATGATGGCGGCGAGCCGGTCCCGGTGCTCGTCGATGCGCCGGTCGAGGTCGACGAGGTCGACGTTGCCGTCGGAGTCGCACGCGACCACGACGACGCGCATCCCGGCCATGACGGCGCTGGCTGCGTTCGTGCCGTGCGCGCTGGATGGAATGAGACACACGTCCCGTGCGACGTCGCCGTTATCCCGGTGGTACGCGCGGATGGCGAGCAGACCGGCGAGCTCACCCTGCGAGCCGGCGTTCGGTTGCACGCTCACCGCGTCATATCCGGTGACTTCGGCAAGCCAGTCCTCGAGCGTGCGCACCAATTCGGCGTACCCCGCGGTCTGGTCGAGCGGCGCGTACGGGTGCATATTTGCGAACTCGGGCCAGGTCACCGGCTCCATCTCGGTGGTGGCGTTGAGCTTCATCGTGCACGAGCCGAGCGGGATCATGCCGCGGTCGAGCGCGTAGTCCTTGTCGGCGAGCGAGCGCAGGTAGCGCAGCATGGCCGTCTCGGAGCGGTGGGCGTGGAACACGGGGTGGGTCAGGTAGTCGGTGGTACGGCGCAACCCGGTCGGCAGAGCCGTGTCGACATCGAGGCGCTCTTCGTCCACATCGGATGATCCGAACGCGGCCCAGACCGCGCGCAGGTGGTCGAGGGTCGTCGTCTCGTCGCAGGCGACGCTTACCCGGTCCGCGTCGACGAGGCGGAGGTTCACGCCGCGCTTGGCGGCGGCCGCGACGATCCGGGCCGCCCGGCCCGGCGCGGCGACCGTCAGCGTGTCGAAGTAGGTCGAGGTCTCCACGGTCGCCCGGGTCGCGCGGAGGCCGGCCGCGAGCGTGGCTGCCATGCGATGGGTACGGGCGGCGATGCCGCGCAGCCCGCTCGGCCCGTGGTAGACGGCGTACATGCTGGCTATCACGGCGAGCAGCACCTGCGCGGTGCAGATGTTGCTGGTCGCCTTCTCCCGGCGGATGTGCTGCTCCCTCGTCTGCAGGGCAAGCCGGTAGGCTTGGTTGCCGTCGGCATCCTTGCTCACGCCGACGAGGCGACCGGGCAGCGACCGCTCCAGGCCGGCCCGCACGGCAAGGTAGCCGGCGTGCGGGCCACCGTAGCCCATCGGGACGCCGAAGCGCTGCGTGCTGCCGACCGCGATGTCGACCCGGATCTCTCCGGGTGCGCGCAGTAGACACAATGCGAGCAGGTCGGCGGCGACGGTGACGAGCGCCCCACGGGCGTGGGCCGCCTCGACGAGCGGGGCGTGGTCGCGCACCTGCCCCGAGGCGCCCGGGTACTGCAGGTGAAGGCCGAAGAACTCCTCGGGCAGGTTCGCCGGGTCGTCAACGTCCACGACGCGGACCTCGATGCCCAAGGGCTCGGCCCTCGTCGCGATGACCGACATGGTCTGCGGGAGGGTGTCAGCGTCAACGACGTACACGTTGGTCTTCGCCTTGGACGCCCGGCGCGCCAGCGTCATCGCCTCGGCGGCGGCCGTCGCCTCGTCCAACATGCTCGCGTTGGCGGTGGCGAGCCCGGTGAGGTCGGCGACCATCGTCTGGAAGTTGAGCAGGGCCTCGAGCCGGCCCTGGCTGATCTCAGGCTGGTACGGGGTGTAGGCGGTGTACCAGGCCGGGTTCTCGAGCACGTTGCGCCGGATGACGCCGGGCGTGTACGTGCCGTAGTAACCGAGGCCGATCATGGAGACTGCGACCGCGTTGCGGTCGGCCAGGCCGCGCAGTTCGGCCAGGACCTCGGCCTCGGACGCGGCCGGCGGCAGGTTTAGCGTCCCGTGCCACCGGATGACCTCGGGGATCGCGGCATCCATCAGCTCCTCGACGGAGCTGTAGCCCACAACGTCCAGCATGCGCCGCTGCTCGTCGGGGCTCGGGCCAATGTGTCGGCCGGCGAACGGCACGCCGTAGGTGAGGTCTCCGCTCATGCCCTGGTGCTCCTTGAGAGTGAGGACGTCAATTGGCGCCCTCCCCCTCTGTCGCAGTCCCCCACGGTTCGCGGTGGCGCGCTCCAGAGTGCCTGCCCGCGTGGTCCCTTGTGCCTGAGAGGTTCCGGGGAGGATTTGCCCCTTCGGCGCCGTTTCGGACGGTTTGCCCGACGGACTCTCCCACGCGGGTGTTCCGGCTCTCGACACGCTACCAGCGGGGAGGCCTCATCCGCCCGCACGCCGCGCCAACCCCCCCGCTCCCCCCGCCCCCCCGCCCCTCCCCG
>Ga0184632_10000522_pt1 | contig 15216 bp, 17 predicted proteins | sample PLM31_50_b1_FD_133153 | JGI IMG/M metagenome (GOLD analysis project Ga0184632, IMG submission 133153) | Groundwater sediment microbial communities from an aquifer in East River, Colorado, USA - PLM3-1_50_b1 | ecosystem: Environmental > Terrestrial > Soil > Riparian zone | place: USA: East... | reverse complement strand
GTCGCCTCCCTGGAGGGCGACACCGCCGAGTTCGATCTGCTGGTACTGGTCCCACCCCACCGGGGTCAAGCCGTCATCGAGGCATCCGGGCTGGGCGACACCGGCGGCTGGGTGCCGACCGACCGGGCCACCCTCCAGCAGCGGCTGCACGAGCGGATCTTCGCGCTGGGGGACGCCACCGACCTGCCCATCTCCAAGAGCGGCTCGACCGCGCATTTCGAGGCGCCGGTGGTCGCCTCCCGGATCGCCTCCCTGATCCGCGGAACCGAGCCACGGGCGGCCTATCAAGGCCGAGTGATGTGCTTCCTGGAGACCGGTGGGGGCAAGGCTACGGCCCTCAGGTTCGATTACGAGCATCCCCCGACGCCGCCGCAGCCGAACCGCTTCTGGCACGCGGCGAAGTGGATCTTCAACCGCATCTACTGGGTGACCGTCCCGCAAGGGAGGATCCCCGAGCCTCATTCCAAGAGAGGAGCGAACCATGAGCACGACGATGGCGCTGACGCTTGACCTCAAGGGTCTTTCCTGCCCGCTGCCGATCGTGAAGACGGCCAAGGCGATCAAGGAGCTGCAGCCGGGCGATCTCGTCGAGGTACTGGCGACCGATCCCGGCTCCGTCCCCGACTTCAGGGCCTGGGCGAGATCAACCGGCAACGAGCTGGTCGAGCACGCCAACCTGGACGGGGTCTTCCGGTTCGTAATAAGGAAGAGGTGAGGGTGATGCCCGAGGAGAAGGACCGGAAGCTCGTCATATTCGCCTGGAGCGGCGACATGGACAAGGTGTGGCCTCAGCTGATCTTGGCTACCAGCGGCGCGGCGATGGGAATGGAGACCACGGTGTTCTTCACGTTCTGGGGGCTGTTCCCCCTCCTGAAGAACGACAAGGCCGCGGGCCGGGCCCGCCGCATTACCGGCGACAGCTGGATGCAGAAGATGCTCTCGCTCATGAACCGTGGCGGCACGGAGCACCTGAAGCTGTCGAAGATGAACTTCGCCGGCGCCGGGCCGGCGATGATGAAGTCTCTCGCCAAGGGCCACAAGGTGGCCAGCCCCACCGAGCTGATGCAGATGGCCCAGGAGATGGGGGTTCACCTCGTCCCCTGCCAGATGACCATGGACCTGATGGGGCTCTCTCGCGAAGACTTGATCGACGGGCTCGATGAGCCCGCTGGGGCGACCACGGCGCTCCTCGAAGCTCAGGACGCCATCACTCTGTTCATCTGAAGAGGAGCGAGGGCCATGGGACACATCGAAGTCCGTTGGGCGTCTGGAGACCAGTTCCTGATCGGAGTCCGCGGCCACGACCCGATCGTTGACCAGCCGAGGGATGCCGGGGGCGACGATGCCGGACCGACTCCGACCGAGCTGTTCGTCGCCAGCCTCGCCGCGTGTGTCGGCTTCTATGCCGAGAGGTTCCTCAAGCGACACGGCCTGGCGATCGAGGGCCTCCTTGTGCGAGCGAGCTTCGCCATGAGCGAGGATCGGCCGGCCCGGGTGACCTCTATAGACCTTTCCGTGGTGCCGCCGGTGGGCTTCCCGGTGGAGCGCAGGGCCGCGCTGGCGGCGGTGATCAGCCTTTGCACGGTGCACAACTCGATCCGCCTCGAGCCGGTGGTGAGCATGTCGTTCGTGGAACGCGAGGTCGCGGCCGCCTGAAGTAACGGGAAGGGGGACTCGGGATGTTCGAGAGGATCGTGCTGGCGGTGGACGGCTCCGCGCCCTCCAACCGCGCGATCGAGACGGCTGCCGATCTGGCGCGAAGGATCGGGTCCGAGGTGATCGTGCTCCATGTGAGAGAGCGTGAGATGGCCTACGTCGGCGCAGTCGAGATCGAGTCCACGGATGAGGTCAGGGAGCTGGTGGACGGGACCGTACGACAGCTGAAGGACGCCGGGGTCTCCGCGCGAGGAGAGGTGCTGTCGACAGTGTTCGGACGAGCCGCGAGGGTCATCCTGGAAGCCGCGAACGAGGACGGAGCCGAGATGATCGTCATGGGGTCGAGGGGGTTGTCCGACCTCGCCGGACTGGTACTGGGGAGCGTCACCCATAAGGTGCTGCATCTGGCGCGCTGCCCGGTGCTGGTCGTCAGGTAGGAGCCGCGGCAGAATCTCCTTGCGGTGGCCAAGGAAATCGCCTCGACCAGGAGCCTGATGGACAAGCTGGGCGTCAAGCCCGGCTCCACGGTCGTCGTCCTTGGGGTGAAGGACGAAGCGTTCCTCCAGCAGCTGACGGAACGCGGCGCCGATGTGAAAGTGGGTCGAAGGCGGAAGTCGGCAGATCTGATCTTCTACCTCGCGGAGAGGCCGGGGGACCTGGCCAAGCTGTCAGCCCTGGAGGCCGACATGGTGAGAAACGGCGCGATCTGGGTCGTCTCGCCAAGGGGGAGGACCGAGGTCTCCGACGTAGTGGTCATCGCTGCAGGGATCGCCGCGGGCCTTGTGGACAACAAGGTGGTCCGGTTCTCCGACACTCACACAGCGCTCCGGTTCGTCATCCCCCTCGCGCGGCGCTGATAGCCTGCCGTCTACATGAGCACTGTCCTGGTGACGGGGGGCGCCGGGTTCATCGGCTCGCATCTGTGCGACCGCCTGCTGGCTGAAGGCAAGCGCGTAGTGGCGGTGGACGACCTCTCGTCTGGCCGTATCGCCAACCTCGCGGAGGCCAGACGGTACGGCCAGCGCTTCACGCTGCACAACATGGACGTTCGGCTGGACGAGCTCCGGACGGTGTTCGATCGCCACCGGCCGGAGGTGGTCATGCACCTCGCCGGGCAACCCTCGATCTCGGCCTCAGTGACGGATCCCCTCGGCGACGCCAGCGCCAACCTGCTTGGCCTGTTGAGCGTCCTGGACTGCGCCTGCGCCACCGGGGCGCGAAAGGTCGTGTTCGCGGCTTCGGGTCTCACGCTCTACGGCGAACCACGGTCGATCCCGGTAAAGGAGTCGGCCAGGCTTCGCGGCCGCCCGGTCTCGCCATATGGGATCAGCAAGGCGGCCGCCGTCGACTATCTCGACTTCTACGAGCGCGCCAAGGGGCTCGATTTCACGGCCCTGGCCCTGGCGAGCGTGTACGGCCCTCGCCAGGGCGAGTCCGGGGTCGTCGGGAGGTTCATCTCCCAGATGCTCAGCGGCGACTCGCCCACCATCTTCGGGGACGGCCATCAGACGCGCGACCTGGTCTTCATCGATGATGCAGTTCATGCATTCGCCCTGGCCGCCGATCGCGGCTCGGGGACAGTGCTCAACGTAGGTACCGGGAGCGAGACCAGCGTTAGGGCGCTCTTCGCGCTGCTGGCGAAGCTGACCGGCTTTCGAGGCAAGCCGTCCCATCGATCTGCCCCCGAGGGCGAAGTGGCGCGAAACGCTCTGGACTCCGCCCTGGCGGGCAGAAAGCTTGGCTGGAAGCCGTGGACGGAGCTCGAGGATGGACTCCGCGCGACCGTGGAGTGGTTCAGCGCCGGCTAGGCCGCGTACCATCGACGCAGGATGAGCGGCTACGAAGAAATCGATCCCTCCGCCCTCGGGCCGAACATGTGGCTGATCGACGAGATGTACCGGCTTTACCGGGAGGACCCCGGCTCCGTCGAGGAGAAGTGGCGGGAGTTCTTCGAGGACTTCAGGCCCACGCTGGGTGAGGCGGCCTCAGCCGATAGCGTCCCAGGCGCGGAGCCGGAAGCTGTGGTCGCCGCCGTCAGGGAAGCGAGAGCCGCTCCCAAGATCCCCGAGGGTGCCGAGCGCCTCCGGTTCGGAGCCGAGCGGATCGCCCGGAACATGGAGGTCAGCCGGGAGATACCGACGGCCAGCTCGTTCCGCTTCGTCCCGGCGAAGCTCCTGGAGGAGAACCGCCGGATGATTAACCGTTTCCTATCCGGGAATCGCCGGGGCGGCAAGGTCAGCTTCACGCATTTGATCGGATGGGCCGTGGTCCGTGCCCTCGAGGCTGTGCCGGTCATGAAGGTGAGCTTCAGGGAGATCGAGGGTGAGCCTTACGTGATCCGGACGGACCGGGTCAACCTCGGCTTGGCTGTGGACGTCCAAAAGGGGGACGGATCCAGGACGTTGTTCGTTCCCAACATAAAGGGGGCGAACGAGCTGGATTTCGCCGGCTTCTGGGCGGCCTACGAGGAGGTCATCCGGAAGGTCCGGACGAACACGCTCTCGCCGGACGATTTCGCCGGCTCCACAGTCACCCTCTCCAATCCAGGGACGATCGGGACGCAGTTATCCGTCCCGCGGCTGATGCGAGGCCAGGGATTGATAGTGGCAACTGGACGGATCGATTACCCGACCGAGTTTCAGGGAGCGGACCCGGCCACTCTCGCCGTGCTTGGCGTCGGGAAGGTCATAGGCGTCACCAGCACGTATGACCATCGCGTGATCCAGGGCGCGGAGAGCGGACTGTTCCTAGCCAAGCTCGAGAAGCTGCTGCTGGGCCAGGACGCGTTCTACGAGCAGGTCTTCTCCAGCCTCCACATACCTTACGATCCGGTGCGCTGGTCCCCCGACCGCAGCGCCGGCGACAGCGTCGACATTCGGATAGAGAAGCAAGCACGTGTCCTGCGGCTGGTCAACATGTACCGAGTGAGGGGTCACCTGCTGGCCAACCTCAATCCGCTTGGCGAGGACCAGGTCCTTTCGTACCCCGAGCTGGACCCGGCCTTCCACGGCCTCTCGGTCTGGGATCTGGACCGGAGGTTCTTCGTCGAGGACCTGCCCGGAGGCCGGTCGCGACGTACCCTGCGGGACGTACTGGACCTCCTACGAGATGCCTACTGCCAGACAGCCGGCATCGAGTACATGCACATCCAGGAGCACGACCAGAAGCGCTGGATCCAGGAACGGGCAGAAGGAACGTCCCGGGAGCTAAGCCTGGACGACAAGAAACACATCCTCGAGCGTCTCAACGCGGCCGAAGGGTTCGAGCGGTTCCTGCACACGAAATACGTGGGGCACAAGCGTTTCAGTCTGGAGGGCGCTGAGAGCTTGATCCCGATGCTCGACTTCCTATTCGAGGACGCGGCCGCCTCCGGCGTCGATCGCGTCGTGATGGGGATGGCCCACCGGGGCCGGCTCAATGTCCTGGTCAACATAGTGGGGAAGAGCTACGGCCGCGTCTTCCGAGAGTTTGAGGGCGACATCGACCCCGACCAGGTCCAGGGTTCGGGAGACGTCAAATACCACCTTGGGACGTCGGGGAAGTACACAGGGAGAGACGGGCGCACTATATCGATCGAGCTGGCCTCGAACCCATCGCACCTCGAGGCCGTGGACCCCGTGGTCGAGGGGATGGCGCGAGCATGGCAGGACAGTTCCTATGAGCAGGATCGCTCCAAGGTGCTCCCTTTGCTGCTCCACGGCGACGCGGCCTTCGCCGGCCAGGGTGTGGTGGCGGAGACGTTCGGCATGAGCGCCCTCCCGGGATTCACCACGGGAGGGACCGTGCACCTTGTGATCAACAATCAGCTCGGGTTCACGACGGCGCCCTCGGCCGGCCGGTCCTCCGTCTACGCCACCGACATCGCCAAGATGGTCCAGGCCCCCATCTTCCACGTCAACGGCGACGACCCGGACGCCTGCGCGTGGGTGTCTCGCCTCGCATTCGCGTTCCGGCAGGAGTTCCACAAGGACGTGGTGATCGACCTGGTCTGTTACCGGCGGTACGGCCACAACGAGGGCGACGACCCGAGCTACACGCAACCCCTCATGTACCGCAGGATCGACCAGCACCGCTCCGTTCGGAAGCTCTACCTGGAAGGCTTGGTCAATCGCGGCGACATCAACATGGAGGAGGCCGAGGCTGCCCTTGACGACTACAGGCGAAGGCTCGAGCAGGCGTTCGAGGAGACGAAGGAGAGCTCACCACCGCCGGCCAGGCCCGAACCGCGCCGGCCGCCTTCCGTCGGCGTGTTGCCCTTCGTCGAGACCGGTGTCGAACGCGCCACGCTGGAACAGGTCACCCTGGCCGTTACGTCCTGGCCCGAAGGATTCACCCCTCACCCTAAGCTGGCGAAGCAGCTCGAGCGGCGGCGAGATCAGCTCACGACCGACTCAATCGACTGGGCCATGGGTGAGGCGCTGGCGTTCGGCTCGCTGGTCCTGGAGGGGATCCCCGTCCGCGTCACCGGGCAGGATACGCGACGCGGCACCTTCAGCCAGCGCCACGCGGTGCTCGTTGACTACGAGACGGACCGCAAGTGGTACCCGCTGGCGAAGCTATCGGAGGACCAGGCCGCGTTCCTCATCTACGACAGCCCGCTGAACGAGTTCGCCGCGCTGGGGTTCGAATACGGCGAGTCGGTCGTGGCCAAGGAGGCGCTGGTGTGCTGGGAGGCGCAGTTCGGCGATTTCGTCAACGAGGCCCAGGTGATCATCGACCAGTTCCTCGTGGCCGGAGAGGATAAGTGGGGCCAGACCAGCGGGCTGGTGCTCCTGCTCCCCCACGGATATGAGGGCCAGGGGCCTGAGCACTCGAGTGCCCATATCGAAAGGTTCCTGACCCTTGCCGCGAACGACAACATCCAGATCACGCTCCCGTCCACCCCGGCCCAGTACTTCCACCTCCTCAGGCGCCAGGCGAGGCGAGATATCCGTAAGCCGCTGATCGTGTTCACCCCGAAGTCGCTGCTGCGGCTCCCTGAGGCGCGCAACACAGCCGAGGAGTTCGAACGCGGCCACTTCCGGGAGGTTCAACCCGACTCCATCACGGCCGAGGGCGTTCGTACCGCTCTGATCTGCTCGGGCAAGGTCTACTACGACCTGGCCGCTAGCCGGGAGAAGGAGGGGCGGACCGAAGTTGCGATCCTCCGTCTGGAGCAGCTGTATCCGTTCCCCAAAGACCAGCTCGACGACGCCCTTCGCCGCTACCCGGACCTCACCGACGTTCGCTGGGTCCAGGAGGAGCCGAAGAACCTGGCGACCCATGCGTTCGTCCACTCCTGGGTCGGATCCGCCCTGCCGGAGGGCGTCAGCCTGACCCACCTCGCACGTGATGAGAGCGCCAGCCCCGCGACGGGCAGCGCGACGCTTCACCAGATCGAACAGGAAGAGCTGATCAGCCGGGCGTTCGAGTCGCCGGCCTAGCCGTGCTCAGGGAGCCCAAGCGACCGTGATAGTCCCGTAGAACGGGTACGGCTGGTCAGTCGACACCGTCGATATCGACTGGTCCTTGCCCGACTCGCCTGGGGCGCTGACCTGCAAGGGGTCGTAGCAGTCGATCAGTGGGTTCTGCTCGACGCCAGCCACGAATGAGGGCGGGACTTGGGCCTCGATCAACTCCCGCACATCGAGCGTGGGGTCCCCCAGGGCACCCTGAGCCTGTTCGTTCAGGCTATCCCATTCGATCTCGCAGGTCTTTCGGATGGGGTCCAGCGGCAGGTAGTCCGGCCCGATCTCAGCGTGGAAGCTGGCGCACCCCATGTCGTCCCGCTGTGTCACGCTGATCGTGACCCCGGGGCGCGCTGTTATGCCGTATGACACCGAAAGGTGCGAGCCGCCGGGCTTCGACCCCGGCGCGCACACCCACCAGTCCACCGGCGAGGCCGTGTTAGCGGTCACCAGCGCATGCGTCTCGATACGATCGTGGCAGCAGAGTGGCCCCTCGGGACCCAGGTGGCCGACCCGGAGCAGCTCGGCGACGAGGTACCTGGGGAAGGTCTTCGTGTTCTCGTCCTCAAAGCGCGAAGCATCTCTGAGCTGGTTGGAAAAGATCGGATCCGGGTTGTAGAGCTGCGAGAAGTAGTAGGGGACGTACCAGGCATGGGCGACCGTGGCCTGGCCGTCCTGGTGTCCAACGGCAACGAAGACAGGAGGGTGGAGTTCGGTGTGGTAGTCGTTGTGCCCGCAGTCGACGATCCACCGGCCGTACGTCGCGATCCGATCCCCATCCTGTGGTGCAAACCCCTCCAGGAAGTCGTCCGTGCCCGGGCCACCGTGCGGGATCAGGCCACGCTCGATCTCCCAGTGCAACGTGCCCGCGGGTCCACCCTCCGGTTCGCCTTCCCCGACCACTTGGGGCATGTCGGCGAACGGCGCATCCGGCGTGATATCGAAGGTCATGTCGTTGCCGAACGGATGGGTGAACGGAAGGTCCGCGTTGAAGAGGGTCACGTTCTGAATCGTGCCAGCGATCGAGTAGAGCCTGTCCTGGATGACGTCGCCCCACTCGCGCTGGACCTTGGCCGCCGTCGGCGAGTCGATCACGGCAAGTTCGGCGGCGAACTCGTTTGTATCGGAACCGCAGCTGTAGACCGGGTCCGCCTTGGGGTAGGGGCCGTTCCGAGAGGCGGCCTGTTCCTGATCGAATCCGACGACCCCTCCTATCACCGGCTTCGGCGTAGATGAACCCTTTCCGCACGTTGATGCAAGGAGGGCGAAGGCGAGCAGGGCGCTCGTTGTCGAAGCCAGGCGACGATGCCCGCTGGCAGGCTTCATCCGGCGAAGGATATCCTCACGGCTTGGGGAGCGCCAGAGGCCCCCCAGAGACAGGATTGACGCCTAGCTACCCTCGGCCTACAGTCACTCTAGGATTTGTTACCGAGCGGTAGGTTACTTCGAAGGGAGCTTCATATGCCTGAGATACGCGAGGCCGTGATAGTCGAGGCCGTGAGGACGCCGATCGGGAAGCGGAATGGATCGCTGAAAGAAATCCATCCAGTCGACCTGCTGAGCGAGGTGCTAAAGGAAGTCGTGAGCCGGGCGGGCGTCGACCCAGGGCTGATCGAGGACAACATCACCGGCTGCGTGTCGCAGGTGGGCGAGCAGTCGCTGAACGTCGGCCGGAACGGATGGCTTGCCGCGGGCTTCCCCGAGACGATCCCGTCCACAACGGTGGACCGCCAGTGCGGATCCTCGCAGCAGTCGATCCATTTCGCCGCGCAGGGGGTGATGGCCGGCGCCTACGACATGGTCGTTGCCTCAGGTGTGGAGAACATGACAAGGGTGCCAATGGGCTCCTCTATGGCAGGCGCTAACCCGTTCGGCGCGAATCTGTTCGCGCGCTACGAGGGCAAACTGGTACCCCAGGGCATCTCCGCGGACCTGATAGCCACGAAATGGAACATCACCCGAGACGAGTCCGACGACTACGCCTTCCGGTCGCATGTAAAGGCTGGCTCTGCGACTCGAGCTGGTCGCCTCAAGCGGGAGATCCTGCCCATCAAGGTAACGGGGCCGGATGGCGAGCAAGTCCTGCTGGACTATGACGAGGGCATAAGGATGGAGCCCGATCGGGAGCGCATGCGTACTCTCCAGCCCGCGTTTCAGAACCCCGGGTTCGAGCAGATGTTCCCCGGGCAGCTGGCGTGGACCGTGACGGCCGGCAACTCGTCGCAGATCTCCGATGGGGCGTCGGCGGTGCTTATCGCCTCGCGCGCGAAGGCTGAGGAGCTCGGCCTGACGCCCCGGGCGCGATTCATCTCATTCTCGCTGGCCGGCGACTCACCGATCCTGATGCTCACCGCGCCGATCCCCGCGACGCAGAGGGTGCTTCAGAGGGCGGGTCTGACGCTGGATCAGATCGATGTCGTCGAGATAAACGAGGCGTTCGCCTCGGTCGTCCTGGCCTGGCAGCGAGAGCTCGGGATCTCCGACCAGTGGCTGGATGAACACGTCAACCCGAATGGGGGCGCGATAGCGGTAGGCCACCCGCTTGGGGCAACGGGCGCGAAGCTGATGACAACCATGCTGCACGAGCTTGAGCGCACGGGAGGTCGATACGGCCTCCAGACGATGTGCGAGGGCGGTGGCATGGCGAACGCAACCATCATCGAGCGGCTGGGGTAAGGCGTAGCCTGGGGTTGTGCTCGCGATCGCGACCCCGGTGCTCTGGTTAGTGGCCGTCCTGCTGTTCCTGGCGATCGCCGGCATCGGGATGATGTTCATGCGGGGGATCGCCTCAGTTCGTTCGACCGAGCGGATAGAACCCGAGGACGTGGCCGATCTCGACGTCTTCTTCGTCTGCCGTGAATGCGGGACTGAATTTCAGGTCACCAAGCTGGGCGAGGTCCAGGTGCCCAGGCACTGCGGCGAGCCCATGCTGGTCGTCCGGAGGCCGCGCCACCAGCCCATCGAGAACTGATCGGGCGGTCGTCAGTCCCCGGCGATCTCCTCCGCCTTCTCCCGAAGCTTCTTGAAGTCCTTCCTGGGGCGGTCTTCGGGCACCAGACCGTCCGTTCGTCTGAACCCCCAGCCAGAGAAGGTCACGGCCACCCTGCCGTAGATGCGCTTGAGCTCACCGCCACACTCCACGCAGGCCTCTGGCGGCGCCGCGCCCATTGGCTGTATCTCCTCCCGGGTCGCGCCGCAGGCCCTGCACCGATATTCGTACACCGGCATGGGTTCGGGCCGTCAGCGCCACTGGGTCGCGGCCAGGAAGCCCGTCGCGATCAGTCCCAGCCCGACGAAGAGATAGAGGTTCGTGGCTTGCTTGTGGGTCCCTGGGACGAGACCCAGGTAGTTGAGGACGATGACAATGACGCCGAGGAACATCAACCCCAAGATGGTGGCTCCGAACCACCTAGGGCTGGTCTTCGGCTTCTTCTTGCGAGGCGGCTGGTATCGCCGGCCTTTCGCCTTGGATCTTGGCATGACATGTACTCCGGTTGTGAGGCCCAGGGATAGTATCAGCGGCACACATGTACGTTCGACCCTCCCGCGTTCGTCGTCTGAGGCGGCGAACCATCCTGAGGTGGGCCGGACGAGCGATGCTCGCCCTGGGTCTGGCGCTCCTGTCATCCGTGGGTTACGAGCTGTGGGGGACCGGCTTCGCCACTGCCCGGGTCCAGAACACCCTCAAGGCAGAGATCCGGCAGCATGGCTTCCCCCTTCGACCCGTCCCCGGGGGCGCGGCCGGCTTCATCCGGATCCCGAAGATCGCTCTCGACATGGCGTTCGTGCAAGGCATCGGATCGGAGGCGCTGGCCAAGGGGCCGGGGCACTACCCGCGCACGCCGCTCCCAGGGGAGGGAGGAAACGTCGCGATCGCCGGCCACAGGATCACCCACCTGGCGCCCTTCTGGAACCTGAACGCTCTGTCGCCCGGCGACAAGATCGTATTGCAGACCCGTGAGGGGACCTTCATCTATCGCATGGTATGGCAGCGGGTGCTGCCACCCGATTCATGGTGGGTGACGGCACCGACCCGGTCATCCGTGCTCACGCTCACCACATGCAACCCGCGCTTCTCCGACGACGAGCGCCTGGTGGTGCGCGCGGCCCTGGTCTACGGCCCCACCCCCAGGGGTTTCGTCGACAAGCTGGGCGGCGTGTCTATCGAGTCGATCCTGAACGGCGGCGGTTGAGCCCCGGTCAGCCCTAGACTACGAGCGTGACTGAAGATCTTGCCTCGCTGGACGCGACCGCTCAGGCGGAGCTCGTTCGATCCGGCGAGGTAACTCCCGTCGAACTGGTCGATGCCGCCATCGTGCGCATCGAGAAGCTCAATCCCGAGCTGAATGCCGTGATTCATCCGTCGTTCGACAAGGCCCGGGCGGCCGCGGCCTCGCAGGACCTCCCTGATGGCCCCTTCCGCGGCGTTCCCTTCCTGATCAAGGACATCCTGTGCACGGTGGCCGGAGAGCCCTACCACGACGGCATGCGCTTCCTGAAGGAACTGAAATGGACGGCGAGCGTCGACTCGTTCCTCGCTCGCAAGTTCCGGGCGGCGGGCTTCGTCTTTCTTGGGCGGACGAATGCCCCTGAGCTGGGCATACTGCCCACCACGGAGCCAGTGGCATACGGTCCGACCAGGAATCCTTGGAACACCGATCACTCGACCGGCGGGTCGAGTGGCGGCTCCGCGGCAGCCGTTGCCTCGGGGATGGTGCCCATCGCGCACGCCAACGACGGCGGGGGATCGATCCGCATCCCGGCCAGCGAGTGCGGGCTCTTCGGCCTCAAGCCCTCGCGGGGCCGCACTTCTCTGGGCCCGGAATTTGGGGACGTGCAGGCAGGTCTCGTCGCCGAGCATGTGGTCGCGAAGTCTGTGCGCGACTCCGCGGCAGTGTTGGACTGTGTCGCTGGGCCGATGCCCGGCGATCCTTACCTCGCGCCGGCTCCCTCGCGCCCCTTCCTCCAGGAAGTCGGCGCCGAGCCGGGCAGGCTCAGAGTCGGGATGCTGGTCGACGCACCGGGCGGCACCACCGATGTTCATCAGGACTGTCTCGCGGCGACCAGGGACACGGCGGAGCTGCTCGAGTCCCTGGGGCACGTCGTGGAGGAGTCGGCGCCGGAGGGACTGGACGATCCCGAGTACATCGCCCAGTTTCTCACCCTATGGGCATGCGGTATCGCCGCAGCGATCGACGAGTGGTCCTCGCGAACCAAGAGGAAGATCACGCGGAACGATGTCGAGCCGCTGACCTGGGCTCTGTCGGAGATGGGCTGGTCCTACAACGGCGCTCAGCTTCTGACCGCGATCGGCTGGCTTCAGGCGGGAGCCCGCAGGATGGGGATGTGGTTCGAATCCGGATACGACCTGCTCCTGACCCCCACACTTGCCGAGCCACCACCGAGGTTGGGAGAGATGGATTCTGATCCGGACAACCCCCTTCAGCCGATCTTCCGCGCCGCTGGATTGACCCCTTTCACCCCGGTCTTCAATGCGACGGGCCAACCGGCCGTGTCCCTGCCCCTTTACTGGAATGCGGACGGGCTGCCGATCGGCGTCCAGCTTGCGTCGGGGTATGGGCGTGAGGACGTGCTCATCCGGATCTCCTCGCAGCTCGAAGCCGCCAGGCCCTGGTCCGATCGAAAGCCGCCTGTCCACGCCTGACCCCTTCCGACATAATGACCGCACTCGAAGGGGAGGAGGAACCATGACGGACCGTCCCTGGCTTGCCAGCTATCCGCCCAGCGTGCCGAAGTCGCTTGCCCCGTACCCGCAAAAGTCGCTCTACTCGATCTTCGCCGAGTCGGCCTCTCGCCATCCGAATTCGCCCGCCATCGCGTTTTGGCTCCCGGGGGCGCCGATGGGCAAGACCCTCACCTACTCCGAGGTGGCAAAGCAGGTCGATCAATTCTCGAGGGTTCTTGTCTCCCTCGGTATCAAGCGGGGCGACCGGGTCGGCGTCGTGCTCCCGAACTGCCCTCAGTACGTGATCGCGTACTTTGCCACTCTTCGGATCGGCGCTGTGATCGTCGGCAACAACCCGCTCTACACGGAGCGCGAGCTCCACCATCAGCTGACCGACGCCGGGATCGAGGTGTGCGTCACACTCGACGTGCTCTATCCGAAGGTGGCCGCCGTCAGGGACCAGGTCGGCCTGCGCGAGGTCGTCGTGGGGAAGGTGACCGACTACATGCCGTTCCCGATCAACCTGCTGGCACCCATCAAGATGAAGAAGGAGGCCCGCCACCACGGCGAGCCATGGCCCCCCGTGCCGCCCGGCGCGAAGGTTCGCTGGTGGAAGGAACTCATGGCCGGCGCGTACCCGTCGACTCCCGTAGCCGAGGTCGACGCAAGGAACGACGTCGCCGGCCTCATCTATACGGGAGGCACGACCGGACTCTCCAAGGGTGCCATGCTCACTCATCACAACCTGGTCGCCAATGTCATCCAGGGCGCCGCGTGGTTCCCCGAAATGGTCGACGGCAAGGAATCCATGATGTGCATCCTGCCGTTCTTCCACTCCTTCGGTATGACGGTGGCCATGAACGTGGGTATCTACAAGGCCGCGAAGCTGATCCTGATGCCTCGGTTCGAACTCGAGCCCACCCTCAAGGTCACGCAGAAAGAGAAGCCGACGATGTTCCCTGGCGTGCCCCGCCTGTACATCGCCATCAATGAGGGCAAAGAGACGCCGAAGTACGACCTGAAGTCGATCCGGGCCTGCCTCTCCGGCGCCGCGCCGCTACCCCTGGCGGTCGCGGAGAAGTTCGAGAAGATCACGGGCTCGACGATCGTCGAGGGGTACGGCCTGACTGAGACCTCTCCCATCGCTTCCGCAAATCCAATCGTCGGCAGGCGCAAGCCTGGCTCGATCGGGCTGCCCCTCCCCGACACCGAGTTCAGGATCGTCGACCTGGAGGACTGGACCAACGACGTGGAGCCCGGCCACGAGGGCGAGCTCGCGATCGCCGGACCGCAGGTGATGAAGGGTTACTACAACCGACCCGACGAGACGGCCGCGATGATCAAGGAGTCGCCCAGTGGTGAGCGCTGGCTGCTGACCGGCGACATCGCAAAGATGGACGAGGAGGGGTATTTCTATATCGTCGACCGGAAGAAGGACATGATCCTGGTTTCGGGCTTCAACGTTTACCCAACCGATATCGAGCAGGTGCTGTACCGACACCCGAAGATCCAGAAGGTGTGTGTCGCGGGGATCCCCGACAAGGTCACGGGTGAGGCCGTCAAGGCCTACGTCGTGCTCCGCGAGGGGACGAAGGCAACCGTCCAGGAGATCATCGATTTCTGCCGTAGCGAGGAGTTCGGGCTCACCGGATACAAGGTGCCCAAGCTGATCGAATTCCGCGAGTCGCTTCCGGAGACGCTGGTCGGGAAGGTGCTTCGGCGCGTGCTGCAGCAGGAGGAGAAGGAGAGGGCTGCCGCGGGCGGCAGTTGAGGCCGGTTCAGGAGGGCGGCACCTGCGACCGGCGCTCCCTTCGGAACAGTATCCACGCGCCCACCGATACGATTACGCCCGCGATGATCAGCGCGGCCAGGGCCGCGATGATCATCGTCTCCCGCTGGAAACCTAGCGGAGGCAGGCTCATGCCGAGCATTGTCCCGCGTCCCGGCCCTCGGCGCCTCAGGCTGCTCTTCGTCCTGGCTCGTCCGCCATTCCGGGGAGCTGCTCAGCCGGCGCCGGACCACGTTCGGCTTTCCTATCAAACGCCCGGCCGATCAGTGCCCCGACCAACCCCGCCACAATGGGCGCCAGCGACAGCACCACCCACAACATTGGGCGGATGTACTCCACGTGCGTTGGCGATGGGTTCATCTTGGTCCTCCTTTGATTAATACCGACCGGTCGGTCGGTTTCCTGGAGCGATGTGGAGGTGATTGATTCATTAGCTCGGGTCCTCCTAGCTCTTGGAGGGAAGCGAGAAAACTCGCGTGAGCAGGTCGGCGTAGCGGCGAACGCGAGGGCGGAGCGGCTTGCCTTCCACTTTTGACATCATCTCCAAGCCGACAAAGGCCGCGACCGCGACCTCGGCCATGGCCCCGGAGTCAAGGTCTGTGCGGACGCTACCTTCCTCCTGAGCTCTCGCGAATAGC
>Ga0184632_10000521_pt1 | contig 15225 bp, 10 predicted proteins | sample PLM31_50_b1_FD_133153 | JGI IMG/M metagenome (GOLD analysis project Ga0184632, IMG submission 133153) | Groundwater sediment microbial communities from an aquifer in East River, Colorado, USA - PLM3-1_50_b1 | ecosystem: Environmental > Terrestrial > Soil > Riparian zone | place: USA: East... | reverse complement strand
TGCTGGAGTTCACCAAGGGCATGCGGTACGTGCAGTCGACCCTCGCACCTGGCTTGGACGCGTCCTAGGAGCGATGCTGCGCGTGGAGCGCGACCAGATCCTGGCGTTTCGGCTTGCCAGCCACCACTTGACCGCGCGGCTGTCGGCGGGCTCGCTTGCGGCGGCGGCAGCCGCCTGTGGCATCCAGGACACCCCGCTGAATACCGCGCCGCTGGCCTTCCACGCCCGCGTGGAGGGGCTCGGCCCGGCGGAAGTGGGCCGCGCCCTGACCGCCGACAAGTCCCTGCTGGGCGTCTGGGGCGCCCGGGGCGCACCGTATGTGGTTCCGAGCGGCGATGCTGGGGTGTTCACCGCGGGCGCGCTGCCGGTCGACCAGCGGTCGTTCGGCGTGTTCCTGGGCGGCTGGGCCGCGTCGCTCCAGGCGGCTGGCCTGTCAGTGGCCGAGCTGCTGGACGCCATGGCCGCGGCCGCCGTGCGGGCGCTGGACCGGCAGCAGCTGCCCGTTGACGAGCTGCGCGCCCAGATCGCCCGGCGGGTGCCCGCCCTGGCGCGCCTGTCGCGTCCCAGCGGCGCGCACGCCGACCTGCCCGAGCCGCTGCTCCGCGCCCTGGGCCTGCTGGGCCTGGTCTGCATCGCGGCCGAGCCGGGCAACGATCCACGACTCGCGCGCACCGAGGCCAACGTCGCCCGTACCGACCGGTGGCTCGGCAGGCCGCCGCCCGGAGGCGACCGCCCGCAGGCTCGCGCCGAGCTGGCCCGCCGCTTCCTCCACTGCTACGGGCCATCCACGCCCCGTGCCTTCGCCGAGTGGACCATGCGCAGCGTCGCCGATGCGCGCGACGCCTTCTCGTTGCTCGACGAGGAGCTGGTTCGGGTCGATGCGGCCGGGAGGCAGGTGTGGGTGTGGGCGGGTGATAGCGACGAGCTCGCCGACCCACCCCAGGCTGGCGGCCTTCGCCTGCTGCCGCCCCAGGACCCCTACCTGCAGCAGCGCGACCGGAGCACGCTGCTGCCCGACACCGCGCTGCACCCACGGGTGTGGCGGCCGGTCCGGCCACCTGGGGTGGTGCTGGCCGCAGGCCAGCTGGTCGCTACCTGGCGGTCACGGCGGGCGGGCAAGCACCTGGCCGTGACCGTGGAACCGTTGGTGGGGTTGCCGGCGCAGACCCGTGCCGCGATCCAGGCCGAGGCCGACCGGATCGCATTGCTTCGCGACTGCCAGGCGGCGCAGCTCACCATCGGCACCTGACGATCGGCGGTTGCCGCCAGCCCCGGCGTCGCGAGCAGTCCGACCGCAGTGCACCTCGTGGGGGCGGCGAACGCGGAGCAGCGAGGGAACCGACCCTTGCCCATCCGCAGATCCTCCCCGAGCCCAGGGGCATGGAAGGCTAGCCTTGCTCGGCGCGACGTCGTGCTCGAGGTCGAACGCTATCGTCTCTTCGCGCGGAGGTGTCGATCTCGTCGGTTCCCGTTTGTCTCATGGGTGACCATCCCAAGGAGGAGGAGGGAGCAATGAAGTACATGCTGCTGATCCATCAAGGCGACACGCCGACGCCGGGGTCGCCGGAGGCGTGGGCGAAGCTCTCCGAGGACGAGCAGAAGGCCGTCTTCGCCGACTACCAGGCGATCAACCAGACCCCGGGCGTCACGCCAGGTCTCGGCCTCGACGCTCCCGAGACGGCGACCACCGTGCGGGTGCAGGACGGCAAGACGCTGACCACCGACGGCCCGTTCGTCGGGATCAAGGAAGCCATCGGCGGCTACCTGCTCTTCGAGGCCGACGACCTCGACGCCGCGATCGAGCTGGCCTCGCGGATCCCGGCGGCGCGTCTGGGTGGCGCGGTCGAGGTGCGTCCGATCGTGGAGTGGTAGCGAGCCTCGAGCAGGTCTTCCGCGACCAGTGGGGGTACGTCCTCGCGGCACTGATCGGCTTCCTCGGCGACTTCGACCTCGCCGAGGAAGCCGCGCAGGAGGCCTTCGCGATCGCCGCCGAGCGCTGGCCGCGGGACGGGGCTCCCGCGAACCCGCGCGCCTGGCTGGTGACGACAGCGCGCAACCGCGCCATCAACCGCATCCGCCGCGATCGCACGTTGGCCGCGAAGACCCGCCTGCTCGAAGCGTCGAAGAGAGCGAGGGAACAGGTGGACGCGACGACGTTTCCGGACGAGCGGCTCGAGCTCATCTTCACGTGCTGCCATCCCGCACTGGCGACCGACGCGCAGGTCGCGCTCACCCTCCGAACGCTCGGCGGCCTGACGACCGGCGAGATCGCCCGTGCGTTCCTGGTCCCCGAGCCGACGATGGCCCAGCGGCTGGTCCGCGCGAAGCGCAAGATCAAGGCCGCCGGGATCCCGTTCCGGGTGCCTCCCGACCCCCTGCTACCGGACCGGCTCGCCGCCGTGCTCACGGTCATCTACCTGATCTTCAACGAGGGCTACGGCGGGCGCGGCGAGCTGGCCGCGGAGGCGATCCGGCTCGGGCGGGCGCTCACCGAGCTGCTGCGCGACGAGCCGGAGGTGCACGGGCTCGTGGCGTTGATGCTGCTGCTCGACGCCCGCCGCGAGGCGCGGTTCCGGGACGGTGACCTGGTGCTGCTCGCCGACCAGGACCGTTCGCTCTTCGACAGCAAGCAGATCGCCGAAGGACGCGTCGTGCTCGACCGGGCGCTCGCCCTGCACGGCCGCGGCCCGTACGTGGTGCAGGCGGCGATCGCGTCGCTGCACGCCGACGAGCCGCACGACTGGCCCCAGATCGCCGCCCTCTACGGCGAGCTCCATCGCCTCACCGGCTCACCCGTGGTCGAGCTGAACCGGGCCGTCGCGATCGCCGGGACGGAGGGCCCGGAGGCGGGACTGGACATCGTCGACCACCTCGATCTCGACGACTACCGCTACCTGCACTCGACGCGGGGTGAGCTGCTCCGGCGCCTCGGTCGAACAGACGAGGCCCGCGACGCCTACCGCCGCGCGGTTGCGCTGGTCCACGACGACGCGGAGCGGCGCCTCCTCGAGCGTCGGCTGGCGGACCTCGAGCGACCCCCGGCCCCCGACTAGTGGTCTTGGTCGAGCGGCGGCGGGAGGTTGTAGGGTGCGGCCAGTCGCCGGACGCAGGATGGAGACCCGTGATCGCTCGTGACCGTCTCGCTGGACTCCTGGAACGCGAGCGGGCCGAGTTCCGGGAGCGGCACCCGAGGAGCCGCGCCGCCTATCAGGCGGGCGGCGCCAGCCTCCTGGGTGGCGTGCCGATGACGTGGATGAACAAGGCGGCTGGCCGGTTCCCGGTCTACCTCGCCGGCGCCGGAGGGGCTCGGGTCACCGACGTCGACGGGCACGAGTACGTCGACTTCTGCTTGGGCGACACCGGGGCGATGGCCGGCCACTCACCGGCTGCGACGGTCCAGGCCGTGCAGGGCCGCTTCGGCGAGGCGGGGGGCGCGACCGCGATGCTGCCGACCGAGGACGCCGCCTGGGTGGGCGCCGAGCTGGCCCGCCGCTTCGGCGTGCCCCTGTGGAGCTTCACCCTGACCGCGACCGACGCGAACCGCTGGGCGCTCCGGCTGGCCCGGCTGGTCACCCGCCGGCCGAAGGTCCTGGTGTTCAGCTGGTGCTACCACGGCACCGTGGACGAGGCGTTCATCACCTTCGGCGAGGCAGGACCGATCTCCCGTGAGGGGAACGTGGGCGCGCCGGTCGACCCGACCCTCACCACGCGCGTGGTGGAGTTCAACGACCTCGGCGCGCTCGAGCGCGAGCTCGCCCACGGCGACGTGGCCTGCGTGCTGATGGAGCCGGCCCTGACCAACATCGGCATCGTGCTGCCGCTGCCCGGCTACCTCGAGGGCGTGCGCGAGCTGACCCGGAGGTACGGCTCGCTCCTGCTCAACGACGAGACCCACACCTTCTCGGCCGGCCCGGGCGGCTGCACGAACGCCTGGGGTCTCCAGCCCGACCTGGTCACGGTGGGCAAGTCGATCGGGGGCGGCATCCCCGCCGCCGCGTACGGCGTCACCGCCGAGGTGGCCGAGCGGGTCGCGGACCGGCGCGACGCCGACCTGATCGACACCGGCGGCGTCGGCGGCACGCTCGCGGGCAACGCGCTGTCGGTCGCCGCGATGCGGGCGACGCTCGAGCACGTCCTGACCGACGAGGCCTTCGCGCGGATGATCGCGCTGGCCACCCGGTTCACCGAGGGCGTGCGAGGTGTCCTCGCCGCCCGCGGAGTGCCGTGGTCGGTCGTGCAGCTCGGCGCGAGGGCGGAGTACCGGTTCACCTCCCCGCCGCCGGTGGACGGCGGCCGGTCGGCCGCGGCCGGCGACGACCAGCTCGACGACTACCTGCACCTGTACCTCCACAACCGCGGCATCCTCATGACGCCGTTCCACAACATGGCGCTGATGTGCCCAGCCACCACCGAGGCCGACGTCGACCTGCATCGCGAGGTGTTCGCCGCCGCGGTCGACGAGCTGGTAGGTCGGTGAGGCCGGCCCCTCGTCGAGCTCAGCAGGCTGCTGGACTGACCACGGGGGCTGGCGCTACGACCCGGACCCGTCTCCGGGCGGTTCCTTGGCGGCGGGAGGCTCGGCCGCGGTCCGCCTGGCTGCCGGCTTGCGCGCCGGCGTCTTCCTGGCGCCGCTCGTGCCGGCGGGGCGGGCTCGGGTCTCGGCCCTGGCCGGGGCGGGCTCAGCCGGCGCCTCCAGGGCGGGCCCTGCCGGCGCGGCGTCGAGAGCCGCGGGCGCGGCGGCGAGTCCCAGGCTCTCCCGGATCGACTCGAGGCGGGCAGCCCCCTCGACGTCGAGCGATGCCCGCTCGACCTCGAGCATGCGCGCCTCGACCGAGTTCGAGCTCAGCTCGGCCTGGCCGAGCGCCCTGGCGTAGCACGCCTCGATCTTGTCGCGCACCTCGGCGAGGGTCGGCATGTCGCCTGCCGGTGCCAGCTCGGTCATGCCAGCCATGGCCTCGTTCATGCGCTCCTGCATCTTGGCCTGGTCGAGCTGGGAGAGCAGCCGGGTCCGCTCGGCGAGCCTCTGCTGCAGCGCCATCGCGTTGTTCTCGACCGCCGCGCGGGCCTGGGCGGACGCCTGGGCGGCCCGATCGTGCAGGCCGTGCATGTCCTGCATGGCCGCCTCAGAGCTGACCAGCTTGCTCGCGAAGGCCCGGGCCGAGTCCTCGTAGGAGCCTGCCTTCTCCTCGTCTCCCGCCTTGCGCGCCTGCTCGGCCAGCAGCAGGGCCTGACGGGCGTTGGCCTGGAGCTTCTCGGTCTCCTCGACCGTGCGGGTGAGCTTGAGCTGCAGCTCCCGCTCGTTGCCGATGACCGCCGCGGCCTGCTGGGTGAGCAGCTGGTGCCGCAGCTTGGCCTCTTCGATGGCCTGCTCGATCTGGACCTTCGGATCCGCCACCTCGTCGAGCTTGCCCCCGAGCGCCGCCACGACGTAGCGCCACGCCCGCTTGAGCAGCTTGCCCATCTGCCTGACCTCCTCGGTCGCCTGCGGGGTCACTCCTTGGAACGGTGGTAGGCGTTGAGCGCCTGCCTGGACACCTCTTCGGTCTCGGCCAGCCCCTGCCTGATGCCCTCCAGCTCGTCGGTGAGCTGGTCGACAGTGCCGCTGTCGCCGACCGGGCCAGCCGCCGCCATCGCCGACAGCTCCACGACCCGTGCGACCAGGCTTTCGAGGCCGAGCGTGCCCGACTCGAGCCGGGCGAGCACGCCCCGCCTGGCGGTCGCCAGCCGGCCGTACACCTGCTGCTGGGCGTTGACGGAGGCGAGCGAGCGGTCGACCTCGGCCGCGATCTCGCCCGACGCGTGGGTGCGGGCCGCTCCCAGCCGCTCCGCCTCGGCGGACAGGAAACCGGCGTCGATACGGCCCAGCGCCTGCCCCGCCGCGCCGGCCTGCCCGGCAAGGCGCTCCAGCGTCTCTACGGTGTCGTCCACCTGAGGCTGCATCATGGCGACCCGGTCCGCGAGCGGTCCCGCGGACATCGCCCGGGCCAGGTCGTCGAAGGTGGTCGCGGCCCGCTTGGCGCGCAGCAGCCACTGGCCCTCCGGGGTCCGTGCGTCGACCGGCAGTCCGCGGGCGGCGGTCCGGGGCTCGCCGCGGCGGCGCTCCAGGGCCGCGAACGCGGCCTTGCTCGCCCAGGCGATCACCCCGACACCCCCGGCCACGAGGACCGGGAGGTCGGCGGCCCAGGCCACCCCGGCGGCGGTCGCCCCGAGCAGCATGCCCCAGGGCTCGGCCAGCTCTTGCTTCAGTCCCACGTCAGTCTCGTCCGGCGGGCCGGCCCGATGCGCCCCCGGACCCCCTTTCAGAAGTTCGAGACTACCGCAGTGAAGACCTGGTCGATGCTGGTGGGGTCCGAGGAGTCGTAGCCGGCTCCACCTGAGGTCTCGGCGATCTGCTTGAGGATGCCGACGTCGGCGTCGGCGCCGTAGGCGATGGTGAACAGCCGCACCGACCGGTCGCCCCGCTCGGTGCGCAGACGCTCCAGCAGCCCGGGGAGGTCGAGGCCGCTGTCCTCGTTCCTCCCGTCGGTCAGCAGGACCACGGCGTTGATGTTGCCGGGGCTCTGATGCTCCCTGACGTACTGGAAGGCGGCCAGGCTGGTGTCGTAGAGGCCGGTGCCTCCCTCGGGCGGGAGGCCCTTGATCCGCTCGGCCAGCACGGCACGCCGCTTGGCCCCGTCGACCTGCTCGTCCATCCGCCCGATCGGGACCAGCTCGCGGTAGTCGCGGATCCCGTCGAGCTCCCGGGAGAACATCCACAGGCCGACGCGGTCGTCGTCGGCGAACTCCGCGAGCGCGTTGACCGCGGCGCGCTTGGCCAGCTCGAGCTTTGAGGTGCCGGCGCCCGGGACCTCCTCGGCCATCGACCCCGACGTGTCGATGACGAGCAGCACGTTGGCCCGCTTGCGCAGCGCGGCCCAGCTCTGCAGCAGCTTGTCGAGCACGGCGGGCGCGGGCGGTGACAGCAGCGTCGCCGGCTGGCTGCGCAGCAGGCCGTTGGCCTCGGTCACCAGCTGCCCGGGGCTGTTCTTGTAGTCGCGGAAGGCGAACTGCTGGAACCTGGCCTGCGCCCCGCCGCTCTGGAGGTAGGCCAGGAAGCCGGCCGCCGCCTTGCGCTTGGGCTCGTCGACCCAGGGGCCGCTGAGCACGACGTAGGGATGGTCGGAGAGCAGCGTGCCCTCGGCCGGGTAGATGGCGGCCAGCGGGATCTTGGGCTTGGCGTGCTTGCCCAGGGTGGCCGGGTTCCCGGTGGGGTTGCCCTGGTTGTAGTCCCAGACCGACTTCTCCTCCACGGTCACGGCCGAGATGTAGGTCAGCCCGGCGCCCTCGTCGTCGGCCCGCTGCAGGTTGGACAGGAAGGTGAGGGTCGTGTCGCCGTAGTGGACGACCGACTGCTCCACCCCGCGTACGAAGTCGCGCGCGGCCGGGCGGGCCAGGTCCTTCTCGCTGAGGTCGTTGGCGAGGTTGGTGGCGGCGAAGTAGGCGCCGATGGTGGCGTTGAGCCCGGAGGTCGAGAAGTTGGGGTTGGTCTTGCCGAGCCGGAACGGGCCCCACTCGGGATGGCCGAACCTCCCCCAGCCCTGCCGGTCGCGAGCGAGGTCGAGCAGGCGTTTCCAGCCGATCTTCTGTTTCGGCCAGCCCAGCGCCTCGGCCATCGGGCGGGGCATGGCGATCACCAGCGGCGAGGCGGCCACCTTGGGTACCTCGGGCGGGACCAGCCGGGGCCGGTCGGCGCTGGTGGTGCGCTGCTGGAGCAGGGTGACCCAGCCCGAGGAGGCGGGCGACCACACGTCCGGCCGGGGGCCGTCGACCGACTCGTTCCAGCCCCGCGCCAGCGCTGCCATGGCCGCCCCTGACGCCTTGCTGGTGACCTTGACCTGCACGCAGCGCCCGTCGACCTTCTCCCCCTTGGCGGCGTAGTCGGCTGCCAGCTGCTTGACCAGCTCGGCCTTTTCCGACGACGCGGCCAGGGTCAGCGTCACAGCGTCGGCGCCGCACGCGGCGGGCTTGCCCCCGTTCCCCCCGCTCCCGGCGGCGCCGCCGCCTGCCGAGCCGTCGCGGGTGAAGAGGAAGCGCAGGCCGACGACGAGCGCGACGGCGAGCACGATCGCGATCAGGAACGGGCGCGGGCTTCGCCGCTGCTGCTGGACCACCGATCCTCCTCGGACCAACGGGCTGAATCGAGCTGGGTCCGCTCATTCAACGACATCGAGGCCCGGCATGGCGTGCGCGAGCCGCGTACCGCTTCAAGGATGCACCGTCGCGTGCCGTAGCGTGAGCCGGTCCGAGGTCGCGCCTCAACCGGTGGCGGCGGTGGCCCCGGGCTCCCATGCCCGACGGGCGTCGTCGGCCTGGGCGAGCAGCCCCGAGCGGACCGCGGCCAGGCGGTCGAACAGCTCGTCGAGCTCGGCGAGGAGCGGGACCGGCCCGTGGACGCTGCTGAGGGCCAGCTTCGCCATCTGGGCCGCGAGGTGCTCGAGGTGGACGACGCCCATCTCGAGCCGGGCGAGGATCCCGGCACGGACCGTCTGGAGCTGGCCGCGCAGGTCCATCCTGGCCTCGACCGCGGCCAGCGAGCGTCCCAGCAGCGTCGCCACCTCCCCGGACGCCCAGGCGCGCTCGGCCTGGAGCCGTTCGGCCTCGGCGCCCAGCGCGTGGACGTCGGTGCGCTCGAGCGCCCGTCTGGCCGCGCTCGAGCGTACGGCCAGGCTTTCGAGGACGGTGAGCGTCTCGGCGAGCCGCTGCCGTGTCATCTCGGCCTGGCCCGCGAGGGGCTCGGAGGTCACGCTGAGGGCGACGCCGGAGCAGGTCGCGGCCGCCCGGCGCGCCCGGTCCAGCCACTGCGCCTCGATGGAGTCCCGGTCGATGGGGGAGGCGGGGCGCTGCCCTGGGGGGTCTACCCTCTGCTCGAGCGCACCGACCGCGGCCCTGATCGACACCGTGGCGCCCCCGATGCAGGCGGCTACCACCGTCGGCAGCCCGGCCACGACGGCAGCGCCCCAGGCGGCCAGGCCGACCGCCAGCGTGACCGGTTCCAGCACCTCGCCGACGATCCCGGCGGGCGGGGACGGGTCCTCGGCGGCGGTCTGGGACCGGAGGCGCGCCCGGTCGCGGTCGTGCCGCCTGGGGGCCAGGCGCCCGAGGGCGAGCCGGGCCGTCGGCCCGTCCACGACCCGCTCGACTCGCTCCCTGGCGGCCCGGCCGGCCGCCCGGACCGCCGCGAGGCAGCGGAGGAGCGCGGGTCGCCAGGCCGCCACGGCGCGCCCTGGCCGCTGGTCCTGGCCGGGCCACTCGACGGCCACGACCGCCGGGCCGCCCGCCGCCGCCGCGCCCTTGCCTCCGAGGACGGCCACGGCGGCCCTGACCGCCCAGGTCGCGACCCCGATGAGCAGAGCGACGCCCGCCGGGACGGCGAGCAGCCAGGCAACCAGCGCGGCCGCCGCGCCGAGCGCGAGGCCGAGCGGCTCGGACGCCTCCCTGCCCAGCTTGCTCCCGCTGCGCCGGCCGCCGCGACCCGGGCGCACGGGAGCGGTCACCGACCCATCACGCGGCGACCGCCATGAGCAGGCGGGCCAGCAAGATCAGCACGGCAGCGGTCGCCGCCGCGACGGCGTACGAGCGCCGCTCGCGCCTCGACCGCTTCGAGACATGGCGTCCTGCCAACTCACCCCGTCCTTGTGGACCGACACGAACCGGATGCGCCTCGCGCTTCAGGCGCGCAGCGCCTGGCGCTTCTGGCGAGCTCGAACCGCGAGCCGCCGCATTCTAGAGCACAAGGCGGCAATCGGACGAGTCGGACCAACCCCGTGTGCAACCCGCGCGGTCAGAAGTTCGCGATCGCGGCGATGAAGATGCGCTGGATCTCCTTGGGGTCGGCGGAGACGTAGGCGGCACCGTGGGTCGCGGCGGCGATCCTCTGGAGCACGGCCTGGTCGGCGTCGGCGCCGTAGGCGATCGTGATGATCCGCACCGGCTGCGCGCTGGTCGCGACGGCCCGCAACGCTGTGAGCAGTGCGGACTCGCTGAGGCCGCCCTGCTTGGTGTCAATGCCGTCGGTCATGACCACCACGGTGTTGATCCGGCCCGGGACCCACTTCTTCTGGACGTAGCGGACGGCGGCCAGGGTGGTGTCGTACAGGGCGGTCCCGCCGCCGGCGACCATCGCCTTGAGGGCCGTGCGGTGCAGCAGGCGCGCCGGCCGCCCTCCGACGAGGTCGCCCATGCGCCCGAGCGGCACGGCCACCCGGAAGTCGGGGCCGCCGTTCGTCCCGGCGTTGAACGTCCACAGGCCGACGTTGTCCTCGTCGGAGAAGAGCGGCTGCGAGCTGAGGGCGGCCACCTTGACCAGGTCGAGCTTTGTCGCCGTGGTCCCGGGAACGTTCGCCTTCATCGAGCCGGAGACGTCGAGCACGGCCAGCACGTTGCCACGCTTGCGGACCTTCTCCCAGGTCCCGGCGATGATCTGGGTCACCTTCGGGGCGGGGAAGGGCATGATCCTGTGAGGCTGGTCGGCGATCAGCCCGTTGGCGGGCGTAGCGGCCGGGCCGGCGGTGCCCTCGAAGCTGCGGAACCCGGCGGCCATGAACTGCGCCTGGGCCGGGCCGCTGCGGAGGTAGCGCAGGAAGTCGGCGGCCGCGCTGCGCTTGGCCGGGGTCACCCAGGGGCCTTGCAGCACGAGCCAGGGGTGGTCCGACTCCATCGTCCCCTCTTTGGGGTAGACCGCCACCAGGGGGATCTTGGGCTTCGGGTGCTTGCCGAGCGACTCGGGGTGGCCGTCCGGGTTGCCCTGGTTGTAGTCGAAGACCGCCTTCTCCTCGGCCGGCAGGGCCGACAGGTAGCGCAGGGCCACGTTCTGGTCGTCAGCCTGCTGCAGACCGGCCAGGAACGCCTCGGTGGTCTCGGCGTAGGGGCCAGGTGCCCGCTCCACCGCGAGGAAGGTGCCCACGATCGTCTGGTTGGTGACCGTCTGGACGGTCGGCGCCCCACCGCCCGCGAGGGCGGCGAAGGTGGCGATGCCCGAGTGCAGGCCGGCGGTGGACACGGTCGGGTTGGTCTTGCCCAGCAGGATCGGTCCCCAGGTGGGATGGCCGAACTGGCCCCAGCCAGCCGGGTTGCGCAGCGCCTTCAGCATGTCGCTCCAGCCGGAGGGCACCACCGGCCAGCCGAGCGCCTCCGCCATGGGGCGGGGCATGGCCAGCACCAGCGGCGAGGTGACCACCTTGGGCCGTTCGGTCGGCAGCAGCCCGGGGCGCACGCCGTCGAGGAGGTTGGCCCAGGCCGAGGAGTTGGGCAGCCACACGTCCGGAAGCGGTACAGGGTCGCCCGGCTGCGCGTCCTGGGCGAGCCTGCCAACCACCGCCGCGGGGTCCTGCGCGACGATCTTGGGCTCTACGCAACGGTTGCCGATCTTGTGGTGGTCGTCGGCGTAGGCGTTCGCGAGCTGCCCCAGCAGCGGGGCGATGCCGGGCCCGGTGACGACCTCGAAGGAGAGGCTGCTCCGGCAGCCGCCGAGCAGCGGGGCGAAGCTGAAGCTGCCCCGCGCGAACGCGACCGATCCAGCTCCTGCCAGAGCGAGCACGAGCAGGCCAACCAGGGCGGCCAGCAACGGGCGCCGGCTGCGGGGCGTGGGGGCGTTAGCAATGTGCCGTCCGCTCACAGCTTCCTTTCCGCCCTCACGCTGCCTCCGACCGACATCGGTTCACGATCCAACGGCCAGCGGGCGCATGAAGGGGGCGCGCCCGAGGCGCGAGCGGCACCGATGACGATAGGTCGGCCGGAGCGAATTGGCAAAATTTGGGAGCCGCCCCGCCGATGCTTGATTTGTAAATTATCAGGCTCGGGCCTGATGACAGGCTTGTCTTTTGCGGGTGCCTTATCGACCTCAGAACGAGGTGATCGCCTGGATGAAGATGCGCTCGATCTGTCTGGGGTCAGGCGCTTCATGCCAGGAGCCCTTGGTGGCCGTGGCGATCTGGCGCAGGGCGGCGAAGTCGGCGTCCGGCCCGTAGCCGATGGTGATGACCCGCACCTGCCGGCGCGAGTCGCCCGCCCGCAGCCGGGCCAGCAGGGTGGACAGGTCGAGGCCGCCCTGCTTCTCGTTGCGCCCGTCGGTCAGCAGCACCACCGCGTTGATCCGGCCGGAGATCCAGTGGCGGCGCACCTCCTCGACCGCGGCCAGGGTGGTGTCGTAGAGGCCGGTCTGGCCGGCCGGCCGCATCGCCTGGATGGCGGCGCCGAGCGCCTGCCGCCTGGGTGTCCCGCCGACCGGGTCGCCCACCCGGCCGAGCGGTACCATCGTCCGCCAGTCCTTGGCGCCGTCCTGCCGCGCCGAGAACTGCCACAGGCCGAGCCGGTCGTCGTCGGCGAACATCGACAGCGCGACCGTGGCCCGCTTGACCAGGTCGAGCTTGGTGGCCGTGGCCCCGGGGACGAGCGCCTCCATCGAGCCGGAGACGTCGATGACGGCCAGTACGTTGCCGCGCTTGCGGACCTTCTCAGAGCTCGCCGCGACCAGCTGCACCACCGCCGGAGTGGGGGCCGGCACCACCCGGAGCCGGCCGATGTCGACCCCGTTGGCCGGGGTGGCGAGCGGCCCGACGACGCCCTCGAAGGTGCGGTACCCGGCCGCCAGCAGGCGTGCCTGGGCCGGGTCGCTGCGGAGGTAGCGCAGGAAGTCGGCGGCGGCCGCGCGCTCCTGGTCGCCCACCCACGGTGCCCGCAGGGTGAGGAACGGGTAGTCCGACTCGAGCGTCCCCTCCTTGGGAAGGACCGCGACCAGGGGGACCTTGGGCTTGCCGTGCCGGCCGAGCGTCTCCGGGTTGCCGCTCGGGTTGCCCTGGTTGTAGTCGAGGACCGCCTTCTCCTCGACCGCCAGGACCGAGAGGTAACGCAGGGCCTCGCCGCGGTCGTCGGCCCGCTGCAGCGCCTCCAGCAGCGACGTCGCCGTCCGCGCGGCGCGGCCGGGTGCCCGCTCGAGCGCGAGGGCCACGCCGGCCACCCGCTCCAGGTCCGCCGGGCTGGGCTTGCCCCGCCCGCCGTCGCCGGCCACGGCGAGCACCGTGGCGATGCTCGCCTGCAGCCCGGCGGTCGAGCGGGCCGGGTCGACCTTGCCGACCAGGACCGGTCCCCAGCGTGGACGGTCGAACGCGCCCCAGCCAGCCGGGTCGCGGACCGCCCGCAGCAGCTCAGCCCATCCGACCGCCCGGGACGGCCAGCCGAGCTGCTCCGCCATGGGGCGGGGCATAGCCAGGACCAGGGGCGAGGTGGCCACCTTGGGGCGTTCCTCCGGCAGCAGCCCGCCCCGGCGGGCGTCGAGCATGCCAGCCCAGACCGACGAGGCGGGCAGCCACACGTCCGGCGGCGGGCCCGCAACCCCCTGCCAGCCCCTGGCCAGCGCGTCCACCGCCGCGGCCGGGTCCAGCGAGGTGACGACCGGGTCGACGCAGCGCCCCGCCGGTCCGTGCCCGCCGTTGGCGTAGTCGCCGGCGAGCTCGCCGAGCAGCCCGGCCAGGGCCGGGTCGGTGGCGACCCGGAGCTCCACCCGGGCGGCGCAGGCCGGCTCGCCGAGGCGGGGGAGCGGGCCGTGGTCCCCCAGGCGAGGCTTGGCCACCACGGCGGCGACGATGAGCAGGACGGCCAGCGCGCCGCCCACGTACGGCAGCCGGCGGCGCATCTTGCTCCTGCGAAGGTGGCGTCCGCTCACCTTGGTTCCCTTCTGCCGTAGCGCCCGCGGCAACCTACTCTGCCGCCTTCCCCTCTGGCGACTACGACCGTGAAGAGGAGTGTGCCCGTTGCTGCGCATCGGTGCACGGCGGCGCGTTGGCTCCGGTGCCGCGGCTGGTCGGGGCGGCGTAGCGGCGGGTACGGCGCGACGTACACGGAAATCGAGGCGGAGCTGCTAGGCGTGGTCAAGCTGTCATGGCACGCTGACGATATCGCCAGTGGGCGCCGCCCTCCGATCGAAGGGCCGGAGGGCGAACCCGCTGAACGGGACCAACGCGCTGGTCGAAGGGCCGGCGCGACCTCCCGGGCGACCACCCCGCGCGGCGCCTGGCGCCGTCGCGGGGCAGGATTGGCGGGATAGCCGCGCTGCCACCAGCTTGGGTCGGTTGCGATCCGGTCTCGTCCGGTTCGAGATCGTTGCAGCACGACCACATGTCGGGGAGGCTACGCGCGATGCTCCACTCGCCCCGTCGGCTCGCCGCGCTCGTTGCCATCACCGCCGCGATGGCCGGGTTGGCGGCGCGGCCAGCCACCGCAGCCCCGCGGGCGCCCACCGTCGCCGCCCGCGCCGCCGTGCTCGCCGACGCCGGCACCGGCGCCGTCCTCTGGCAGCGCAACGCGCACACCCCGATGCTGGTCGCCTCCACCACCAAGATGCTGACCGCGCTGGTCGCCGAGGCGGCCTACCCGCCAGCCAAGCTGCTCACCGTGCCGCTTGCCGCCGAGCAGGTCGACGGCACCCGCTTCGGCTACCGGACCGGGATGCGGATCCGCCGTCACGACCTGCTCGCCACGCTGCTGCTGGTCTCGGCCAACGACGCGGCCGAGACACTCGCGGCCGCCTACCCGTGGGGGGGCCGGGCCGGGTTCCTGCTGGCCATGCTGGCCATGGCCGACTCGCTCGGCTGCACCGACTCGACCTGGCGCAGCCCCTCCGGGCTCGAGGCCCCCGGCCACCGGGCCAGCGCGGCCGACCTCGCCATCGTCGGCCGGCAGCTGCTGGCCGAGCCGGAGCTGGCCCAGCTCGTCGGGGCGCGGACGGCCAGGTACCGCTGGCCAGACGGGCGCGTGCAGATCATCACCAACCACAACCACTTCGTGGCCGACGGCCGCGACCCCGGTGCCGTCGGCGTAAAGACCGGCTACACGGAGGCGGCCGGGCGCACCATCGTCGCGGCCGAGCGGCGCGGCGGCCGTACCCTGATCGCGGTCGCCCTGGGCGTGGAGAACCTCAAGGCCGAGCGGGCCGACGTCCGCGCGATGCTCCGCTACGGGTTCGCGACCCTGCCGCAGCCCGGCGCGGAGATCCTCGGCGCGGCCGCGGTCGCACGCCAGGGCGCGACCACGGGCGGCGCCGACCTGTCCGCCAGGGCCGGTCCCGTGCGGTTGGCCCCGGCGGCCGGGCCCAGCCGTGGCCTGGTGTCCCGGCTGCTGGCCGTGCCGGCCGTGCTCGCGGTGGCCGCCGGCGTGCTGCTGGGAGTCGGCCTGCTCGCGGTCGTGGTGCTT
>Ga0184632_10000520_pt1 | contig 15232 bp, 16 predicted proteins | sample PLM31_50_b1_FD_133153 | JGI IMG/M metagenome (GOLD analysis project Ga0184632, IMG submission 133153) | Groundwater sediment microbial communities from an aquifer in East River, Colorado, USA - PLM3-1_50_b1 | ecosystem: Environmental > Terrestrial > Soil > Riparian zone | place: USA: East... | reverse complement strand
GTGGCCCTCGGACACCCCGAACGAGCGGTCGTGGTCGCCGGCGCCGCCGACCGACTTCGTGAGTCCCTCGGCGGTGGGCTCACGGTGGAGTCGGGCCGATGGGAGACCGAGCATCCACGAGATGCCGCCCGACGGATGCTCACCGACACCGAGATCGACAGGGCTTGGGCGCAGGGACGCACCATGAGCCTGGAGGACGCCGTCGCCTATGCCCGCAGCTCGTGATCCTCTGCAGCTAAGGACCCGCTGGTCGATGGTTCTGCCGCAACGCGGAACGTCAAAGGTCGACAGCCGTCTGGGTGAGGCTGGTCCAGCCGGCCGCCTCGATCGTCGCCAGCATCGCCCGGATGTCATCGTAGGCGCCGTCGCCGACCGGGGTGAACCGGTCGACGAGCCCGTAGGCCAGCACCGGCCGGGCGGCCGGGTCGCCGGCCAGGCCGACCAGGACCTCCCGGACCTGGTCCTTGATCCGGGCGGGGAGGCGGCTGGCGGCCACCACCGGCTGGATGGTCGACGGACCGAAGGCGCCGATCACCCGCAGGCCGTCGGCCAGCCGTGGATGGTCGCGGAGCTCGATGGCCAGGACCTGGGAGTCGATGGCGGCGGCGTCCACGCCGCCTGCGGCGACCAGGCGGATGGCCCGCTGGTGGAAGCCGGCCTCGACCACCGGGCCGAGGAAGCCTGGCCGGGCGCCCAGGCGGATCAGGCTGTAGAGGGTGACGGTGTGGCCGGAGTGAGACGCCGGCTCGTTGTAGGCCCACGAACGGCCCTCCAGCTCCTCCAGGCAGGTGATCGTGCTGTCGCAGCGGACGATCACATCCGAGTAGTAGACGGGGCGGCCGCCGTAGCGGGCACCGGTCAGGACTGCGGCTGCCAGCGGCTCCACCGGCGGTGGCCGCCAGTCGGCCAGCCAGACATAGGGCAGCCCGCAGATCACGCCCAGGTCCGCCTCGCCCCGTTCGAACTGGTCGAAGGAACGGCCGACAACCAGCTCGACCGGTCGGCCCAGCCGGTCGCCGATCCGGTCGGTCAGGAACCGGTAGACCGGCAGCATGTTGGGGGCCAGAAAGGTCGCGAACCGCAGCGGCGCATCGCGAGGGCTGGTGGTCATGCTTGTCGAATCGGCCGGTGGGTCTCGTACATGCGCACGGCCACGACCAACCCAGAGGCGGCGGTGAGGGCGGCGACCACCCACACCGCGGCGTCCAGGCCGGCGAGGTCGGCGACCAGCCCGGTGAGCAGGGCGCCCACGGCGAAGCCGGTGTCGCGCCACAGCCGGTAGACCCCGACCGCGGTGGCCCGCCAGCTGGGGTGGGCGACGTCGCTGATGGCGGCCAGCAGGGTCGGGTACACCATGGCGGTGCCGGCCCCGAGCAGGATGGCGCTGGCCGCCCAGGGCAGGAAGCTGCTGGCCAAGGCGATGCAAGCCAGCGCGAGGGCCTGCACCAGCATGCCGGCGGTGATGAGGGGCTTGCGGCCCAGCCGGTCCGACAGGGGGCCGGTGAGGAGCTGTCCAAGGCCCCACACGGCCGGGTACAGCGCCGCGAGCAATCCGACCTGGGCGACGGGGAGGCCGCCGCGGACGAACAGCAGCGGCAGGAGTCCCCAGGCGAGGCCGTCGTTGAGGTTGTTAACCAGTCCGGCCTGGCTGCAGGCCGACAGTGCCGGTTCCCGCCAGCTGGTGGCGACCACGACCTGGCGGGTGGATAGCTGGTCGGGGCGGGCGGCGGCTGGCGGCTGGTCGGCCATGGCGGCCTCGCCCGTGGGTTGATCGGCGTCGGCCAGCTGGGCTTCGAGGTGGGCGTGATCGCGGGTCTCGCGGACCAGCAGCGCTGACAGCCCGAGGCCGAGGCCGGCGTAGGCCAGGCCGAGGTAGAACGGTTCGGGCCGCAGCCCGGCCCGGGCCGCGATCAGGCCGGTCAGGTACGCGGTGAGGGCGACGGCCAGGTAGCCGGCGGCCTCGTTCAGGCCCATGGCCAGCCCCCGGCGCTTCGGGCCGGCCAGGTCGATCTTCATAATCACGGTGGTCGACCAGCACAGGCCCTGGTTGACCCCGAGCAGGACGTTGGCGGCCACGATCCAGCTCCAGGTGGGCGCCCAGATGAGCAGCAACGGCACCGGGAGCCCGACCAGCCAGCCGGCGACCAGGACCGGTTTGCGCCCCCAGCGGTCGGCCAGGGCGCCGGCCAGGAAGTTGGTGGCCGCCTTGGTCAGCCCGAAGGCGACGATGTAGGTGAGGGCGGCCGACACCGCGGCCAGCCCGAACACCTGGGTGGCGAGCAACGAGAGCAGGCTGCGTTCCTGGCCGACCATGCCGCCGACCAGGGCGTTGACCCCGACCAGGAGGCAGAACTGGGCCAGATTCGCCCGCAACCCCAGCCGCAGCCCCTCGGGCCGGACCGGCGGCGGCTGGGTCACGAGCGGGCGAGGGCCTGGCCGGTGGCCCGCTGCCAGTCCACGGGGCCGCCGTGGACGACCTGCAGCTCCTTGTGGCCGGCCCGCTCGAGGAGGCTGGCGGCGGTCATGGCCCGCTCGCCGTGGCCACACATCACCGTGACCGGCCCCTGCGGGAGCTTCGCCGGGAGCCGGTCGCCAGCGAGGGCGCCCAGCTCGACGGCGATCGCACCGGGGAGGTGGCCGTCGGTGATCTCGCTGGCCTGGCGGACATCCAGGACAACGCCAGGCTCGTCGTCGAGCTGGTCGGCCTCGACCACGGGGAGCTGGGCCTGGGGCAGGTTGGCGGCGCGCCAGGCGGCCATCCCGCCGGCCAGCTCACCCACCAGGTGGTCATAGCCGATAGTGCGGCACTGGCGGGCCAGCTCCTCCCGGTCCTGGTCGTCATCCAGGACGAAGACCAGCGGTTGGGTGTCGTCCAGCAGCCAGCCCAGCCAGCTGGCAAATTGGGGCCGGAGTTCAATTGACAGGGCTCCGGGGATGTGGCCGGCCGCGAAGGCGGTGATGGGGCGGGCGTCGACCAGCAGCCCGCCGCCGGCCAGGTGCTGTTGGACCTGGTCGGTCGAGAGCAGGGGCAGAACCTTCCAGTCGCGGCCGAGCAGTTCGGGGCCGACCCGGTTTCGCTCCCGCAGCCGCAGGAAGTACGGCGGATAGGAGCCGAAGCTGGCCAGCAGCTGGGCGACGAAGGCGTCCTCGTCAGGGGCGGCCAGCAGCCGGTTGTGGCGGCGTTCGGCGCCAATGGTGGTCGTGCGCTGGTCACCGGCCGGGGTGGCGCAGAACGAGCCGGCGCCGTGGGTCGGGTACACCGCCAGCTCGTCGGGCAACGACAAGAGCCGCCCGTGCAGGGACCGAAAGGCGGCCCGGGCCAGCGGCTCGGTCAGCTCGGGGCCGGCCAGGTCAGTGCGGGCCACGGTGCCGACCAGCAGCGCCCCGCCACTGAACACGGCTACAGGCCGAGCGCCGTCCAACAGCAGGTAACTGGCGTGCTCCGGGGCGTGCCCAGGGGTGGCCAGCACCCGCAGGGTGAGCCCGCCCAAACCCACCTCCTCGCCGTCCTCCAGGCCGCGATGGGCGAAGCCCAGCCGGCTCGCCCGAGGGGCGAGGATCTGGGCGCCGTCGGCCGCGGCCAGCTCCCGGCTGCCGGTCAGGAAGTCGGCGTGCAGGTGGGTCTCCGCCGCATAGGCGATCTGGAGCCGCCGCCAGCGGGCCAGCTCCAGGTATGGGGTGGGGTCGCGGGCCGGGTCGACCACCAGGGCCCGCCCGTCGCCCAGCTCGACCACATAGGCGCTGTTCCCGAGGCCCTCGTCGACGACCGGATGGATGGTGAGCATGGCCGGCTCCTCGGCTCGATCGGTGGTCAGGTGTGGCTGACGGCCAGGCCGGCGGCCCGCCACTCGGGGAACCCGTCTTCCAGCCGCCGCGCCGTAAGGCCCTCGTCGCGCAGCAACTCCACGGCCTCGTGGGCGAAGGCGCAGTAGGGGCCGCGGCAGTAGGCGACGATCTCCCGATCACCGGGCAGCTCGGCCAGCCGCCGCCGCAGCTCGTCGACCGGGATCGAGACCGCCCCGGGCAGGTGCCCGGCGGCATGTTCGGCGGCTGGCCGCACGTCCAGCACGACCAGGCGGTCGCCCTCCTGCAGCCGGCGGGTCAGCTCCTCCCGGGTGACCGGCTCCAGCTCATCACGGGCGCCCAGGTAGGCGGCGGCGAGGCGCTCGACCTCGGCCAGGCGGCTGGCGGCCAGGGTCCGCAGGGTCCGCCAGAGCTCGAATACCTCCGGGGCGGCCAGCCGGTAGTGGACCGAGGTGCCTTCACGCCGGCTGCTGACCAGCCCGGCCTGGCGAAGGATCTGTAGGTGCTGGCTGGTGTTGGCCGCCGAGAGGCCGACCTCGCCGGCCAGGGCGTCCACGGTCCGCTCGCCGTTGGCGAGCACGTCCAGCAGCTCGATCCGCCGGCCGCTGGCCAGGGCCTTGGCCGCCCGGGCGAACGCATCGAACAGGGCCGTCTTGGCCGCCCGGTTACCCATGTACCCTCCTCACAAGCCTTATTCAAGTGACCACTTGACAACTTGAATAAGTGGCAGGATAGTCCCTCGCCGGCAGGCCGGCCAACCAGACGGAGGCAACCGCGTGGCCACCCCGCCAACCACCAGGAAGCGCCACCCGATCTGGGCCCGCTTCTATGCCCGGATCAGTCCGACCATGGACGCCCAAGGCGCCCTCGACCACCGACGAGAGCTGCTCGCCGGCCTGGCCGGCCGGGTCCTGGAAGTCGGTGCCGGCAACGGCCTCAACTTCGCCCACTACCCGCCAGGGGTCACCGAGGTCCTGGCCGTGGAACCCGAGCCGTATCTGCGCGGTCTGGCCGACGTCGCCGCCCGCCAGGCGCCGGTCCCGACCCGGGTGGTCGACGGCACCGCCGACGCCCTCCCGGCGCCGGACGCCAGCATGGACGCCGCTGTCGCCTCCCTCGTGCTGTGCTCGGTGCCGGACCAGGCCCGTGCCCTGGCCGAGCTCCACCGGGTCCTGCGGCCCGGCGGACAACTGCGCTTCTTCGAGCACGTCCGAGCCGACACCGCTGGGCTGGCCCGGGTCCAGCGGCTCGCCGACCTGGTCTGGCCAACCCTGGTGGGCGGCTGTCACACCAGCCGCGACACCCTGGCCGCCATCACCACCGCCGGGTTCCAGATCACCAGCCTCCAGCGGTTCCGGTTCCCCGAGAGCCGGTTGCCCCAACCGGCCGCACCCCACGTCCTCGGGGTCGCCCACCGTCCAACCAGCCCCTTGGCCAGGGACAGCTTGCGCTCGGTCCTTGGTTAGCAGTAGCTTACGTTAGTGGATACTAACGGAGTAGCCGGTCTGGGGCTGCTCGGCGACCCCACCCGCCGGGCCATCTTCGAGCTGCTCGCTCGACACCCCAGAACCGTCGGGGAGCTGGCCCAGCAGCTGCCCATCACCCGATCAGCAGTCTCCCAGCACCTCCGGGTGCTCAAGGACGGCGGCCTGGTCGTCAGCCAAGCCCAGGGCACCCGCCGCATCTACCGGCTCAACCCCGACGGCGTGACCGCCCTGCGCGCCTACCTGGACCGCGTCTGGGCCGAGGCCCTCACCGCGTTTGGCAAGGCCGCCCAAGCGGCCCCCCTCGACCCCGAACAGGAGGATGCATGAGCAGCACCCCCACCATCCCACCGCTCACCGGAACGGTCACCGTAGAGGTGCCCGTGGAGCGGGCCTTCCGCGTCTTCACCGACGCCTTCGGGAGCTGGTGGCCGGCCGAGTACCACATCGGCCAGGCCGACATGGCGGCGGCCATCCTGGAACCGCGCCAAGGCGGCCGCTGGTACGAACAAGGCACCGATGGCAGCGAGTGCGACTGGGGCCGGGTGCTGACCTGGGAGCCACCCCACCGGCTGGTCGTCACCTGGCAGATCAACGGCCAATGGCAGTACGACCCCGACCCCGAGCACGCCAGCGAGATCGAGGTCCGCTTCAGCGCCGACGGACCCGCCCAGACCACCGTCGAGCTGGAACACCGACTGCTCGAGCGGCTGGTCGACGGCCAGGCGCTCCGCGACGGGATCACCGGTGGCGGCGGCTGGCCCAGCCTCCTGGAGCTGTTCGCCAAGACAGCAACCAACCAGACCTAACCCCAATCCGTCCGTCATCCACCATCTGCGACTCGGGCGATCCACAGCTGCTGGCCGGGCTCCGCTCTCCGGCCAGCGGCTCCATGGCCCTGGCCGAACGCGAGCCCGGCAGGCAGTGGGCTGGTCAGCCTCGCGTGGCGGCGTACCGGATGCCGCCGGCCCGGATCTGTCCGGCGTCGATCGCGGCCTGCTCCTCGGCCTCGCTGGTGTCGGCCAGGTCGGGAAAGAAGTACGGCCCCTCCACAGAGAGCCGGCGCTCGAAGCGCGCATCCAAGCCCCGCAGGATCGCCTCGCCGGGGTGCAGCCCCTCCTGTTCGGCCCAGGCCCGCAGGTAGCCATCCCAGGGCTGCACGGAGGCCGCCCACCGCTCCTGGTGCTTGTGCAACCAGCCCGGCTCAGCCCCCTCGGCACGTGGGGCCAGCCGGGCAAAGCACCAGCGGGCGGTGGCCTCGTCGAACCGCTCCCAGGCCCACTCCACCACCACCAGCACCCCACCAGACACCAGCACATCCTTCAGCCGGTCCAAGGCCTCGTCCAGGTCGGCCACGTGATGCAGCGACAGGGACGCCACCACGCACTCCACCGGGTGGGGCGGCTCGTAGCGTTCGAACCCGATCCGCCGGTAGTCGGGCCCCTCCGGCGCTTCGGGGTCGACCCCAACCGCGTCGTAGCCGCTATTGAGCAGCGCCGGGACAAAGCCGCCCACCGTCCCGCAACCAATCTCCAGCACCGTCGCCGGCGCCGGCGGCAGTTGGTCGCGAACAAACGGCCACACCGCGCCCAGCCAGGGGTCATCCGGCGTCATGCAGCGCATCCTATGCCCAGCGCACAGCGCGTCGGCGCCATCGGGACCGGGCCAGCCTCCGGTGGAGATGTCCGGTGCGCTGGATGACCGATGGCTGGTCTCACAGACAGCGCTGTCATCGCTACCCTGAGTGCATGACAGTCCGTGACTTGCTAGCCACCCTGCAGCGGCTCCCCAAGGACATCGAAGTGCTCGCCTTCGAGGCCGCCTGCGAGGACTACTGCGAACGCGAGGTCGACGAGGTCGAATGGCAAGGCGGCCGGGTGTACCTGCACCTCGGCGCCCGCCGCGACGACCCACCGCGGGGCTAAGCGGCCGAGCCACCGTCCTCGACCAGTGGTGGCTTGTGGCCTTCGCAGGCCTCGACCCGGTAGCGGCGACCGCTCGGCGCCCGCCAGGACCCGCGCCAGGTCACCGGCTCGGCGCAGTGCGCCGGCCCAGCCTCACCGTGATGGGCAACCATCCGGAAGCAGCGGCCGGGCAGCGGAGAGAACGCTCGGGCGTAGTAGGGCGCTCCTGGCATGGCCACAGGATACGGAAGCGATGCCGCAGAGCTAGTCACAGCAGGTGTCGGCAAGCGACTCCGCCCGCCAGGTCCGCACCCCTTCCACCGCGGCCAGCCCGGCGATACCCAGGCCGGCGGCCGGGTCGGCCCACCACCAGCCAAGGGCGGCGTTGGCGGCCAGACCGACCAGGAGCACCGCCGACAACCATGTGCACAGGGAGGTCTGGTTGGCCTCCGACACCGCGGCACGCGACCCCAGGACCGGCGCGACCTTGCGCTTGGCCCGGGCCAGCACCGGCATCACCACCAGCGACAGCCCAGCCAGGACGATGCCGGGGAAGCTGGCTTCCGGCTCGGCCTGGCCGACCAGGTCACGGGTGCTCTCGACCCCGACGTAGGCGGCCAGGGCGAAGAAACTCAGGGCGATGGCGCGGGTCGCCCGCCGGTCGGCGTCCTGGGTGCAGCCTTGGCCGTGTTCCTGGGCCAGCCGCCAGGCCAGGATCAGCGCGGCGGAGACCTCGATGCCGGAGTCCAGGCCGAAGCCGACCAGGCTCACCGACCCGGCCGCCACCCCGGCTGCCACCGCGACGATGCCTTCGACGGCGTTCCAGCCGATGGTCAGCCGGTTCAACAAGCGGCCGCGGCGTACCGCGGCCGCTCGGACGGCGGGGCTTGGGCCGAGGGGGATGGTGGTCATGGGCGGGGCTCCAGGTGGGCCGGGCAGGCTGGGCTGCCGAGCACGACCCGGGCCAGCTCGCGCAGGGCGCCGGCCAGCCGGTCGTCGACTAGCTCGTAGCGGATCTGGCGGCCCTCCCGGGTGGCCGTGACCAGCCCGCAGCCGCGCAGGCAGGCCAGGTGATTGGAGGCCTTGGCCCGGCTCACGCCAAGGACCCGGGCCAGTTCGGCGGGGTAGGCAGGGCCCACCAGCAGCATGGTGAGGATGCGCCGCCGGGTGGGGTCGGCCAGGGCGGTCCCGATGCGCTCCAGGACGTCGACGTCGCCAGCAAGCGTGGCACTCATGACCTGATAGTACAGCTTAGCCTGAATCAATACCTGCCTGCGCGTCAGCCGTGCCGGGGAACGACCAGTTCGGCCGGGCCGATCCTGTCTATGCGGAGTTGGGGTTCTTGGTAGGCGACGCGGAGGTTGTAAGCCGGAGGGCCGCGGTGGGGGACAGCGATCGGCCGTGGGTGTGAGTCTCGTCGAAGGTCGTGCGTCCCAGCCCCCGAATGAGTGACCGGCGCAGGTTCTGGTCGGGCGGCTGCGGGGACCGTTGGGAGGTGCTGCCCGAGCCGCGCTGTGCGTCTGCGGCGCCGATGAGCACGGCGGCCTCCCGGGGGCGGTCCGTGGCGGAGAGGACGGCGGCCAGGGCCTCGAGCGCGTCGACGACCACGGTCCCCTCTCCGGCGGGTTCGGCTGCTTCCACGCTGCCGCGCAGCAGCTCCTCGGCGCGGACGAGCTGCTGGTGTTCACGTGCCCGCTCGCCCAGTAGGTGGAGTCCCCTGCCGGTGCAGCGCTGGTCGCCGAGCCGCCGCATGATCGGCACGCATTCCTCGAGCAGCTGCACCGCGTGGTCCCGGTCGCCGCGCAACCACGCGAGCCGCCCGAAGCCGAGCAGCGCGTGCGCGCGCTCGTGGTCGCTGCCAGCGGCCTCGCTCAGCGCGAGGCTCTCGGTCAGCCACCCTTGGACCTCGTCGTCGGCGACGCCGACGTCGAGTGACCGGGCGGCCATGACGAACAGGGTGTTGGCGACGCGGGTGCGGTCACCGACCCGGCGGGACAGCGCCAGGCTTTCCCGCGCCCAGCCGAGCGCCTCAGCCGGCTCGGCGGTGGCGAGCGCCAGACCCTGCAGCGCCCTTGCGCGCTCCCATGGGTGTTCGTCCTTGAACAGGGCCAGCGCCTGGTGCAGCGCGGGCAGCGCCAGCTCCGACTGGACCCCGTAGGTGGCCGCCATGCCCACCGCCGCGGCAGCCCGGGCCCGCTCGGTGTCGCCGAGCTGCGACGCGAGCTGGGCTGCCCGTTGGGCCAGCTCCAGCGCGGCCTGGTCGTCCCAGGGTTGTAGGAGGGTGCTGGCCGCGGCGAGCCCAGCGACCGCCGCCGGCGAGCCGGGCGGTTCGCCGCACGCCAGCGTCCGCCGGATCCACTCATGGGCTTCGCGACGCTGCCCTGTGCCGTCCCAGAACAGCTCCAACGCCGAGATCCAGCGCAGGGCGGTCTCGACGTCCCCGCTGGCAACGCTGTGGGCCAGCGCGGCACGCAGGTTGGGCTGCTCGATCGTCAGGCGGTCCAGCCACGCCCGCTGCTCCGGCCCCCGTAGCCGCCCGGCGGCAAGCTCGGCCACCGCCAGGTAGTGGGCGGCGTGCCGCTGCCGTGCTTCGGTGTCGGCGCCGCCGCCGGTCAGGCGTTCGGCGGCGTAGGCCCGGAGGCTCTCCAGCAGTCGGTAGCGGGGCGTGTCGCCCCCGGCGGTGGACACCAGCGACTTGTCCACCAGCGCCGGCAACAACCGGACCACGGTCGCATCGGCGGAGCCGGTGATGGCGCACACCGCCTCGACCGCGTCGTAGTCGAAGTCGGCCGGGAACACTCCCAGCCGGTCGAACAGGACGCGCTCTTCCTCGCCGAGCAGGTCATAGCTCCAGTCGATCGCGGCCCGCAGGGTGCGGTGGCGCGGGAGGACCGTCCGGGCGCCGGCGGACAGCAACTCGAAGCGCTGGTCGAGGTGCACAAGGAGCGTGGCCGGCGGGAAGCTGCGCACGCGGGAGGCCGCCAGCTCGATCGCCAGCGGCAACCCATCCAGCCGCTGGCACAGGGCCGCCACCGCCGAGGCGTTGGTGTCGGTCAGCGCGAAGCCCGGCGAGGCGTGCATCGCCCGGTCGACGAACAGGCGCACGGCGTCGTACCCGCCGGCGGCGGCCGCCCGGGACGATGCCTGAGGGCTGGGGACGGGCAGCGGCTGGACCTCGTAGCTGACCTCGCCGGGGACGCCGAGGACCTCCCGGCTGGTGGCCAGCACCCGCAGCTGGCCGCCGGCCGTCAGCAGGTCGGAGAGGAGCGCAGCGGCCTCGGCGACCACGTGCTCGCAGTTGTCGACCAGCAGCAGACCCTGTAGCTCGCGGGCTGCGTCGCGGAGGCTTTCCCGCACTGGGCGGGTCGGCTGGGGGCTGACGCCGAGTGCCCGCGCCAGCGTGTCGGCGACCAGGTCGGCGGAGGCAACGGCAGCCAGGTCGGCCAGGCGCACGTCGTCGAAGAGACCTTCGGCGCCGGATCCAGCCACCTGCAGCGCCAGACGGGTCTTGCCCGCGCCCGCCGGGCCGGTCAGGGTGAGCAGCCGATGGCTCTGGAGCAACGCGGCGATCTCGCCCGTCTCGCGCTCCCGGCCCACGAAGCTGGTCAGCGGGACAGGCAGGGCGGTCCCGGGCTGCGCCGCCCGGCCGATCTCCGCGCCCACCTCGACCAGCGCCGCCCGGTCGGTGACGCCGAGCTTGCGCAACAGGGCGCTGATGTGGCTCTCGACCGTCCGCACCGAGATATACAGACGGCCAGCGATCTCGCGGTTGTGCAGGCGCTCGGCCACGGCCGACAGGACCTCGGCTTCGCGTTCGGTCACGCCGGCTCGGGCCAGCCGCACTGGCGGGCCGCCGGGAAGGCGGGTCATGAAGGCATCTTGCCAGGTCAAGCCGAGCACTGGATGCCGACCCCGGGCGGCTGCTCTACGGACGCCGCCCACCCAGACATCGTCCGTGCCCACATCCGTGCCTTACACGTATGTGCCGCCACCTGGCGCCCCCGACACGTGGGCGAGGTGAACGGCCCCACCACGGAAGGACCGACAGCCGGGGTCGAAACGAGAGAGGCAGGCACCATGCACACCATCGCCCGTGACGAGATCGTCGCCCAGCATGTGGCCGACCTGCACCGGCAGGCCGCCAGACAGCGGCTGGTGCGGGAGCTGCGCACCCGCCGCAAGCCGACCGTTGTCCACCGCCGGATCTGGGAGCGGCTGACCATCCGACGTCCACGACCGGTGGTCCTGACGAGGACCCCGCCGACGGAACCTGTCGTGGCCGGCGGTGCCCAGACACCGGCTCGCCGCGCTGGCTAAGAGGTTGCGTACAACATCTGACCCCGCGCCTCACGAATACGGTATGCGGCCGCCAAAGACACGGTGGTCCTGCGCATGTTGGCGACGCTCCCGCCCTCTAGCGTTGAACCCGACCCAAGCACACTGCGATCTCCAGACAAGCTGCCAGGGCCGTCGGTGGCGATGGCCTCGGAGAGCCTGGAACTGGTCGCGGTCCCAACTAGCAGGGAGCGTCCGAGATGCAAGCGCTACTGATCCTACTTTTCTGCCTGGTGACCCTGGCGGTCCTTGCCCGCCGCTACGGCGTCGACTCCCGGGACGGATTGGACTGGTCGCCGCCCGACCGGGCCAGGAGCCGGGGCCACCTCTAGCGGGCCGTGCTCGCCGAGGGTGCGGACCTCTGCCCGAGCGAGGCGGCCCCCCTTAAACCTTCTTTCCTGATCTGAAGCGTGACCGACCTGATGGGAGCGACCCAGCCATGCAGACCGTGAACCGCAGCCGTCACGATGTCGTCGTGGTGGGCGGACGAGTCGCCGGGTCGGCCACCGCCATGCTGCTCGCCCGTCTCGGGCGTGAGGTGGTGGTCGTGGACCAGGCGTCGTTCCCGAGCGACACCGTGTCGACCCATTCGATCGCCCGCAGCGGCGTCGTCCAACTCCGCCGCTGGGGGCTGCTCGATGCGGTCCTGGACAGTGGTGCTCCGGCCATCCGGCAGGTCACCTTCAACGCCGGCGGTGAGTCGACCACCCGGACGATCAAGGACAAGGCCGGGGTCGAGTTCCTGGTCGCGCCTCGCCGGTACGTGCTGGACACGCTCCTGGCCAGCGCCGCCGAACACGCCGGCGCCGAGGTGCACACCGGCATCACCGTGACCGGGCTACAGCGAGACAGCCACGGCCGGGTGGTCGGGGTGACTGGAGCTGATCGCGCCGGTGCGCGGGTCCAGATCGGTGCCCGCTGGGTTATCGGCGCCGACGGCCTGGGGTCGCGGGTCGCCGGTCTGGTCGGCGCCGCGATCAACCAGGTCGGCCAGGCGGGCGGGGCGGCCCAGTACGCCTACTACACCGGCGTTCCGTGGAGCGGCATCGAGTTCTTCGTCGCCGAGCGGTCCTTCGCCGGCGTGTTCCCGACCCACGACGGGCAGGCGTGCATCTGGGTCTGCACGCCCGCCGCCGACGCCAAGGCGGTCCGCCGCAGGACCGGGTCACGGGTGGAGGCCTTCGGCCAGCTGCTCGAGCGTTCGGCCCCCCAGCTCGCCGAGCGGCTGCGGCAGGCTCGGCGGACCTCACCGGTCCAGGGCATGCTGCGGCAGCCCAACCAGCTGCGCCAGGCGTTCGGGCCGGGCTGGGCCCTGGTCGGGGACGCCGGCTACTACCGTGACGCCATCACCGCCTACGGCATCAGCGACGCCTTCCGCGACGCCGAGCTCCTGGCCGTCGCGCTTGACCGGGCGCTGGATGCCGACGGCGAGGAGACCACGGCCCTGGCGGCCTATCAACAGCAGCGCGACCAGGCGCTGGCCGAGATCTTCGAGATCACCTGCCGGCTGGCGGCCTATCCGCCGGTGCCGGCCTTCGTCGAGCTGCAAAAGCAGCTGAGCGCCGCCATCGACACCGAGGCGGCGGCCCTGGCCGCCCGGCCAGCCCCCGGCGAGCGCCTGCTCGCGAGCGCCTGATCGAATGCTGCCGCCAGGAAGGAGGCACCGCCTGGATCCCAGAAAGCTGATCCCCAATACCGCCATCCATCACCAGTCGACGCAACGCCAAGGAGGCGTACACGATGACCACCACCGACACCACCGCCAAGGTCGACGACTCGATCCGCAACGGCGTGGACACCGCCACCCTCTTCGCCACCCTCGACGCGGTCAAGCAGGCGCCCGAGGCCGCCAAGTTCCAGTTCCGCGCCCACAACCAGTGGGTCAGCGGCACCCACAACCGCGGCACCATCGCCGACTACTTCGGTGTCGGAGAGGAGCGCACCCACGAGCGGACCTTCGTGTTCGACGCCGACCACCCCGCCGTCCTGGTGGGCCAGGACAACGGGCCGACGCCGGTGGAGTTCGTGCTGCACGCCCTGGCCGCCTGCCTCACCGCCGGCCTGGCCAACATCGCCGCTGCCCGACGGGTGAAGCTCACCGAGGTCCGCTCCACGGTCACCGGCGACATCGACCTCAACGGCATCCTCGGGCTCAACCCCGAGGTCCGCAACGGCTACCAGCACATCACCGTGCGCTTCACGATCAAGGGTGACGCGCCGGCCGAGAAGCTGCGCGAACTCCTGGAGCAGTCCAGGGCCCGCTCAGCCGTCTACGACGTCATCACCAACCAGGTGCCCGTCACCATCCAGGTCGACACCCCCTGACACCCACCAGCGGTGCCACGACACCCCGCCGCCGCCGGATTGACGACGACTTCGAGCCGCCGGCGATGGGCAACGGCGCGTCGAGGCGATGGGTTGCAAGCGCTCCGGCCCTTGCGGCAGCCATGAGAGAGGGCGGGAGTGGTCGCTTTACACTGCAATCCATGCCATGGGCGATGGACCTAGTCGGCAGACAGCGGGAGCAGGCCGCGCTCCGCGACGCGATCGCGAGCGCTGCGGGCGGCGACGGCGGGCTCTTTCTGGTCGCCGGGGAAGGCGGCGTGGGCAAGACCGCGCTGGTGGAGTCCGCCCTCGCCGGGAACGGCGGGCTAGTGTTGCGCGGTGCCGCCGACCAGCGGGTGGTCAGACCCTATGCGCCCGTCGTGGCAGCGTTCCGCGGCTACCAGCGCGCGGTCCCTGACGGCCTGGCTGGTTCCGGGCCGCTGTCCCAGCATCTCGCGCTGATCCTCCCCGAGCTCGGTTCGCCTCCCGCCGACACCGATCAGGCGACCTTGTTCGAGGCGATCGGCAACCTGTTCGAGCAGATCGCGCGCGGGCAGCCCACCGTGGTGTTCCTGGATGATCTTCAGTGGCTGGACGCCGCGACCGCCGAACTGCTGCTGCAGCTGGACAGAACGCTCGAGGCGGCACCGGTGCTGGTCCTTGGTGCCTACCGCAGCGACGAGGTGCCGCGCGGGCACCAGCTGCGCCGCCTGCGCTCGGAACTCCGCCGCCGCCGGCGCCTGCAGGAGCTGACCGTCGAACCGCTCGGCCCGGTGGACACCACTGCGCTCGCCGCCCGGGTGCTCGGCGCGCGGCCTGGGAACCGGCTTGCCCGGGCGCTGTACGACCGCACCCAAGGGATGCCGTTCTTCATCGAGGAACTCGCCGCCGCGCTTGCGACCGCTGGACGGTTGGAGACCGCAGCGGGCACCGTGGAACTCGGGCCCGAGGAATCCCTCCCGCTGCCCGACACCATCAAGGAGACCGTACTGCTACGCACCGAGCGGCTGTCGCCGGTGGGGCGCCACACCCTCGAGATGGCCGCCGCGGCCGGGCTCCGATTCGACCTGGAGCTGCTGGCCGCGCTCGGCGGCGCCGACGGCATCGACGACACGATCCAGCAGGGATTCCTGGTGCAGGTGGACCAACAAGGTAGGTTTCGACACGCCCTCATCCGTGAGGCCGTCTACGACGACACGCCGTGGACCCGACGGCGCAGCTACCACCGGCGGCTGGCGGAGGAGCTGGCGCGGCGTAGTGCGGCGCCCGAGGCAGTCGCCGAGCAGTGGCTCGCCGCCGGCGAACGCGACCGTGCCCGTCCGAGCTTGCTGGCCGCGGCGGAGCGGTTCTGCCAGGTGCACGCCTACCACGACGCCGCCC
>Ga0184632_10000518_pt1 | contig 15238 bp, 9 predicted proteins | sample PLM31_50_b1_FD_133153 | JGI IMG/M metagenome (GOLD analysis project Ga0184632, IMG submission 133153) | Groundwater sediment microbial communities from an aquifer in East River, Colorado, USA - PLM3-1_50_b1 | ecosystem: Environmental > Terrestrial > Soil > Riparian zone | place: USA: East River... | reverse complement strand
GCGGAAGTACTGCGCGAGGTGGACGGTGTTCCGGTTGGTGTCGCGGATCATCGACGCCGGGTGGGTGCGGTACCCGCACAGGATCTGGGGCACGAGGGCGGCGGTCCGCCCCGCCTGGGCCAGCTTCAGCCAGAGGTCGTAGTCCTCCCATCCCAGCCAGACCAGCTCGGTCGAGTAGCCGTCCACCGCCAGCACCGCCTCCTTGTCGAAGAGGGCCATGGCGTCCACGTACGCCTCGCGGAGCAGCGCTTCCTCGTCCCACGGGTAGAACGAGCCGAGGCCGGCGGGCGCGCCCCCCTCGTCGAAGCGCTTGAGGATGCCGTAGACGGCGGCATGGCCGCTGCCCGGCAAGGCGTCGTGCAGCACGCGCAGGCAGCGCGGGTAGATCCAGTTGTCGGCGTCGAGGATGAAGACGTAGGGCGCCCGCGCCTCCCGCAGGCCCGCGTTGCGGGCGTCGGCCAGGCCGGTGTTGAGCGCCTTCTTCACGAGGCGCACGGGCACCGTGGAGGACGCCATGTAGGCCTCCACCGCTGCCACCGACCCGTCCGTCGAGCCGTCGTCGACGACGAGCAGCTCGAGCCCCCCGGGCAGGCCCGAGGCGTCGCTGGCGGCGGCGCTGCGCAGGCACTCGCCGATGTAGGCCGCGTAGTTGAAGAGCGTCACCACCACCGAAACGGACGGCGATCGCTGCTCTTCCGCCGCGCGGTTGGCGACGACGGTCCGGGTCGGGTGGCCCAGCGACTCGAGCGCCCGGCCGAGCTCGCGGCGCAGGTGGCGCCCCTCCAGCGAGTTGATCCGCTCGACCTGCAGCTGGTCCAGCCGGGAGAGCACGACGTCGAGACGGCCGAGGCCGACGCTCAGCCCCTCGAGCCGGACCGTGAGGTCGTCCAGCCGGGCGAGGACCTCCGCTCGCTCCCGCGCGGCCTCCGACGGCGGCTCGGAGCGCTCCACCGCAGGCGGGGGCGGCGGCGCCGGCGCCGGCACCGGGCGGGGGCCGCGGGCCTGCAGGCCCTCCTTCACCAGGTAGGCCCCGTAGGCCTGGCGGGTGACGAAGACCGACGCCGCGCGCACCAGGCGCTCCACCGCGGGGGCGGCGGCACCCAGGCGTGCCAGCACCTCCTCGCACACCGACGCCGCAGAGAGCCGCTCGTGCACGCAGCGACGGGCGCGCTCCGCCATGCGGGAGCGGGCGCCTTCGTCCTCCAGCATCGCCCGGCACGCGCCCGGCAGCCGGTCGAGGTCCTCCATGACCAGGTGCTCCCCGGGCAGCAGCGGCTCGACCCCGCGGCTCGTCTCCGACACCACCAGGCAGCCGTTGGCCAGCGCGATCAGCGCCCGGTGCCACTCGAAGTAGGGGGTCTCCCCGGAGTGGACGTTGACGAGCACGCGGCTGGATGCGAGAAGCGCGCGCAGCTCCTGCCCGCTCACGAAGCCCTTGGTGCTCGCCAGGCGCGGCTTCTCCAGGCGGGCGAAGTGGATCCGGCACTCGCGGCCGGCGAAGAAGTCGGCGTGGCGGGAGAAGAACGCCTCGCGCCGCGGCGAGTGGCTGCCGAGGAACACCACGTCCACGGGCCGCGCCGGGGAGCTCGGACCCTCGGCCTCCAGCCGCGGAGAATAGCCGAGCGGCGCGTGCATGGCATCGATGCCCCTGCGCTCCAACTCCTCCGCGCCGAGGGCGCTGATGTCGAGGACGCCGCGGGCTTCCTTCGCGTGGCGGTAGGCGATCTCGAACCACTGGCTTCCCGGTTGCTCGACGTTGAGCAGGTGGACGGCCCGCGTCAGGGCCCGGACCTCGTCTTCCGGACGGCCCGCCTCCAGGAAGAGCGGGAAGTACTCGTGGGGAGCGACGACGAGCTGGAGCAGGCTGGGCGGCGGATCGGGGTCGGGCATTCCATCCACGACGAGCTCGGCGGGGACGCCGGCGGCGGCGAAGCCGTCGGCGAAGACGCGGGCGATGTCCAGCATCACCTCGTTGCCGGCGGAGGCGGCGAGCAGGCGGGCGGCCTCGAAGCCGTGCCGATCAGGCATGGGGCGCGCCCGCATCGCCCGCGGTGAAGATCCGCCGGAGCCGGGAAGCGAAGGCCTCGCCGCCCCGGATCTCGAAGCGGGGCAGCCGCAGCGGGTGGGCTCCAGGATGGACGAGGGCTTCCTCGCAGGTGACCGCGGCCTCGAAGCCCGCCGCGCGGACGAGGTCGACGCTCACCGCATCCACGTCGCCGAAGGGATAGGCGAAGCTCGACACCGTCCGCCCGAGCACGCGCTCGAGCACCGCCCGGCCTTCGGCGATCTCGTGCCGGCGCACGTCGAGGGGCTGGCTCGAGAGCGCCAGGTGATGGAGGGTGTGGGCCCCCACCTCGTGCCCGGGCCGGGCGGCGAGCCGGAGCAGCTCCTCGCGCAGCAGCGAGCGCTCCGAGGGGCGGGGCACGAGCGGCCGGCCGCACCACTCGGCGAGTACGCACAGGAGCCGCTGCCGCTCCTCGAGAGGGGCGGGAACCAGGAGCTGGTGGAGCACGGCGTGGGCGTGGCGGCGCTCCTCCGCCGTCGCGGTGGGAAGAACGCGCGTCGCCCCGTTCTTCGAGAGGCGGAAGGCCGGCGGCAGGCTCCCGCCCGCCAGCATCAACCGCTCGAGCACGTCCCACCAGAACTCCCCCGGCGCGTCGAGGTGCTCGGTGGTCACGAAGAAGGTGGCCGGGATCTCCAGCTCCGCGAGGACGGGCGACGCGGCGCGCAGGGAGTCGACGTAGCCGTCGTCGAAGGTCACCGCCACCGCCCCGTCGGGGACGCGCCCGCGGCCCAGCTCGCGGGCGAGTGCGGCCAGGCTCACCGGCTCGTACTCCTCCCTCAGCGTCTCCATGTGCTCCCGGAATGCCGCCGGGGCCACCGACAATCCGTGGACGTCGGAGGCGGGCTCGGCCACCCGGTGATACAGAAGGACCGCGGCGCCCCGCGGGCGGGCCCGCCGGCGCCCGGCCGGCCGCGCCACCGCCGGCCGTGGCTCGGCGCCGCCGGGCTTGACCGCCCGGACGGTCACGAGCAGGGGGAAGTACGGGTCGAACGCCTCGAGCTCCTCCTCGCGCACCTCGTGGCACGCGAGGCCGTAGAGGAATGCGGCGTTGGCGAGGACATTGCCGTGGGCGCGCACCTCCAGGCCCTCCGCCGGGAACAGCCCGCCCAGCAGCTCCCGCACGCCCGCCTCGGTCAGCCGCCAGAAGTCGCCGTCCTCGCCGTACTCCCGGCAGACGCGGCTGGCGCACGGGAAGGTGGCCAGCAGCACGCCGCCCGGCTTCAGGATGCGGCGGGTCTCGGCGAGGGCGGCGCGCACGTCGTCGATGACGTGCAGGGTCTGGGTGAGGATGAAGCAGTCGTAGGAATCGTCCGGGATCGCCGCCGCCCGGCGCAGGTCCGCGGCCACGCTGGACCGGGGATTGCCGGGATCGACGTCGAGCACGTCGCTGCGGGTCACGCGGCCGCCGCCGTATCGCCGCGTGTAGTCGGGCTCCTGGACCTCCAGCACCGCGCCCTGCACGTCGTCCGCGTGCGCTTCCAGGAACTTCTCGATGTAGTAGCGGTCCACCGGCTTGCCGCGGTCGTACCCCCACTCCCGGCTCACGGGCGAGGTCCGCCGCAGGTCCCCCCAATCGACCGACTCCGCCCCGGCCTCGCGCAGCGCCGCCTCCAGGCGCGCGATCTCCCCATCGAGCGACGCGAGCTCGGAAACCCGGGCCTGCCGCCTTTTGTCGAGGGGGGCGTGGCGCGAGGTCAGCTCGGCGATCGCGCGCTCCTGCTCGGCGAGGAGGCCGGCGGGGTCGGCCTCGAGCGCGGCGCGGTGCCGCTCGAAGAGGCCGCGCAGGGCCTCGGCCCGGCGGCCTTCCCGCCGCTCCCTCTCCCGCCGCGACGCGAGCCGAAGCGGACGCTGAACGAGCGCTTCCTCGAGGACGACCCCGCGCCCGCCGGCCTGCACGACGCGCAGGAGGAAGTCGTGGTCCTCGAGGGCGGGGAGGGCCTCATCGAAACTCCCGCCCTTCCGCCAGGCGCTCTTGCGGAGCACGATGCCGGCGCCCAGGGCGTCGGGCCGGGCCCGCAGCGTGAGCGCGTCAACCCCTGCCGGCGTCCAGACGAAGCCGGGCGCATCGACACCCGTGCGCCGGACCCAGGGTGCCACGAACGCGACGCCCCGATCGCCGGCGAGGACCGCCGCCGCCCGCTCCAGGAACCGGGGATCCATCGTGTCGCCGGGCTCGAGGAAGACCACGAGCGGGGCCGCGGCGGCCCGGACGCCGGCGTTGCGGGCCGCCCCCGGCGACGCGCTCGGCGGGACTTCGACCAGGCGCACGCCGGGGCGCAGGAGCAGGCCCGCCCTCAGCTCTCCCCACCGAGGCGAGGGCGACGCGGCGTCGACGAGGATCGCCTCCACCGGACCCATGCGCTGCGCCTCCACGCTGTCGAGCGTGCGCAGGACGTCGGGGCCACCGGCATCGACGAGAACGATCGCGGTGGCGACGGGCTTCACGAGCCGGTTCCCTTCCGGCCCCGCCGGCTCAGCCAGGCGTGAAGGATGCGGATGGGCCGGGTCGCCTTCCAGCTCAGCGAGCCCCGCAAGGCCTCGGCGTCTCGTCTGGCCGCCCACCAGGCCGCCTCGAGGTTCTCGGCCCGCCGTGCCTCGTCGGCAACCTGTCGCGCCAGCGCGTCCACGCGCTCCTCGATCTGGGCGCGGTGGGCGCGCTCCGCGTCGAGCGCGGCCTGCCGTTCGGCCGCCAGCGACGCCGCACGGGCCCGCTCCGTCTCGAGCCGTTCCGCCCGGGCGGTGGAGCGCTCCAGCGCCGCCGCGGTCTCCGCGGCCGCGCGCTCCATCTCGGCGAATCGGCCGAGCCGGGCGTCCCGCTCCTGTTGGTGCGCGACCCGGGCCGTCTTGCCCCGCAGCGCCTCCACGTGCTCCCGCTTCTTGAGCAGCTCGCGGCCCAGCCAGCGCTCCTCCTCCCGCCGGAGCTCCTCGGAGTGGCCGGCGAGGTCGCCGATGAGACCCGCCCGCCGCAGCGCGAGCGCTTCGAGGTGCTTGCGGTAGCTGTCCGCGTGCTTGGCGGCGATGCGGCGGTACAGATCGACGTTCACGCCTCCCCGCGACATCACGCGGCTCATCGAGTCCGAGCGCCGGCGGTAGCGGAAGAGGAACTCGGGCAGGATCACGCCGCGGTGGCCGCGCTCCACCATCGTGATCCACAGGTCCCAGTCCTCGCAGCCCTCGCGCATCGACTCGTCGAACAGGCCGACCTCCAGCAGCGCCTCCCGGCGGACGAGGGCCGCGCCGTTCACCGTGTTGCAGTCGAGGAGGGCGGGGAAGTCGCAGCGCTCCGGCGTCCAGTCCCACGCCTCGTCGCCGAAGGCCCGCAGCCAGTGGGAGACGAACGATACGTCGGGCTGCGCGTCGAGGGCGCGCACCGACTTCTCGAGCATCTCCGGCTCGAGCAGGTCGTCGGCGTCGAGCGCGCAAACGTACGCGCCCCGGGCCTCCCGGATCCCCCGGTTGCGCGCGCCCGACAGGCCCCGGTTCTCGCTTTCGATCACGCGCGTCCGGTCCCGCCGGTAGCCGGCGAGCAGGCGGTTGGTCTCGGGATCGGTGGACCCGTCGTTGACGACCAGGATCTCGCAGTCGGTGAAGGTCTGGGCGAGGACGCTCCCGACCGCCTCGTCGAGGTAGCGCCCGAGGTTGTAGCAGGGGACGACGACCGACACCTTGGGCGTCATGGCGGAGGATCGCTCACGCGAAACCCCCTGTATTCTAGGGCAGAACTGCGAATGAGGCTTCTCCACGTGGCCCCGTTCTACGCCCCGGCATGGGCCTACGGAGGCATGGCCCGCGCGGCCACCGGCCTCTGCCAGGCGCTGGCGCGGCGCGGCCACGACGTGACCGTCGTCACATCCCAGACGGGCCGGGACCCGGAAGACGAGCGGCTCGAGGGCGTGCGGGTGCTGCGCTTCCCCGGTCCGGCGTTCCTCCTCGAGCGCCTGGTGCCCGCGGCTCGAGGGCTCCGCCGGTACCTCGAGCGGGAGGCGGCCTCCTTCGACTTCGCCCACCTCCACGGCCACCGCAACGGCCTCGCCATCACCGCCGCTCGCGTCCTCGCCCGCCGCGGCGTGCCCTTCGCCCTCCAGCCCCACGGCACCTACCCGCACCACGGACAACGCCGCCTGGCGAAGGCGATCCTGGACCGAGTGGCCGGCCGGCGCATCGTCTCGGGCGCAGCGGTCCTTCTCGCCGTGAGCCGCGCCGAGGTGGCCGACCTGCCGGGGCCCGCCCGCGTGGTCGCCAACGGCGTGGAGGCCCCGGGCCGCGCGGCGGGGGTCCCGGCCGCGCCGCGGCCGCGGCTGCTCTTCGTGGGCTCCGACGCCCCGCAGAAGCGGGCCCGCACGCTGCCCGCCCTGCTCGACGCGCTGCCCGAAGCGGAGCTGCATCTCGTGGGGCGCTTCGCGCCCCGCTTCCACCGGCGGTTCGCGCGCTTCGGCGACCGGGTCGTGGTGCGCGGCGTGCTCGGCGGGGACGAGCTGGCCCAGGCCTACGCGGGGGCGGCGGTCGTCGTGCATCCGGCGGTGGGGGAGGCGTTCGGCCTCGTGCCTTTCGAGGCCGCCCTGCTCGGGACGCCGTCGGTGGCCGCTTCGGGCCACGGGGCCGGCGAATGGCTGGCGCGGGCGGGCGGCTGCACCGTGAGCCCCGACGACGCGCCCGCGCTGGCCGAGGCGGTGCGCCTGCGGCTCGCCGACCGCGAGCTGGCCCGCCGCGAAGCGGGCACGGTGGCCGCCTTCGCCCGGCGCGAGCTGACCTGGGACCGGGCGGCGGAGGAAGTGGAAGGGATCTACCGGGAGGCCCTGGGCTCCATCGTGTAGCATCTGCCGATGGCCAGCAGCCGGCGGCGCCGCGCCGAGCGGGCCCGGCCGCGGGAGGCGGTTCCCGCCGCCGTGACCGCGACGCCCCCGGCCGCCGCCGATCGATGGACGACCCGGGGACCCCTGCTGGCCGCGGCCGTGGCGCTCGCGGTATACCTCCCGTCGCTGGCCGGGGGGCTCCTCTACGACGACGTCGCCATCGTCGTCGAGAACCGGCGGATCCAGGACCTGGGCGCGCTCGGCACCGTCCTGCGCTACGAGCCGTCGCGGCCGCTCTTGAGCCTCACGTGGGCCGTGAACTACGCGCTGGCCGGCCGCACGCCCTGGCCCTACCACCTGGTCAACGTGTTCGTGCACGCGGGGAACGCGCTTCTCGTCGCTTCGCTCTTCCTCTGGATGGCCCGGCGCCGGCCGGGTCCGCACCGGCGCGGGGGTGCCGTGCTCGGGGCCTGCCTCTTCGCCGCCACCCCCATGGCGGCCGAGACGGTCGCCTATGTGGCAAGCCGGTCGACCGCGCTGGCCTCCTTGTTCGTCCTCGCGAGCTTGAGGCTGGCCGTGAGCGCCCTGGAAACGGAGAGCCGGTTCCGACACGCGGCCGCTCTCGGCCTCTTCCTGCTGGCCCTCTCCACCAAGGAGGAAGCGGCGGCGGCCCCGCTGCTGCTGCTCCTGCTCGACTTCTTCTTCCTGGCCGGCCAGGACGCGGGCCCGCTGCGGCGACGGTGGCGGTGGCACGCGGCGTTCTGGCTCCTCCCCTTCCTCGGGTTGCTCGCCCGGAGGATGGCGACCGGCGACTGGTTGCCGCCGGCCGTGCTGCCGCGCGGGCAATACCTGCTCACGCAATGGGCGGCGTTCCCCCTGTACCTCCTGCGTGCGCTCGTGCCCCTCGACCCCGCGTTCTTCCGCGACGCGACTCCCGCGTCGTGGCCGCCTTCGACGGCGATCGTGGCCTGGGGCCTGCTCGCGGCGGCGGTGGCGCTGGCCGCCATCCTCGGCCGTCGGCGGTGGCCCGACTTCTCGTTCGCGGTGGCGTGGATGGCGGCGGCGCTCGTGCCGTCGTCCTCGATCGTGCCCCTGAACGAGATGGTCGTGGACCATCGGGCGTACCTCGGCGGCGCGGGAGTGCTTTTCGCCGTCGGCAGCGCGGTATGGCGCCCCGAGCGGCGCTACTTCGCGGCGGCCCTGCTGGCGCTGCTGGCCGCGCGCGCCTGGCACTACCAGCGGGTGCTCGGCGACCCCGTCCGGGCCTGGGAGGACGCGGTCCAGCGCGCGCCCCGCTCGGCCGACGCCTACCGCGGCCTGGCCGAGGCGTACGCCAGCCGCGGCGATCCCCGCGCGGAGCCGACGCTGAAGCACGCCGCGAGCCTCGCCCCCGCTGACTCGAGGGCCTGGGCCAACCTCGGCGTCCAATACGCCGCGAGCGGAAGGCTGGAAGACGCGGTGACCGCATTCCGGGCCGCCTTGCGCGTCGATCCCGGCGATGCCCGCACGCACGACAACCTCGGCCTCGTCCTCCAGGCGCTGGGCCGCCTCGAGGAAGCCAAGGCGGAGTACGAGGCGGCCGCGGCCGTCGACCCGCGCCTGGCCCAGCCGCGGATCCGCCTGGCCGCGATCCTCCTCGAGCAGGGAGACCGCGACCGCGCGCGGGCGCTCGTCGAGGAGGCCGCGCGCCTGGAGATCGATCCCGCGGACGCCGAGGCCATCCAGGCCTTGCGACAGCGGCTGCGCTGAACGATGGCCCCCGACGTCACCGCCGTCGTCCTCAACTACAACGGCCGCGGCTACGTGGAGGCGGCCGTGCAGAGCCTGCTCGACCAGGACCGCGGCGGCATCGAGGTCGTCGTCGTGGACAACGACTCCCGCGACGGGTCGGCGGACGATCTCGCCGCCCGCTTCGGCGAGCGCATCCGGCTCCACCGCTCCCCGCGCAACCTGGGCTTCGGCGCCGGCAACAACGTGGCCCTGCGGGAGGCGCGGGGCCGCTATGTGGTGCTGCTCAACAACGACGCCGAAGCGTCGGCGTCCTTCGTGCGGGAGTTGGTGGCGGCGGCCGAGGCCCAGCCGCGGGCGGGGATGGTGGCGGCCAAGGTGCTCGACCACGCGAAGCGCGACGTCATCGACACCGCCGGCCACCTTCTCTACCCCGACGGCCTCAACCGCGGCCGCGGACGGCTGGAGGCCGATCGCGGCCAGTACGACGGCTGCGCCACCGCCCTGTTCCCGAGCGGGGCGGCCGCCCTCTACCGCCGCGCGATGCTCGAGGAGATCGGCCTGTTCGACGAGTCCTTCTTCCTCTACGGCGACGACGCCGAGCTCGGCCTGCGCGGGCGCTTGGCGGGCTGGGGCTGCGCCTTCGCCCCGCGCGCGGTGGCCTATCACCATTACTCGCGGAGCAGCGGCGCGTATTCGAGCCTGAAGGCCTTCTACGTGGAGCGCAACCGCGTGTGGGTCCTCCTCAAGCTGTTCCCCTGGAGCCTCGTCGTCCTCAGCCCGGCCTACACGGCCGCCCGCCTCTGCCTGCAGGCGATGGGTGTCGCGATGGGACGCGGCGCGGCGGCGCACCTCGCGCGGGATCGGGGAACGCTGCACCTGGCGACGGTGACGCTGCGCGCCTACGGGGCGGCCCTGCGGGGAGCCCCGCGAATCCTGGCCGAGCGCGCCCGGCTCCGGCCGCTGCGGCGGCTGGACACGCCAGCGTTCCTGGGGCTGCTCGACGAGTTCCGGCTGACCGCGCGCGAGGCGGCGCTCAAAGACTGAGGATGCAACGGCATCCGGGGGTGGCGGCCATCACTTTCCACAACCCTCAAGTCATTGTAGCATAGGGGCTTGAGACAACGGCGACCGTTCGCGCAAGGGGCGCTGGCTTGAGGATCCTGCACGCCATCCACGATTTCCTCCCGCGCCACCAGGCGGGCTCCGAGCTCTATGCCTGGCACCTCGCTCGGGAGCAGCGGCTCCGCCATGACGTCCGGATACTGTGCGCGGAGTACGACGTCGCGCGAGCGGACCTCTCGGTCGCCACCCGCGAGTACGAGGGTGTTCCTGTCGTCGAGCTCGTCAACAACTGGGCCTTCTCCTCGTTCGCCGAGTCGTATCGATCGGAGCGCGTCGGGGCGGCGCTCGCTCGCGTTCTCGACGACGTCGCTCCCGACGTGCTCCACGTCCACAGTCTCCTCAACCTCACGATGGACCTGCCTGCGCTCGCCGCCCGCCGCGGCATACCGACGGTGGCGACGCTGCACGACTTCACGCTGGTGTGCCCGTCGGGCGGGCAGAGGATCCATCGGGCGGAGGAGCACGTCTGCCACGAGATCGATCCCGACCGCTGCCGCCGCTGCTTCGTCCAGTCTCATTTCCATGCCCAGATGGCGCCGCATGTCGCCCGGGGGGACGGCCTGCTCGCGCGGCTCCGCGCGCGCCTCGGAGGGCCCGGGGCCGCGCCGCTGCGGCGCGAGGAGATCGAGCAGCGCCTGGACTACGTGCGGGAGGCGGCCCGTCACGTCGACCTCCTCGTGGCCCCCTCGCGCGCCCTCGCGGAGGACCTGGTCCGATTCGGCGTGCCCGCCGAGCGGCTGCGCGTGTCCGACTACGGCTTCGCGCCGATCGAGCGGTCTCCGCGGCGGGACGCGGGCGGGCCCCTGCGCATCGGCTACGTCGGCACCCTCGTCTGGCACAAGGGCGTCCACGTCCTTCTCGAGGCGGCGCGGCGCCTCCGTCGGGGGCGGTTCGAGATCGAGCTGTTCGGTGAGACCGGGACCTTCCCCGGCTACGTGTCGGAGCTCCGGCGCCTCGCGGACGGCCTTCCCGTGCGGTTTGCAGGCGTCTTCGCCGCCGGCGACGCCGCCCGCGTGTACGCGGGCCTCGACGTGCTCGTGGTTCCCTCCCTGTGGCCGGAGAACTCGCCCCTCGTCATCCACGAGGCGTTCATGGCCGGGGTGCCCGTCGTAGCGGCCCGCACGGGAGGCATCCCGGAGCTGGTGAGGGACGGCGGCCTCTTGTACCCGCCTTTCTCGGTCGACGCGCTCGCCGCCGTGCTCCAGAGGCTCATCGACGAGCCGGAGCGGCTGCGCACCCTCGCGGCGGCGTCACCTCCGGTGAAGACGATCGCCGCCGAGGCGGCGGAGTGGGACGGGCGCTACGCCGAAGCCGTCGAGCGGCGGCGGAGCGCCGTCGCCGCCGCGGGGACGCCGCTGGTCTCCATCGTGATCCCGACCTTCAACGGCGCGGCGACGCTGCCGGCCGTCCTGGACGCCATCGCCGGCCAGCGCGCCGACTTCGCCTTCGAGACGATCGCGGTGGACTCGGGCTCCACCGACGGCACGCTCGAGATCCTCGCCGGCCGCGTCCACCGGCTGATGCAGGTGGAGCCCGGGCTCTTCAACCACGGCCTGACGCGCAACCTCGGCATCGACGCCGCCCGCGGCGCGTTCATCGTGCTCCTGGTCCAGGACGCGGTGCCGGCCGGGCCGGGCTGGCTGGCCCACCTCGTGCGCCCGTTGCAGGCGGACGAGGCCCTGGCCGGCACGTTCGCCCGGCAGGTGCCGCGGCCGGAGGCCAGCGCGCTCACCCGCCACTACCTCGCGGGCTGGATCGCGAGCAGCCCCACGCCGCGGACGAGCGCGCTCGCCGGAGAGGACGAGTTCCGCTCGCTGGCTCCCGCGGAGCGCTACCAGCGCTGTGTCTTCGACAACGTCTGCTCGTGCCTGCGCCGCTCCGCGTGGACCCGCCACCCGTTCCGCGCCACGCCCATCGCCGAGGACGCCGAATGGGCCAAGGAGGTCCTCCTGGCGGGCTGGCGCCTGGCCTACGTGCCGGAGGCCGCGGTCGTGCATTCCCACGAGCGGCCGGCCCGGTACGAGCTGTGGCGCACCTACCTCGTCCATCAGAAGCTGCGGGCGCTGTTCGGCCTGCGCACGGTGCCCACCCCCCTGCACCTCTTGCGGGCCGTGGGCCTCTGCCTCGGGAGCCACCTCCGCTGCCTGGCGCGAGAGCGGGGAAGCGTCCGGCGCCCCCGGGAAGTGGCGCGGGCGCTCGCTCTCGCCTTCGCGTTCCCGCTCGGCCAGTACCTGGGCGCGCTGTCGGCCGAGCGTGGCTGGCGGCTCCTCCGCCCGCGGGGCGTGTGATGCGAGTGATGCTGGTCGCCCACGGGTTCCCCCCCGCCGCGAGCGGAGGCACGGAGATCTACGTCCACGACCTCGCCCGGGCGCTTCGCGACGACTGCGGCGACGAGGTCCTGGTGCTCGCGCGGGAGGCCGACCCCACCCGGCCGGAGATGGACGTCCGTCGCGAGGACCGGGGAGGCATCCGCCTCGTCCACGTCAACAACACCTTCCGCCACTGCCGGTCCCTGGACGAGACGTACCGCAACGAGCGGGCGCGCGCGATCGCCCTTCGCGTGGCGGAGGAGTTCGCGCCCGAGGTCGTCCACGTCCACCACCTCACCGGGCTCTCCATCGATCTCGTGGGCGCGCTCGCCGGGGCCGGCCTGCCCGTGATCGTCACCCTCAACGACTACTGGCTGATGTGCCACCGGGGCCAGCTCCTGAACCTCGAGTACGAGCGGTGCGGGGGACCCTGGCCCGAGGGATGCGCGCGATGCCTGCACGCCGAGGCCGCGGCCGCCGCGGAGCGCACCCGGCACGCACGGGAGGCCCTGGGCCGGGCCCACCTGCTCCTGGCCCCGTCGCCCACGCTGCGGCAGACGTTCCTCGGGTTCGGCGTCGATCGCGAGCGGCTCGTCCTCGTCGAGCAGGGGATCGACCACGCGCCTTTCCGGGGCCTCCGGCGCACCTCGTCCGACCGCCTGCGCATCGGCTTCGCCGGCAGCCTCATGGTGTCGAAGGCGCCCCACCTCCTGCTGGAGGCCTTCACCGGCTTGCCGGCGGGGTCGGCGACCCTCACCCTCTACGGCGATTGCGTGCCGTATCACGGTGACGACCGCTACCGGCAGCGCCTCGAGCCGCTGCTCGCGCGCCCCGGCGTGCGGCACGCCGGCGCGATACCCCACGAGCGCATGGCCGGGGCCTTCGCCGCCATGGACGTGCTGGTCGTGCCCTCGGTGTGGATCGAGAACGCGCCCTTCGTGATCCGCGAGGCGTTCGTGGCCGGCGTGCCCGTGGTCGCCTCCGACCTGGGAGGGATGCGGGACCTCGTGACCCACGAAGCCAGCGGCCTGCTGTTTCGTGCCGGGGACGCCGGCGCGCTGCGCGCGGCGCTGGAGCGCCTGATCGACGAGCCGGAGCTGCGGCCCCGCCTGCGCGGGGGGATCCCCCCGATGAAGACGATCCAGCAGGATGCGGCGGAGACGCGGGAGCGACACCGGAGGCTGCATCGCCGCGCCTCCGCCGCGGCGAGGGCCGGATGATCGCCTTTCCCCTGACCACCGTCACCCCGCCGGCGAGGCCCCGCCCCGCGCTCGCGCATTCCGCCGGCCTCGTGTGGACGCTCGTCCGCACCGACTTCAAGGTGCGCTACCACGGCACGGTGGCCGGGTTCCTGTGGGCCCTCCTCAAGCCCTTCACGATGTTCGCGGTGCTGATGGGAGTGTTCTCGTTCGTCTTCGCCTCCGATCCCCACTACAAGATCAACCTCATCGTCGCCCTCTTCTTGTGGGACTTCTTCGCCGAAGCGACGAAGGTCGGCCTCACCTCGCTCTACGCCAAGGCCTACCTGCTCACGAAGGCGCGCTTCCCGTCCTGGATCCTGGTCGTGGCTTCCACTTCGAACGCGGTCATCACGCTGTGCGTGTTCTCGGGAGTGATCGTCACGTTCCTCGCCCTCTCCGGCCGGCCGCCGTCGCTCGGCGCGCTCGGCTGGTTCGTCGTGTACCTGGCCCAGTACTTCCTGATGGTGGTGGGCTTCTCGCTGGCCACGAGCGTGCTCTTCCTGCGCTATCGCGACCTGAACCAGGTGTGGGAGGTGGTCAGCCAGGCCGGCTTCTTCGTCGCGCCCATCATCTATCCGCTGGAGATCCTCCCCGAGCGCTTCCACTTCTACCTCTACCTGTGGCCGCCCACCGCCGTGATCCAGTTCTCGCGGATGGTCCTGGTGGACGGCGTGGTTCCCAGCGCCCGCGCCCACCTGTTCCTCCTCGGGGTGACGGCGGTGATGCTGGCGGCGGGCGTCCTGATCTTCAAGCGCCACGCGCCCCGCGCCGCGGAGTACCTCTAGTGGCCATCGTGAGCCTGCGCGGCGTGACCAAGTCGTTCCGCATCCCGAGCGTGCGGCGCGAGACCGTGCGCGAGCACGTCTTCGGCCTGCTGAACCCGCGGCGCTTCGAGGAGCTGCGGGTCCTCGACGGGGTGGACCTCGACGTGCGGGCGGGGGAGACGCTCGGGATCATGGGCCGGAACGGCTCCGGCAAGAGCACGCTGCTCAAGCTCGTCTCCGGCATCTACCAGCCCGACCGCGGCACGGTGCGCATCGCGGCGGCGGTCACGCCGGTCCTCGAGCTGGGCGTGGGCTGGAACCCCGACCTGAACGCGGTCGACAACATCTTCCTCATCGGCTCGGTCATGGGCCTCTCGCTGGCGGAGATCCGAAGCTCCATCGAGGAGATCCTGGCCTTCGCCGACCTCGAGCGGTTCGCCAACCTCGAGCTGCGGCACTACTCGAGCGGCATGGCCGCGCGTCTGGCCTACTCGGTCGCGTTCAAGGCCGTGCGCGAGATCCTGGTCCTCGACGAGATCTTCGCGGTCGGGGACGCGGGTTTCCGGGCCCGCTGCCACCAGCGCTACCGCGAGCTGAGCGCGGCCGGCCACACCGTGATCCTGGTCAGCCACGAGCCCTACACGATCGCCACCTTCTGTCACCGGGCCGTGCTGCTCGAAGGCGGGCGCATCGCGATGGACGACGGGCCCGAGCGCGTGTCGGAGGCCTACCTGCGCCTGCTCGGCGGGACCGCCCCCGCGGTGCCCGCCCCCGCGGTGCCCGCCCCCGCGGTGCCCGCTCCCGCCTGACATGCGCATCCTCCTCGGCGCCCACGCGTTCCCCCCCGCCTCGACGGCCGGCGTCGAGGTCTACACGCTGCGCGTGGCCCGCGAGCTCCAGCGCCTCGGACACGACGTGCTCGTGCTGAGCGCGGTCCACGACCTCGGCGCGCGCCCCTACGCGGTGCGGCGGCGCCGGCACGAGGGCGTCGACGTGGCCGAGGTCGTGAACGTCCACCATCTGGGAACGCTGGAGTCGACCTACGACGACGCCGGCGTCGACGCTTCGGCGGCGACGGTGCTGCGGGAGTTCCAGCCGGATGTCGTCCACCTCCAGCACCTGCTCAACCTCTCCGTCGGCGTCATCCGCGACGCGAAGCGGGCCGGGGCGGCGGTGCTGCTGACCCTTCACGACTACTGGCTCGGCTGTCCTC
>Ga0184632_10000517_pt1 | contig 15241 bp, 15 predicted proteins | sample PLM31_50_b1_FD_133153 | JGI IMG/M metagenome (GOLD analysis project Ga0184632, IMG submission 133153) | Groundwater sediment microbial communities from an aquifer in East River, Colorado, USA - PLM3-1_50_b1 | ecosystem: Environmental > Terrestrial > Soil > Riparian zone | place: USA: East... | reverse complement strand
GTGACGTAGTCCACGCCCTGCTTCGCCTGGTGTTCGACGTTGTCGAGGATGTCATGGGCAGTGAGCTGCGTGATGTCGCCGGCGATCTGGATGGCCTGATAAATCGGCACGGTGCCGATCGGCACCGGTGACGCCGCGATGATCGCTTCCCGGATCGCGTCGATGTTACCGCCCGTGGAGAGATCCATGACGGTGTCGGCGCCGTAATGCACCGCGTGGTGCAGCTTCTCGAGCTCTCCCTCGATGTCCGACTCGACGGCCGAGTTGCCGATGTTGGCGTTGATCTTGACGCTGGCGACTTTGCCGATCGCCATCGGGTCGAGACGCTGTGCCAGGTGATTGACGTTGGCGGGAATGATGAGCCGGCCGATCGCGATTTCGTCGCGAATGGTTTCGGGCGGAAGCGCTTCCCGCTCGGCGACGCGCTGCATCTCGGGAGTGATCGTGCCCTGGCGGGCGAAGAACATCTGGGTGCGGCAGGCCATAAAGAGCTCCCTTCGCCGGTACGAACCGGATCAGGTTCTAAGGGTGTGATCTCAGCCCACCGACGGTGGCGGGCACCCCTGCGATAATCGCAATGTAGCGGCTTTTAAACTTCGCGCGGCTTGGGCGGTGCGTACCGTTCTGAGGGCTTGTGGTGCTTCTCCCATTCCGCCTTGTATGCGAATGGGTTGAGACCGCTCGGCTGGTCCAAGGCGAGAATGCCGTCCAGGTGGTCGAGCTCGTGCTGGAGCAGCTCAGCCATTGGACCCTCGAGCTCCATCGTCACCTGCTTCCCCTTCATATCGGTATAGCGCAGCGAGGCGCGGTAGGCGCGCGTGACGCGGACCAGGAGGCTGGGAAACGAAAAACAGTCGTCCCACACCTCAAAGTCTTCCGACCCCACGTCCGTGATTTCCGGATTGATCATGCAGGCCCGGAACTTCCCGACTTCGACGAGGATGACTCGCACAGGCGCGCCGATCTGCGGCGCCGCAAGAGCCCGGCCCATGTTGTACTTCTTGCGGGCAGCCCGGAGCGTGTCGCGCAGGTCGTCCGAAAGCAGCCGCACTGCCGGCGACTTGGGATCTTCAACCGGGGTGCAGCGGACCCGAAGGATCGGGTCGCCGAGCTGGCGTATGCGGCGGACGGCCATAGGCGCGCAAATGTGGCAGTTTCGGCCCCGCATGCAACTACCCCTAGCCATACGGGCACTTAACGGCTTAGTGTCTTAGCCCCTATGAGTTTAGCGGGCGTCGTCCTGGCGGCTGGCCGATCGGCTCGGATGGGCTCTCCCAAAGCCTTGTTGGACTTCCTCGGGTTGCCCTTCGCGGTCAGAATCCTTGAGGCCCTCGAGGCTCTCGAAGTCAAAACGCGCGTCATCGTCCTCGGCCCTGACGCCCCGCGCATCCAGCCCGCTCTTGCCGACCACGACTGTATGATCGTGGAGAACCCGCAGCCGGAAACCGGACCGATCGCCTCCTTGCGGGGCGCATTGCGGGCGCTGCAACCGCTGCAACCCAGTGCGGTTCTCGTCTGGCCGGTCGATCTGCCGCACGTCCGCGTAACGACCGTGGAGCGGGTGCTGGAAGCACATCGCCGAACCCGTGCCGTCTCCGTCATACCGACCTTCGGTGAGCGCCGAGGGCATCCTGTGATCTGGGGGTCGGCGTTGTTCGGCGAGCTTTTGGAGAGCGCGGTGGCGACCCGCGAAGGCGCGAGGGCCGTGTTGCACGACCACGAGCGAGATGTTGTCAGCGTGCCTGTGGACGATCCCGCCGTGATCGATCAAGTCAATACGCCCGAGGACTATGAGCGATTGGTGCGAGAGTGGAATCGTGATATCTACTAGCGGAATCCCGACAAACTTATTAGGATACCGGAACTGTATGTCCGTGAAGGACTTCGAGGAGTCTTGATGACCAGTATTGAAGCGCACGTCCAGCAACCGTACAAGTACGGCTTCGTCACCGACATCGAATCCGAGGTCGTGCCGGCCGGCTTGGACGAGGACGTGATCCGGCTGATTTCCGCCAAGAAGGGCGAGCCGGCCTGGATGCTGGAATGGCGGCTCAAGGCCTATCGCAACTGGCTCAAGATGAGCGAGCCGCATTGGCCCAACGTGAAATACGGGCCGATCGACTACCAGGCGATCAGCTACTACGCCGCTCCCAAGAAGCTTCCCAAGCTCGATTCGCTCGATCAGGTGGACCCAAAGCTCGTTGAGACGTTCAAAAAGCTCGGGATTCCGATCGAGGAGCAGAAGCGCCTCACGGGTGTCGCGGTGGATGCCGTGTTCGACAGCGTCTCGGTCGCGACGACCTTCCAGGCGGAGCTCGCCAAGTACGGCGTCATCTTCTGTCCGATCTCGCAGGCCATTCGCGAGCACCCCGAGCTGGTCCAGAAGTACCTCGGGACCGTCGTACCGCACAACGACAACTTCTTTGCGGCATTGAACACTGCCGTCTTCACGGATGGCTCGTTCGTGTACGTCCCGAAGGGCGTGCGCTGTCCGCTGGAGCTGTCCACCTACTTCCGGATCAACGCGTCGTCCACGGGCCAGTTCGAGCGCACCCTGATCATTGCCGACGAAGGCAGCTACGTGAGCTATCTCGAGGGCTGCTCGGCGCCGATGCGCGACGAGCACCAGCTGCACGCCGCGGTCGTCGAGCTCGTGGCGCTCGACCGCGCGACGATCAAGTACTCGACGATTCAGAACTGGTACCCGGGTGATGAAGAAGGCAAAGGGGGCATCTACAACTTCGTCACCAAGCGCGGCAAGTGCGCGGGAGCGAATTCCAAGATCTCCTGGACGCAGGTCGAGACCGGCTCGGCGATCACCTGGAAGTATCCCGGCTGCATTCTGCAGGGCGACAACTCGATCGGCGAGTTCTACTCGGTTGCCGTTACCAGCCACCGGCAGCAGGCGGACACCGGGACGAAGATGATTCACCTTGGTAAGAACACGCGCTCGACGATCGTCTCGAAAGGGATTTCGGCGGGTCGAGGACAGAATACCTATCGCGGCCTGGTGAAGATCATGAAGGGCGCCGAGGGCGCGCGAAACTATTCGCAGTGCGACTCGATGCTGATCGGCGACAAGTGTGGCGCGCATACCTTCCCGTACATCGACGTGCGCAACAGCACGGCGATCATGGAGCACGAGGCGTCCACGTCGAAGATCGGCGAGGACCAGATCTTCTACCTGCGTCAGCGCGGGCTGTCGTCCGAAGACGCGGTCTCGATGATCGTCAACGGCTTCTGCAAGGAAGTGTTCAAAGAGCTGCCGATGGAGTTCGCGGTGGAAGCGACTCGGTTGCTTGGGATCAGTCTGGAAGGGAGTGTGGGGTGAAGCAGGGAAAAGCATTGCTCGAAGTCAAAGGGCTTCGGGTCGCCGTTGCGGGCACCGAGATCCTCAAAGGTGTGGATCTCGCGATCTCGGACGGCGAAGTGCACGCGATCATGGGGCCGAACGGCTCTGGCAAGAGCACGCTCGCGCAGGTGCTCGCCGGTCATCCGGCCTACACCGTGCTCGCCGGCACCGTGACCTACGACGGCAAGGACTTACTGGAGCTCAAACCGGAGGAGCGCGCGCGCGAGGGCGTGTTTCTCGCGTTCCAGTATCCGGTCGAAGTCCGCGGCATTACCAACTCCTATTTCCTGCGCGCGGCGCTGAATGCACTGCGCAAGCACCGCGGGCTCCCGGAGCTCGATCCGATCGACTTCCTGCAGTTTCTCGAGGAGAAGCTCAAGGCGATCGGCTGGGACGACTCGATGATGAACCGACCCGTGAATGAAGGCTTCTCGGGCGGCGAAAAGAAGCGCAACGAGATCCTGCAGCTCGCCGTGCTGGAGCCTCGGCTGGCGATCCTCGATGAGACGGATTCGGGGCTGGACATCGACGCCCTGAAAACCGTTGCCGAGACCGTGAATAAGCTGCGCGGTCCCGATCGCGCATTCCTCATCGTGACACATTATCAGCGGCTGCTGAACTACATCACGCCCGATGTCGTCCACGTCCTGGCGGACGGACGCATCGTGAAGTCGGGTGGCCCCGAATTGGCCCATGAGCTCGAGGCAAAAGGCTACGACTGGCTGCGTGATGGCGTAATGGTGTCGTGACGATGGCAGTGAAAACAGGCTCGGTAGAACGTCTCGTCGGCTCCTATCACGCGTGGGCGACGAACGGTGCGTCCCCGGTTCCCGCCTGGCTCAAGGATCTGCGCGAAGGCGGAATCGCCCGCTTCGGCGACCTGGGCTTTCCCAACATGAAGCAGGAGGCGTGGCGCTTTACGAGCGTCGCGCCAATCGCCGAAGGATCGTTCGAGCTGGCGAAGCCTCCAGCTCGTATTCCGCAGCTCGAGGACATCCGGCCGTTTTTGGTGTTTGAGGCGGGGTACCGCCTCGTCTTCGTTGACGGGTTCTTCCAACCCTCGCTTTCCACTCCGTTCTTCGACGATATCCAGAGTCTGGCACACGTCGTCACCCATCGACAGGATCTCGTTCGCCAGTATCTGGGGAAGTACGCCGCTACGCAGGACCGGCCGTTCTCCGCACTGAATACCGCGTTCGTGAGCGACGGGGCATTTGTTCACGTGCCGGCCAAGGCGACGGTCGCGGAGCCCATCCAGCTGTTGTTCCTGGCGACCGGCAAACAGGTTGTCACCCATCCGCGCAATCTCGTCGTGATCGAGCGAGAAGCGCGCGCAGCGATCGTCGAGACGTACGCATCGCTCGACCAGGGCGTGTACTGGACCAATGCGGTGACTGAGGTCGTCGTCGGTGAGGGCGGCCGCGTTGACTTTCACCGGGTTCAGCGGGAGAGCAACCGCGCCTACCACGTCGCGGCAACGCAGACCCATCAGGGCCGGGACAGCACGGTCAACCTGCACACCGTCGCATTCGGTGGCGCGCTCGCGCGCCACGACATCGGCGCCGTCATGGCGGGTCCGGGTGGCAGGCTGATCCTCAACGGTTTGTACCTGCTCGCCGGCGAGCAGCACGCCGATCATCATACCACGATCGATCATGCCGCGGATCACTGCGAGAGCCACGAATATTTCAACGGCGTCCTCGACGGCAAGTCGCGTGGGGTGTTCACCGGCCGCATCATCGTGCGCCCCGGCGCGCAGAAGACCGATTCCAAGCAGACGAACAACAATCTGCTGCTGTCGGCTGACGCACACGCCGACAGCCAGCCGCAGCTGGAGATCTACGCCGACGACGTGAAGTGCACGCATGGCTCGACGGTGGGCCCGCTCGATCCGCGCGTGCTGTTCTATCTGCGCAGCCGCGGCGTCGGAGAGCACGAAGCGCGACGATTGCTGACCTACGGATTCGCCGTCGAGATCCTCGGTCGCATGGAAGTGGCTCCGCTGCGTGCGCAGCTCGATCGCATCGTGCGCGGACGCCTGGCGGAGCCATGAGCGACCTCAGCGAGCTGTATCAGCAGGTCATCCTCGACCACAACCGGAATCCGCGGAACTTCAAGCGCCTCGAGTCGGCGAATCGCAGGGCCGAGGGTAACAATCCGTTGTGCGGTGACCGGATTCAGCTGTTTGTCCAGGTCGACGGTGACACGATCAGCGATATCGGCTTTCAGATGCCCCAGGGCGCGGGCTGCGCGATTTCGAAGGCGTCGGCGTCGCTCATGACCGAGGCCGTGAAGGGGAAGCCGATCGTTGACGCGGAGGCGATGTTCCAGGCCGTTCGCGACATGCTCGCGGGCGGCGCGAACGCGCCGGGCAAGCTTGCGGCGTTCTCAGGTGTCCGCGCCTTCCCCAGCCGCATCAAATGCGCGAACCTCTCGTGGCACGCGCTCCATGCGGCGCTTCAGAACAGCGCCGAGCCGGTGACGACGGAATCGGCTCGGGACTTCTGATGCTCGACACCAGCCGGATTCGTCCCGACTTTCCGATTCTCGCGCAGAAAGAGAACGGCCAGCGCCTCGTATATCTCGACAACGCGGCGACCAGCCAGAAGCCGCGCAAGGTGATCGACGCGATCGTCCACTACTACAGCTTCCACAACGCGAACGTCCATCGCGGCGCGTACGCGCTCGCGGTGGAGGCGACCGAAGCCTACGAGGCCGCCCGCACCGCGGTCGCGCGGTTCGTGAACGCCTGGGGACGGGAAGGCGTGGTATTCACTCGAGGCACGACCGAATCGATCAACCTCGTCGCCGCCTCGTGGGGCCGGACCAACGTGAAGCGCGGCGATACCGTGGTGGTGACGGCGATGGATCACCACTCGAACATCGTCCCGTGGCAAATCCTCTGTCAGGAAAAGGGTGCCACGCTCCGGATGGTCGAGATCACACAGGATGGACGCATTGACCTGTCCGACTTCGGCCGGGCGCTCGAGGCGAAGCCCAAGATCGTGGCGTTTCCGTATGTCTCGAATTCATTAGGGACCGTGAATCCGGCGGCCCAGCTCAGCAAGCTGGCACATGCGGCGGATGCGGTCACCATCGTGGATGGGGCCCAGTCGAGCCCCCATTTGCGGGTGGACGTCCAGGCCCTCGATTGCGACTTCTACGCCCTTTCCGGCCACAAGATGCTGGCCCCGATGGGCAGCGGAGCCCTGATCGCAAAGCCGGCGCTGCTCGATGCGATGCCGCCCTATCATGGCGGCGGTGAAATGATCGAGCGGGTGTGGGACGACCGCTCTACCTGGAACAAGATCCCCCACAAGTTCGAGGGCGGGACGCCCAACGTGGAGGCCGCGGTCGGGCTCGGCGCTGCGATTGCCTATCTGGAGCAGTTGGGGATGGAACGCGTGGCCGAGCACGAGCAGGAGCTGGCCCGCATCGCCATCGAGCGCCTCAGCCAGATCGATGGTGTGACTGTGTACGGACCTCGAGGCGGCCATCGCGCGGGTGTGGTTCCGTTTACGTACGGCGACATTCACCCGCACGACCTGGCGACGATCCTGGACCGTGACGGCGTCTGCATTCGCGCCGGCCATCACTGCACGCAGCCGCTGATGCGGCGGCTCGGTGTTGCGGCGACCGCGCGCGCGTCCTTCTACATCTATAATGACGTCGACGACATCGACGCGCTGGTCACCGCGGTTCGCAAGGCGGGCGAGTTGTTCGGCGTTCCAGCGTAGCACGCTGGCTCTGCCGGGGCTTGACAGGATTCGGTTTGCAGCGCAAACTGGTCTGCACACCAAGCCCCGCGGAGGGGACCATGCCCGGCCTGACCCCGAGAGATCTTGAGCGCATCCAGGCCGTCACGGCCAACTACTTCTTCTGGCAAGGGTTGCGCTGGGTCCCGATGGGCGCCGCCCTGCTCGCCGTGGGCCTGTACTGGAGCGGCTGGTGGCGGGTGCCTGCCCCGTTGGGGGATGCAGTGCAGCTCGGCGTCCTCGGTCTTGCTCTAGCGATCTCAGCGGCGTTGGGCGGCTATTACCGGCGGCGCTTCGGCGCCGTTCACGGGATCGCGGGGATGCACGCGCGGCGCGAGCGGATCAAGTGGGTGTTCGTGTATCCCGCCATGGCGGTCTCGCTCGTCGCCGACATGGTTTTCGCCCCCCCGGTTCTGCTGAGCGGGTTCGTGTGGGCGGGTGGGATACTGGCGTATCGCCGTTCGACCGGCGGCGGTCGTGCCCACTACCTGGTCGCCGCGCCGCTGCTGGCGGCCTTCGGGTTCCTGCCCCTGCTGGGGCTGATGCAACCGGGCAAGGCGGCCGTGAATCTCTTCGTTGCCGCCGTGGGAATCGTGTTCATCATCGGCGGCCTGCTTGACCACTTCGAACTCGGACGGATCCTGCGGCCCGTCCCCGCCACGTCCGATGAAGCCCCCGTTTGAGGGACTGGCCGAACTCGACCGCTTGATTCACGAGCCCGCGCGGCTGGCGATTCTGACGGCGCTCGCCGCCTGCCGGAGCGCGGACTTCCTGTTCCTCCAGCGGCTCACGGGACTCTCCAAGGGCAACCTCTCGAGCCACCTCGCGAAACTGGAAGAAGCGGGGCTGGTGCGCATCGAGAAGACCTTCGACGGGAAGATTCCCGTAACGCACCTGAGCCTCACGCGCCAGGGCCGCGGCGACATCACACGCCACTGGCGCCGGCTCGGCGAGCTGCGGCGGCACACGTTGGAGTGGCGCGCCAATGACGGTTAAGTTGGGGGCGATGAATCCAGCCCCCGTCGTTGTCGACAACGTCACCAAGCGCTTCGCCGGCCACACCGCCGTGGACGCGCTGTCCTTGTCAGTCCCATCGGGCACCATCTACGGCCTGCTCGGCCCCAACGGTGCCGGCAAGACAACCACGCTCCGCATGATCATGGACATCTACCAGCCGGATTCCGGCTCAGTCCGGCTGTTCGATCAGGTGGGCGGCGGGCGCGTGCATTCGGCGCGCATCGGGTACCTGCCTGAAGAGCGCGGGCTCTATCCCAAAATGCGCGTGCTCGATGTGCTGGTCTTTCTCGCCGAGGCGAAAGGCGTGCCGCGGCGCACGGCGCGTCCGAAGGCGCTCGAGTGGTTGGAGCGTCTAGGCCTCACCGATTGGCGCATGCGGAAGGTGTCGGAGCTTTCCAAGGGCATGCAGCAGAAGGTGCAGTTCATTTCGACGATGCTGCACGACCCCGACCTGGTCATTCTCGACGAGCCATTCTCCGGTCTCGATCCCGTGAACTCGCAGGTGCTGCGTGACACTGTCGTCGATTACCGGCGGCGCGGCAAAACCGTGCTCTTCTCGACGCACATCATGGAGCACGCAGAGAAACTGTGTGACCGGCTGTGCATCATCGCGCGTGGCAAGAAGCTCATCGACGGCACATTGACGGAGGTGAAGCGGACGCACGGCGGCAAGCATGTGATCGTCGCGTTCGACGGAACCCAGGGCGGCGCGCAGCAGGTCTTCGGGGACCGCCGCCTGGTGGCAAAGATTCAGGATTTCGGCCAGCAGGCGGAGCTGGAGCTCGCGCCCGGCGCCGACGCCCAGGAGATCCTCCGGGCGTTGGTCAATTCAGGCGCGCGCTTGTCGCACTTCGAGCTGGCGAGCCCGTCGCTACACAAGATCTTCGTCGACCTGGTGGGGCCGGAAGCGGCAACGGCGGCCGCGGTTCCGGCCGCATCAGCCGGAGGTGCGCGTGCATAAGGTATGGGCGGTCATTCGGCGCGAGTTCGTCGAGCGCGTGCGCACCAAGTGGTTCTGGGTGTCCGCCGTCCTGGGACCGGTGCTTTTCGCCGGTATCATCGTGTTCCAGATCGTGCAGTCGGTCGGCGGCGCCGTGCGTAACATCGCGGTGGTGGACAGCACGACGTCGAACCTCGGCACTCGGGTCGTCGAAGGGCTCGGGGCGAGCAAGCTGATTCGAGCCACGCGCGTCGCCGCGGGTCCTGGCATCATCGACTCGCTGACGGGCCTCGTGGAAGCGAAGCAGCTCAACGGATTCCTCATCCTTACCAATGCGCTCGCCGAAACCGGCAGAGCCGAGTACCGCGCATCGAACCTGTCGCTCCAAACGATCGAGGAGCTGCAGCGCGCTTTGAACAGGCTGATCGTGAAGGTGCGACTGGAGGAACGAGGCGTGAACCCGGCGGTCGTGGACTGGGCGCAGAGCGTGCGCGTCACCCTCGACCAGAAGAAAATCTCGCGTGGCCGCACGACGACGGAGAGTGCCGGTGAGTCCTTTGTGGTCGCGTACGTGATGGCGATCCTGCTGTTCATGGCGATCCTCTTGTACGGCGTGAACGTGATGAGCTCGGTGCTCGAGGAGAAAACCACCCGAATTATCGAGGTGCTGGTGTCTTCGTTGCGGCCATTTCAGCTGATGGTCGGCAAGGTCCTCGGCGCGGGAGCAGTATCGTTTTTTCAGTTCGTCATTTGGGGCGTCTCGGCGCGGGCCCTGATCAGTCTGCGTGTCCCCATCGCGCGCGCGCTGGGCGCGGATACCGCGTCCGCGAGCACGATGGTGCTGCCACACGTCCCATTTGCCACCCTCGCCGTCTTCATGGCGTTTTTCGTGGGCGGCTTCCTTCTCTACTCCGCCATGTTCGCGGCCGTCGGCGCGATGTCGAGCAACGAGCAGGAGGCCCGCCAGGCGCAGCAGCCGGTGACGGTCCTGCTCATGATTTCGTACCTCTCGATCATCGGGCTCACGAATGATCCCAGCTCGACGTTTGCGAAGACGCTGTCGATCGTGCCGTTCACGTCGCCGATCGCGACGCCAGTCCGCTGGACAGCGGGAAGCATGGGGACGGGTGAGCTCGTAGCGTCCCTCGCGATGCTGGCGATCGCGATCGTTGGGGTGACGTGGGTCGCGTCTCGGATATACAGAGTGGGAATCCTCATGACCGGGAAGCGGCCAACCATGAAGGAGCTGGTACGGTGGGTCAGGGCCTAGCCGCCGAGGGAGCCGCCGAGCCGCCGAGACGCTGAGGGGATGCGAGGGGCGAGGCGCTAGAAAGGCACGGCATGCACGAATCGGATGCCGTGCCATTTGTTTTTCAGCCTAGGTTTTCGCATGGCGCATTACAAGACCCTGAAAGCATGGCAGCACGCACAACGCCTGGCGATTGACTGCGTTCGTACATCTCGAGCTTTCCCCGACTATGAGCAGGCGGGACTCGCCGATCAGCTACGTCGCGCGTGCTACAGCGTTCCCCTCAACATTGCCGAAGGCAACACGCGCTACGGATCACGAGAGTGCCGCCGTTTCTTCGATACCGCCCGTGGCTCACTCGCAGAAGTCGAAACGATCATCGAAATGGCGAGAGAGCTCGGGTATATCACACCGGCGGATTTCGGGCGATTGGAGGCACTCACGAACGAAACAGGGCGCACGCTGTACGGTTTACTGCGAAAGGTCAGCGGCGCTGCAGCACGCCCCCCGCTTCCTCGCGCCTCATAGCCCCTCAGCGTCTCGGCGGCTGGGCGTCTCCCTCGACGTCTTTGCATCTGGCTCGGTATACTTCGAGCCATGACCGTGGATTATGACGTCATCATCGTCGGTGGCGGCCACGCCGGTACCGAAGCTGCCGCCATGAGCGCCCGTTTGGGTGCCAAGACTCTGCTGCTCACTTCCGTCTTGGACACGATCGGTCAGATGAGTTGTAATCCCGCCATCGGCGGCATCGCGAAGGGTACCCTCGTCCGCGAAGTCGATGCCTTGGGTGGCCTCATGGGCCGCGCCGCCGATCGCGCGACGATCCAATTCCGCATGCTGAATCGCTCTAAGGGTCCCGCCGTCTGGGCTCCTCGGGCGCAGGCCGATCGCACCCTCTACCGTCGCGCCGTTCGGGGTTTGCTCGAGCAATTCCCTACCCTGGAGCTCAGTCAGGGCATGGTCACAAATCTGCTCTTCGACGAACGGGCGGGCGGCACGCGCATCACCGGCGTGGAAACGGGAGACGGGCGGCGCTTCAGCGCGCGTGCCGTCATCATCACCGCCGGCACATTCCTCCGCGGGCGCATTCACCTCGGCACTGATACGCAGATTCCGGCGGGCCGAGCGGGCGACGCGCCGTCCGTGCAGATGGCACAAGTCATTGAGAACATGGGACTTACAGTTGCACGCTTCAAGACCGGCACGCCGCCGCGCGTCGATGGGCGTTCCGTTGATTGGAGTAAGGTCGAGCGCCAGGACGGCGACAGCGCGGAGTTCCGATTCTCGTTCCACGAGCGCGTCGACCGGCCGCGCCAGATGCCGTGCTGGATCACCTGGGCCGGCGAAGAAGTGAAGGCAATCATCCAGCAGCATCTCAAGGAGTCAGCGTTGTACGGCGGAGCGATCAGCGGACGCGGGCCGCGCTACTGCCCCTCCGTCGAAGACAAGATCGTGAAGTTCCCCGCCGCCAAGCGGCACCAGATCTTCCTCGAGCCCGAGGGGCTCGACACGGCCGAGCTGTATGTGAACGGGCTCTCCACTTCCCTCCCCGCCCGGGTGCAGCTCGAGTTTCTGCACGCCGTCCCCGGGCTCGAGCGCGCCCGGATGACGCGTCCTGGTTACGCCATCGAGTACGATTACTATCCGCCGACGCAGCTCACGCCCTGGCTCGAAGTGAAGACGGTCGAGCATCTGTTCTTCGCTGGCCAGATCAACGGCACGACAGGATATGAGGAAGCGGCGGGACAAGGCGTCGTCGCCGGGGTCAACGCCGTCCGGAGGATCCGCGGCTCCGAGCCGGTGGTCCTGGGTCGCGACGACGCGTACATCGGCGTTCTGGTGGATGACCTCGTGACGCGCGGTGTCGACGAGCCGTACCGGCTATTCACCTCGCGCTCCGAATTCCGGCTGCTGCTTCGACAGGACAACGCGCTCCGCCGCCTACTGCCCCTTGCTGAGCGCCTCGGCCTGCTGACCGATGTGGAGCTGCGCGCGGCCGAGCCTCGCCTCGAGGAGGAGGCCGCGGCCTTGGACCTCGCGCGTGATACCACGATCACGCCGGCGCAGGCGGCTGCGCCGCTCGCGGAAAGCGGCACGACCCTGATGGAGCGGGAGCGCATTGCTGTCGTCGCGAAGCGGCCGGCTGTCTCGCTGGGTGCGTTGTTCGCTGCGGTCGGCGTTGCGGATCAGATGTCCGCGGAAGCGATCCTCGCCGCTGAAATCGAGATCAAGTACGACGGCTACCTGGCGCGGGAGCGCGAGGCCGCGGCGCGACTTGCAGAGCTCGCGGCGTTTATTCTGCCCCCTGACCTGCCGTACCTCGAGCTGCGGACACTGGCGACCGAGGCACGCCAGAAACTGGATCGCGTGCGTCCCAGCTCACTCGCGCAGGCGGCACGCGTGCCCGGTGTCACCCCCAGCGACCTGCACAACCTCGTCCTTGAGGCGACGCGCTGGCGGCGGAGGGTCGCCTAGACCCCTATTGTTGCAGTTTCACGTGAAACGTTTGCTCTTTCGTTTCACGTGAAACGAGCGTATATTGGACTCGCGTGAATTTGCGAGCTATATAACTCTATGCTAAATAACGACTTATAATGTCACGTGTAATCGCGATTGCAAACCAAAAGGGCGGCGTCGGCAAAACGACGACGGCCGTCAACCTCGCGGCCTCGCTCGCCACGGCTGAGCGAAAGACGTTACTCATCGACGCGGACCCGCAAGGCAATTCGACGAGCGGCGTCGGCATCGAGCGCGACCGCATCCGCAAGTCGCTCTACGAGGCGCTCATCGACGGCGCGGCGTTGGCGCAGTCGCGATTCCCGCACGTGCACTTTCCCTATCTCGACGTCGTCCCCGCGACGCAGGACCTGGTCGGCGCCGAGCTGGAGCTGGTGAACCTGCGCGCGCGTGAGACGCGCATGCGCGACGCGCTGCAGGATGTACGCGGCGACTACAACTACGTCATCATCGACTGCCCGCCGTCGCTCGGTCTGCTGACGCTCAACATGCTGACTGCCGCGGACAGCGTCGTCATTCCCATTCAGTGCGAGTACTACGCGCTCGAAGGTCTTTCGCAGCTCCTCAACACCGTGAAGCTGGTCCAGCGCAATTTCAACCCGGCGCTCGCCATTGAAGGTGTGCTGCTGACGATGTATGACGCGCGCCTCAATCTCTGCAAGCAAGTCGCCGAAGAAGCGAAGGAGTATTTCGGCGGCCGCATGTTCGACGTGACGATTCCGCGCAATGTGCGTCTGGCGGAAGCGCCAAGCTTTGGGAAGCCGATCCTGCTGTACGACGTGCAATCGGTGGGAGCGAAGAGCTACCTGGCCGTCGCCCAAGAGCTGATTCGCCGGGTCGAGCAGGGCGCTCCCCCCTCGCCAAGCCTTCCCGCTATTGAACCGCTGCCGGAGGTGCCCGCATGACGGAAACCGCCGCAGGAAGACGCCGCCTCGGCCGGGGGCTCGAAGCACTACTCGGACCGACGCGCGAGGAAGCCGAACGGGAAGGGAGTCTGGTCGAGCTGCCGATCCAGGACATCCGCCCCAACCCGTTCCAGCCGCGCCAGACGGTCGATCCCGCGGCGCTCGAAGAGCTGGTGTCGTCGATCAAACAGGCCGGCTTGCTTCAGCCGGTCGTTGTCAGACGCGCGAATGGGGGCGGGACTGGATACGAACTGATCGCCGGCGAGCGGCGCCTGCGTGCCTGCCAGCAGCTGGGATGGGAGCGCATCCCGGCCGTTCAGCGCGAGGCGGACGATCGCACGCTGCTCACGCTCGCCCTGATCGAGAACCTGCAGCGCGACGATCTGTCGCCTGTAGACGAAGCCCGCGGCTACGAACGGCTGATCGCGGAATTCAAGCTGGCGCAGCAGGACGTCGCCGATGCCGTCGGCCGCGACCGGTCCACGGTCGCCAACGCACTCCGGTTACTCAAGCTGCCGGAAGTCGTGCTGCAGATGTTGCACGAGGGTCACCTCTCCGTCGGACACGCGCGCGCGCTGTTGGCTCTCGAGGATTCTCGCATCGTGACGAACCTCGCGCGCGAAGCCGTCGCGCAGGGACTGTCGGTGCGTGAGGTGGAGGATCGCGTACGCGGCGGGCGCGCGCCGGAACGTCGCCCGCGGATGAAACGCGGCGTCGGCGCCGCGCCGGAGGTGCGGCGTGTCGAAGACGCGCTGCGTCGTCGTCTGGGCACCGACGTCCGCGTCACGCTGCGCGCGAAAGGGAAAGGACAGATTCATCTGGCGTTCTATTCCAACGAGGATCTCGCGCGACTCCTCGAGCTGATTCTCGGAGCTCCGTTCGACGGATGACGACGCGCGGCGTCACGATCGTCGTGCACGCGGACGGCGATCTCGAATCCAAACAGTACCGCCTGCCACGCTGGGCGGTGCTGGCGGGGAAGTGGGGCGCCGGCGCGATTGCCGTGCTGGTCGTGTTGTTCTTCGCGTTCGCGGGGCCGATCACGCGCAGCGCCGCGCGCGTGCCGGGTCTGGAGCGCCAGGTGTCGCGGCTCCGGGTCGAGAACAGTCGCGTCCAGCGGCTGGCAACCGCGCTGAATCGCGCGGAAGCGAACTATCAAGAGCTCCGCCAGATGTTGGGCGTCAAAGCGCCTCCCGTTACCCGCAGCGGTGGGACCGTGGTTCGAGCTTCCGATTTGGCGACGGCGATGCGCGCCGGGCCGATACGCGCGTCCCGCCCGGGTACCGGAAATCGTTTTGAGACGGGCGAGTCGGTTCCGTCGCACTGGCCACTCGATGTCCAGGGCTTCGTGACGCGGGGCCAAGTGCGCCCCGGAGTGGTCGACGAATCCCATCCCGGCATCGACATCGCCGTGCCTCTCGGCACGCCCGTCCGGGCATCGGGAGGCGGCTCCGTAACGGCGGCGGGCTACGATGCCGACTACGGTCTGTTCGTCCTCTTGCG
>Ga0184632_10000516_pt1 | contig 15270 bp, 13 predicted proteins | sample PLM31_50_b1_FD_133153 | JGI IMG/M metagenome (GOLD analysis project Ga0184632, IMG submission 133153) | Groundwater sediment microbial communities from an aquifer in East River, Colorado, USA - PLM3-1_50_b1 | ecosystem: Environmental > Terrestrial > Soil > Riparian zone | place: USA: East... | reverse complement strand
GGCCTGGCGCGCGGCGAGTAGGGAGCGATCACATGCGCGCCGGGAGCGTTCCGGCCGGCGTCCAGGTAGAGGCGGCCTCCCCTGTCGGCTACCTTGAACTCGGTCGTTGAGAGGTCTGGGGCACTTTCCTCAATTCGCCGCGCGAGGGACGAGGCCGCCACCCGGACGGCAGCGAAGTCGTACCTGGACGCGAGCGGTACGTAAAGGTGCACGCCCTTCGCGCCAGAGGTCTTCGCCAGGTTTTGGAGACCGACCTCATCGCATATGGACTTGGCGATGTATGCGACCTCAACGGCCAGCTCGAACTTCCCCTCAGGCGGGTCGAGGTCTAGGACCAGATGGGTGGGCCGTTCCAGCCGCTTCGCGCGCGATAGCCACGGGTGCAGCTCGATCGCCGCCTGGTTCGCGAGCCAGAGCAGGGTCTGCCTCGAGTTGCACAGGGTGTAGTTGACGTCGCGTTTGGCGGCGTGGGCGTGGAGTGTGATGGTCCTGACCCACGGGGGCGCGTAGCTCGGTGTGTTCTTCTGGAAGAAGGCGAACTCGTGGATGCCGTCTGGATAGCGCTTCACGGTGAGAGGCCGATCGCGTATCGCCGGCAGAAGGGCCGGGGCGACGGCCGTGAAGTATGCGATGAGGTCGCCCTTGGTCAGACCGGCCTCGGGCCAGAAGACCTTCTGGAGGTTCGAGGGTTGGACCCCGCCGGGCATGCGCGCAGGGTATACCTCTCTGCAACGAGTTAGGGCATCTACAATCGGGCATGCGGGGCGTGGCGCAGTTTGGCAGCGCGCGTGCTTTGGGAGCACGAGGTCCCGGGTTCAAATCCCGGCGCCCCGACCTGGAATCCCACAGATGAACGCGACGACCTCGACTCGGCCACCAGGTCCAAAGCTGTCGGGCCTCGGGGCTCTCCGGGCCTGGCGCCGGGACCCGCTAGGCCTGCTCGAACGGACGGCCTCGTACGGCGACGTGGTCAGGACCCAGCTTCCACGGTTGGAGGCATGGCTGCTGAACCACCCCGACCACGTCCGTGAGGTTCTGATCCAGCATCACCAGGACTTCATGAAGGGTCCAACCATCCAGGCGGCGAAGCGAGTCCTGGGCCAGAACCTGCTGACCGGTGAGGGCGAGTTCCACCGCCGCCAGCGACGGCTCATCCAACCGATCTTCCATCGCCAGAGGATCGAAACCCATTCGCACATCATGGCCGAGCATGCTGATCGTGCGACCGAGCGTTGGCGGACCGGGGAGGTCCTGAAGGTGCACGAGGAGATGGCCCGTCTAACCCTTTCCGTGGTCGGCAAGGCCCTGTTCGACGCCGACGTCGAGGCCGACGAGGCGAGGGCGATAGGCCGGGCTCTCTCTGTGACCCTGGAGAACTTTCCCCGGATCTTCTCGCCTCTCTTTCCCGTACTCGCGCGGCTGCCGCTTCGGAACAACCTGCGCCTGCGGCGAGCGCAGGACCTCCTGGATTCGACCATCTACCGGATGATCCGGGAGAGGCGAGGGACGGGGTCGAGCGGTCAGGATCTGCTCTCGCTCCTGCTGGCGGCGCGCGAGGAGGGTGGGGACACAACGGGCCACGGCGGCATGACCGACCGAGAGGTTAGGGACGAGGCCATGACGCTTTTCCTCGCCGGCCATGAGACTACCGCCGTGGCTCTCACCTGGACCTGGTACCTGCTGGCCACGCACCCGGACGTCGAGGCCAGGCTTCACGAGGAGGTGGACGACGCGCTCGCGGGTCGACTCCCTACCTCGGATGACGTATCTCGCCTGCCGTACACGCAGATGGTCCTGCGCGAATCGATGCGTGTCTACCCGCCGGCGTGGGCCATCGGACGCAGGACGCTCTCCGAGCGCTCCGTGGGCGGCTACACCATCCCCGCCGGTGCGGTCGTCATGGTCTCCCCGTATCTCGTGCAAAGAGACCCGAGGTGGTGGCCGGAGCCGCTCGCGTTCCGGCCCGAGCGATGGGAGGACGAAGACCCCTCGCGACCACGGCTGGCCTATTTCCCGTTCGGCGGCGGTCCGAGGATGTGCATCGGGGAGCCTTTCGCATGGATGGAGGCCGTCTTGGTGGTGGCAACGATCGCGATGAAGTGGCGGTTGGCCGCCGTTCCCGGCCAGACGGTCCGGCCGCGCCCCGCGATCACCCTGCGGCCCGACGGTGGTCTGCCTATGATCGCGGTACGCCGGTAGCGCGGCTCCTGTCGAATTCGCCTCCGACCGTTCGTCGCTAGGGTGGGAGGCGCCGTGAGGGTGCCGAAGCCGAAAGGGGAGAGCGATGAAATACGCGTTGCTGATCTATGGGGACTAGCAGTCGGGGGCGATGTTCAGCCCGGAGGAGCAGGCCGCCGAATTCCAGGCCTACGATTCCTACTCGAAGTGGCTCGTCGACCAGGGCTGGATGCGCGGCGGGGAGGCGCTGCAGTCCGTCGCCACCGCCACCAAGGTGCAGGTCCGTGAAGGCAAGACCCTTGCGACCGATGGGCCGTTCGCGGAGACCAAGGAACAGCTCGGCGGGCTCTACCTCATCGAATGCGACAACCTGGACCAGGCGATCGACGCGGCATCCCGGATCCCGGCCGCGAAAGGCGGAACCATCGAGGTCCGCCCGATCATGGAATTCCCGGAGGCATAAGGGGGCCGAACGAGAGGATCGGAGACCCTGGAGGTCGTAGACCGCGCTTTCCGGCAGGAGTCGGGACGGGCGGTCGCCACCCTTATTCGCATCCTGGGCGACTTCGACCTGGCCGAAGAGGCGGTGCAGGAAGCCTTCGCCGTCGCGTTGGAGCGGTGGGGGAGGGACGGGATACCCGATAACCCCGGTGCGTGGATCACCAGGACCGCTCGTAATAAGGCCATCGACAGGCTACGACGTGAGCGAACCCTCAGGACGAAGACCGCCTTGGTCGCTGACCTCCAGGCTCTTGAGGCGAGCGCGGACACGACGGCGGATGGCGGTCAAGACATGAGCAGCATTCCCGATGACCGCCTACGCCTGATGTTCACTTGCTGCCATCCGGCACTCTCCCTCGAGTCGCAAGTGGCGCTGACGCTCCGGACTTTGGGCGGACTCACCACTCGCCAGATCGCCCGGGCATTCGTCACGGCCGAACCTGCCGTCGCGCAGCGACTGGTTCGCGCCAAGCGGAAGATCCGGGACGCTGGCATCCCCTTTAAGGTCCCGCCCGACGACCTTCTCCCTGAGCGCCTCGACGGTGTCCTTGCCGTCGTCTATCTGATCTTCAACGAGGGCTACTCGGCCACCCAGGGCGACTCGCTGATCCGGAGCGATCTCTGCGAGGAGGCGATCCGCCTCGGCCGAACGTTGGCGGCGCTGATGCCCGACGAGCCCGAAGTGATCGGGATCCTGGCGCTGATGCTGCTACATCACTCCCGCAGGGCCGCTCGAGTGAGTCCGACAGGTGAGTTCGTTCTGCTGGAGGAGCAGGATCGGTCGCTCTGGGACCTCGCGGCCATCGACGAAGGGAGGGCGCTGATAGGTAGCGCATTGCGGATGGGACGGCCCGGCCCCTACCAGCTGCAGGCCGCGATCGCCGCTCTGCATGCTCAGGCTCGACACCCGGACCAGACGGACTGGGTGCAGATCGTCGCGCTCTACGATGGCCTTGCCCGGCTGGCGCCCTCGCCGGTCGTCGAGCTCAACCGGGCCGTGGCGATCTCGATGGCCGATGGCCCCGATCGCGGGCTCGCCTTGGTGGACGAGATCGATGAGGGCGGGCAACTCGATGACTACCCTTGGCTTCACTCGGCCAAGGCCGATCTCCTCCGGCGGATCGGGCGGTTCGAAGAGTCTGCCCGCGCCTACCGTCGCGCGCTGGAGCTGGCGACGAATCCCGTCGACCGCCGGTTCCTCGAGCGCCGCCTGGCTGAGATCACGGAGCGCCTCTAGACCTCGGCGGGACCCCCGGAGCGCCAGTACGTCCCGCCTTCTCGCGACAGGAAACCCTCGTCCACCAGGTAGCGCCGAAGGGAGGCGTAGTCGTCGTTGTAACGCCTGAGCGCGCTGTTAACCGCTCGCTCCGAGTAGCGGACGCCGATCTCGAACTCGAGCGCCAGCCGCGTGAGCACGATGCGGCGCTTGGAGAGCTTGGCCGGGATCTCCTGGAGCCGCCCTCCGCGGAAATAGGCGCGGAGCACCGATTCCTCCTCCTCATCGATTGCTCCCAACGCGAGGCCCGCGTCCCGCACCGGGCCGACTTCGGTGGCGGCGCGGCGCAGAGCCTCGGGCACGAAGCGGTAGGTCCGGCGGTCTGCGTCCACCACGGCCAGGCCCACCGCGGTCAGCCGCGAGAGGTGCCTGCGGACCGAGGTGACCGAGATGCCGGTCTCATCGGCTAGCTCGCTGGCCGTGTGACTTGCCCTGGCCAGCGCCCCTGCTACGGCCAGGCGACCGGGATCGGCCAGCGCTCGAAGCATCTCCTCGGGCGTGGCGGAGTGTGTCATTCCGTTCGTCGAGTCTAGCGGCGCAGCCTCGTGAGGCCATGGCCGCTGTGGCAGGATTCGATAGCCATGCAACCGACGAAGATCTACGTGCTTCCGCACACCCACTGGGACCGGGAATGGTACGCGCCTTTCGAGGAGTTCCTGTCTCGGCTGGTCGAGATGATGGACGGCCTCATCCAGATCCTGGACTCCGAGCCGCGCTTCGAACACTTCCATCTGGACGGGCAAGCCGCGATGATCGAGGACTACCTCGCGGAGCGGCCGGAACGCACTGAGGACGTCCGCCGCCTGGCGCGGGCCGGCCGGATCTCAGTAGGGCCGTGGTTCACGCAGATGGACGAGTTCCTGGTCTCGGGCGAGTCCCTAATCAGGAACCTCGAGTGGGGCCTCGCCAGGGCCAGGGACGTCGCGGGACGGGCCCCGCCCGCGGGCTACCTGCCCGATCAGTTCGGGCACATTGGGCAGATGCCGCAGATCCTCCGGAACGCGGGGATCGGCAAGGCCGTCGTGTGGCGCGGCGTGCCTGCCGCGATCGACAAATCGGCGTTCTGGTGGGAAGCGCCGGATGGAAGCCGAGTGCTCGCCGAGTATCTCGTTTTCGGATACTCGGTCGGTTGGTGGCTGTCTCAGGCCAAGGACGCGCAGGAGTTGTCCGCACAGCTCACGCGCGCAGTGGAGCAGCTAGGACCGATCTCCCAACGAGACCGCCTTCTGATCACCGTTGGGAGCGACCACCAGGGGCCCGCGGTCAAGCTTCCGGCTCTCCTGGATGAGGTGGCCGGATCGGGGGGACCGAAGGCCGAATTCGGCTCGCTGGCCGACTACCTCGAGGCCCCCGACCCCCAGGACGCCCCGGCGTGGAGGGGCGAGCTCCGTTCGGCGGCGAGGGCGCACCTGCTGCCCGGCGTGTACTCGAACCGCGTGAGCCAGAAGACGGAGCGCGCTCGTGTCGAGGCTCTGGTCGAACGCTACGCGGAGCCGCTCTCGGCCCTGGTGCCAGATGTCCGCTGGCCTGCCGAGGAGCTGGACGAGGCATGGAGGCTGCTCTTGTGGAACGGGGCGCACGACTCAGTGTGTGGCTGCTCGGTTGACGCCGTAGCCGCCGCGGTTGACGGGCGGCTCGCACGGGCGCGAGAGATCGCTCAGAACGTGATCGACGGCGCGTTGGGGGCGCTCGCGGCACAAGTCGGCAGCCGAGGCCGGCTGTACTTCAACCCTTCTCCATTCGAGCGGAACGGCATCCCGGGGCTCGGCTGGGTCGTTCGTGACGAGACGGGCGGTATTGCCGAGACTCCGGTGGAACTCCGAGCGTTCACCGGGCGGATCCAGCTCGGGGGACGGACGCTCCGTTTCATCGACGAAGAAGACGTGGGAGATCTCTACAACTTCTGTCCGGAAGAGGGGGCGGTGCCGGTCGAGCCGAGCAGCCTGGTCGTTCGGGAAGGAGCCATCCGGATGCGATTCCCAGGCGTTCAGATCCGGCTGCGCGCCTTCCTCCGCTCCGGCGACCCGTTCATTCGACTCGAGGGATGGATCGGAAACCAGCGCCCCGACCATCGGCTGCGGCTACACGTTGGCCTCCGGTCGCAGGCCGGAGGCTCGACCGCCGTCTCTCCATTCGAGCTGGTCGATCGTCCGGTGACGTCGGAGGGCGGCACCGAGATCCCTTCCCCAACATGGCCTGCACGAGGGGCGGTCATGTCGGGCGGCGTGGCGATCCTCGCACCCGGGGTCTTCGAGTACGAGGTGCATCAGGGCGTGGAGCTCGCGGTGACTCTGCTGCGATGCGTGGGCACGATCAGCAGGCAGCAGATCGCCACCCGCGGATGGGCGGCCGGTCCCGATATCGCCACGCCCGATGCTCAGATGGTCGGTGTGACGCAATTCGCCCTGGGGATCTACCCGGGGGCAGAGAGAGAAGGGCTTCTTCCGGCGTGGGAGCGTTTCGCGCTGCCTATCCTGGAGGCGGAGGCTCCTGGGGGCGGGCCCCTTCCCGACTCGGGATCATTGCTGCAGGTCTCGGGGGCGCAGCTTTCGTCGGTCCGAAAGGTCGACGGCAAGGTCGAGGTGAGGATCTGGAATCCTTCCGCAGAGCCCCTGGCGGCTCGGGTCGATGACCACGACCTGACCCTCCACCCCGCCCGCATCGAGACCATCCGCCTCCACTGAGCACTTGAGATCCCGGATTTCCAGTACGCTCGGACTAGATATGCAGATCACGCTCGAGGAGACCGACAAGCACGTCGTCCGCCTCTCGGTGGAGATACCTGCCGACGAGTACGCAGGTGATCTCGACCGGGCTTATCGAAAACTCGCCGGGTCGGTCCGGATCCCCGGCTTCAGGAAGGGGAAGGTCCCTCGCCAGGTGATCGACGCCCGCATCGGGCGGGACGCCGTGTTCCACGAGTTCGTCGAGGAGTCCATCCCGGCCTACTATGCGAGAGCCCTACGCGAGCATGACCTGGCACCCATCACCGAGCCTGAGATCGACATCAGCGAGCACGGCCTGCGGGAGGGGGAGCCGTTCCGCTTCACGGCCACCGTGGAGATCCGGCCTCGCCTCACCCTCGAGCCCGAGCAATACAAAGGCGTCCATGTGGAGGCACCGTCGACAGAGCCTCGGGAGCTGGAGATCGATGAGTACTTAGACCATCTCCGCGACCGCTTCGCCGAGCTGGAGGTTGTTTCCCGCCCGGCGCGGAAGGGCGACTACGTCCTGGCAGACGTCCGCGCACACGTGCACGACAGGGAGATCCCCGAAGCCACCCGTCTGGGGTTTCTCTCCGAGCTCGGCAGCGAGGAGCTGGTCCCCGAGCTGGATCGGGAACTCGAAGGCAAGCGTAAGGGTGAGATCCTCAAGTTCAACGCAGTGCTTCCAGACAGGTTTGGTCCGGAGCTCGCCGGCACCGAGGTCTCCTTTCAGGTGTTGGTCAAAGAGGTCAAGTCGAAGAAACTGCCCGAGGCCGACGACGAGTTTGCACGGACAGCGTCCGAGTTCGACACGCTCCGGGAGTTGCGCGAGGACGTTCGATCCAAGCTTCGCGAGTTCAAGGAGGCGGAGTCGAGGGCGTCCGTCCGGGACCTTGTGCTCCGCAGCCTGATCGATGGCATCGAGGTGGACCTGCCTGACCGCCTGGTGGATGAGGAGACCGAGGACCGGGTCCGAACCGCACGGGAGCGAGCCGAGCGGGCAGGCACGACCCTGGAGGCCGCGCTGGCGTCCCAGGGATGGGACGAGCTTCGCCTTCGCTCTGACGCGCGGGCGCATGCGACCCGCGCGATAAAGGCCGATCTGGTGCTGGAAGCCGTGGCTCGACAAGAGGACATACGCGTGACGAAGGAGGACCTGGAGGAGGAGATAACCCGGCTCGGGAAGGCGACCGGGCGTGAGCCAAAAGAGGTCCGCAAGTTGCTGGAACGCTCCGGTCAGGTCACGTCACTGGCCGGTGATATCATCCGATCGAAGGCTCTCGACCTCCTTGTCGAAACGGCCGATGTATCCAATGAGGGCTCGGCGGCCTCGCTCGACAAAGAGCCAGCCGACGAACCCACACCGACCCAAGAGGACAGCGATGACTGACATGAAGAATTACCTGGTCCCCATCGTGATAGAGCAGACGAACCGGGGCGAGCGTTCGTTCGACATCTACTCCCGACTCCTCAAGGAGCGGATCGTGTTCCTGGGTACTCCGATCGATGATGCGGTCGGGAACCTCGTGATGGCGCAGCTGTTGCACCTGGAGAGCGAGGAGCCCGAGAAGGACATCAACCTCTACATCAATTCGCCTGGCGGCGACATCACCTCGCTGTTCGCCATCTACGACACGATGCAGTACATCAAGCCGGACGTGTCTACGATCTGCATGGGGCAGGCGGCCTCGGCCGCGGCGGTCTTGCTGGCGGCCGGAGCTCCCGGGAAGCGGTTCGCCCTCCCACATTCCCGGGTGCTGATCCATCAGCCACACGGCGGTGCACAGGGCCAGGCCGTAGACATCGAGATCCAGGCCAAGGAGATCCTCCGGTACCGTAAGCTCATGGACGATATCCTGGCCAAGCACACGGGCCAGCCCGTGGAAAAGATCGGACAGGACACCGACCGGGATTTCATCATGACGGCCGACGAGGCCAGGGAGTACGGGGTCATCGACGAGGTCATCGCCAGCCGGAAAGTCCAGGCGGAACTGGCTTCCCTGACGGCCAAGGCGTCATAGACTACGGCGGGAATCGGGGCCGCCCCGCGGTGGCGCGGGGCTCGATAGGAGCTAGGAGCGGAGGGCATGGCGAAGTTTGGTGACTCCGATCTTCTCAAGTGTTCGTTCTGCGGCAAGTCGCAGAAGCAGGTCAAGAAGCTGATCGCCGGCCCCGGTGTCTACATCTGCGACGAATGCATCGATCTCTGCAACGAGATCATCGAGGAGGAGCTGTCCGAGACCGCTGAGCTCAAGCTGGACGAGCTCCCTAAGCCGGTAGAGATCTACGCGTTCCTGAACGACTACGTCATCGGCCAGGAACAAGCCAAGAAGGTCCTGTCGGTCGCCGTCTACAACCACTACAAGCGCATCCAGGTAGGCGCCACCAACGACGACGTCGAGCTCTCCAAGTCCAACATCGTCCTGCTGGGGCCCACCGGCTGTGGCAAGACACTTCTCGCGCAGACGCTCGCGCGGATGCTGAACGTCCCGTTCGCCATTGCGGACGCGACCGCTCTCACCGAAGCCGGCTACGTGGGTGAGGACGTGGAGAACATCCTGCTCAAACTGATCCAGGCCGCGGACTACGACGTGAAGAAGGCCGAGACAGGGATCATCTACATAGACGAGGTCGACAAGATCGCCCGCAAGAGCGAGAACCCGTCGATCACTAGGGACGTCTCCGGCGAGGGCGTGCAACAGGCGCTTCTCAAGATCCTGGAGGGGACGACCGCATCGGTCCCGCCGCAGGGCGGTCGCAAGCATCCGCACCAGGAGTTCATCCAGATCGATACGACGAACATCCTGTTCATCTGTGGGGGCGCCTTCGCCGGCCTCGAGAAGATCATCGAGTCCCGCATCGGGAGGAAGGGCGTCGGCTTCGGAGCGGACGTCAGGAGGCTGGAGGAGAAGGACCTGGGTGAGATCCTTCGTCACGTCCTCCCGGAGGACCTCCTGAAGTACGGGCTCATACCCGAGTTCGTGGGGCGTCTTCCGGTCATTACCTACGTCCACAACCTGGATCGTCAGGCCTTGATCGACATCCTGACCCAGCCGAAGAACGCATTGATCAAGCAGTATCGGAAGTTCTTCGAGTTCGACGGCGTGGAGCTCGAGTTCACCACGGACGCCCTGGAGGCGATCTCGGACCAGTGCATGCTCCGAGGAACCGGGGCACGAGGTCTCCGCGCCATCCTGGAGGAGGTTCTGCTCAACGTGATGTACGAGCTACCCTCCCGAAAGGACGTCACCAAGTGCGTCATCGACGGCTCAGTCGTGCTCGAGAAGGTCAACCCCACGCTCGTGCCCCGCTCCGAGAAGGAGAAGGCTGCCAAGCAGCCCAAGGAGCGCTCGGCCTAGGCCCGACCTAGCTCGTAACCGTAAAGGCCGTGTGCATCCCCTGCTGATAGTGGGCGGGAACGTTGCATATGACTACGTATGCTCCGGCCGCGAGAGTGACCTTCAGCTCAGGCGTGGCGTTGACGGCGATATCCTCGACCTCGTCTACTGCCGTGATCCCTTCGCCCTCCTCATCTACGATCGGGATCCCGTTTTCCTCAATGGTGGGGAGCGCGTCCGGGGCCAGGTCAGTCTGGAAGACGACGAACTCGTGAACCGACGGCCCGTTGTTCTTGATCTTGAAGGTGACCTCGCCCGCCTTGGCCGAGGTGGATCCGAGCGTGATCGTGAAATCGGCCAGGGTCGCGTCGACCGAGTTGGCCTTCTCGCCACCGCCGCAGGCGCCTGCAAGCAGTGCCGTGGCGGCCAACAGCGAAAGCGCTACAAGGCGCCTTCTACCCATGCTTCATCTCCTTCCGCTGGGCAGCCGTCACGGGCGCCGGCTGCGACTAAAGTTCCGTCCCCCGGGAGGCTATCCCCTGATAGGGAAGGGCACTGTATTTCATTACGTGTTCGTAATCCAGCCGTCATGAGCTGTTCAGAAGCCCCGCACAGGCTCATGACAGGTTCGTCATGAGCCCTATTCCGCTTCTCAGCTTTTCCCTAGGATTCGAGGCGACATGGCTAGGGTCCTGGTGGTCGACGACGAGCGCCGGATCGTCAGCTTCATCTCCCGCGCGCTTTCGGCCGAGGGGCTGGGCGTCGATTTCGCCTACGACGGCCCGCGGGCGCTTCAACTCGCACGGACCAAGAGCTACGAGCTGGTGATACTCGATCTCTTGCTTCCCGGCCTGGACGGCGTGTCCGTGCTTCGAGGCCTGATCGAGCACAGACCCGAGCAACGGATCCTGGTGCTATCGGCGCTGTCGGACGTGGACTCGAAAGTGAGGTGCCTGGAGCTCGGGGCGTCGGACTACCTCCCAAAGCCTTTCGCCATTGCGGAGCTCATAGCCCGGGTGAGGGCGCGGCTGCGCCAGCCCGGTTCCCCGCTCGCTCCCAGGAAGCTCTCGGCCGGGGGGTTGTCGCTGGATCTCGTACGCCGCACCGTGGACACGGTCGACGGCCGAGTCAGCCTGTCGGAGAGGGAGTTCCTGCTCCTCCAGCGACTCATGCTGGAGGAAGGTGAGGTGTGCTCACGCGAGCAGCTGCTCGCCGACGTGTGGGGCTACTCGTTCGACCCGGGAAGCAACGTGTTGGAAGTGTGCGTCGGGCGCCTTCGCTCGAAGCTGGGAAACGCAGTCATAGAGACGGTGAGGAATGTCGGATATCGGCTTCAAACTCCGTAAGCACTGGGTGGAGATCGCCTGGGGCCTCTTCGCGGTGGCCAACGCCGCTGTCATCGTCGTGCTGTCCAAGTGGACGACCGTTCCCTTTCACTTCATCTGGGTCAGCCTGACGCTGGTGTACGGATACCGCGTCTGGAGCACCCGGGCCACATGGTCGGTTCTGGCTGGGGTCACCCTTGTCACGGGCGTCGCACTCGTGTGGTCGGTGACCCGAGTGGACGAGAGGCCGGACGAACTGACAGAAGTGCCGCTCATGGCGGCGATGTTCGTGGCTATGGTGTGGCATGCCCGAAGGGCTCGGGCCGCTTCCGAGGAGGTCCAGCGGCTCGCCGAGAGCGAACACCGTCTCCTAGAGCGTCAGCGGGAATTCGTGCGGGACGCCTCCCACGAGCTCCGCACGCCGATCACCGTGGCCAGGGGCCACGCTGAGCTCATTAGGTCGGCGCAGTGTCCTCCGCAGGCCGCGGAGGACCTCGAGATCGTGCTGGATGAGCTCGATCGCCTGTCCCGCGTCTCGGAGCGCCTGCTGATCCTTGCAGGCGCAGAGCATCCAAACTTTCTTAGGCGCCGCCCGGTCGCACTCGGGAAGCTCCTTGCGGGAATGAACCGGCGCTGGAGCGCGGCGGTGCCTCGGCGCTGGAACGTGCGGGTCGCCGGCGACGGCACCGTGCTCGCCGACGAGGAGAGGCTCGGGTTCGCCATCGATGCATTGATCGAGAACGCCGTGAAGTTCACCCGGGAGGGTGACCAGATCACCGTGGTAGGAGGAGGAGCCGGCAACGAAGCTGTGATCGAGGTCTCGGACAACGGAGAAGGTATACCGTTGGACAGGCAGGACGCGATTTTCGACCGGTTCACCCGTGTGGACAGCGGCAGGTCCCGCGCCAGCGGTGGCACTGGCCTCGGGCTCGCCATAGTGAAGGCCATAGTCGAGGCGCACGGAGGCACGGTCACCGTCCAGAGCGAGCCCGGTAAGGGCTCGACGTTCCGCATCTCCCTGCCCTTCTTCCGCGTTGCCGAACCTCGCTCGACGGAGGAAGCCGCATCCCCGCTCGAGGTAGTTGGCTAATCACCTAAACGGATCTCGCGCCTCGGGGATTCATGCTTCAAGATGAACCAGCCCGCATTGGGCACTATCCATTCCGAATGGCCTAGACAAAGGGAGATGTCGGCCCGCCAGGACTTTCGTGCGTTCTTCGAGAGCGAGCGGGACGGGCTGTTCGGAGCGCTCGTCCTCATGACGTCCGACCGCCACGAGGCAGAGGAGATCGCCCAGGACGCCTTCCTGGCCCTCTGGGAGCGATGGGAGCGCATCAGCCGGCTCGAGGACCCGGTTGGCTATCTCTACCGGACTGCCATGAACCTGTTCCGCAAACGCCGGCGGCGAGCCGCAATGGTGCTCCGGAGGTCGGTGGGGCTTGTTCACACAGAGGACGTTTTCGCCGCCGCCGACGCCCGAGACGTCGTGGCAAGGGCCATGGCACGGGCCAGCCGGCGGCAGCGTGCGGCGCTGGTGCTGACCGATCTTCTCGGGTTCAACTCGGAGGAGGCCGGCCGGGCGCTTGGGATCAAGCCGGTGACGGTCCGCGTCCTTGCCTCGCAGTGCAGGGCCGCGATGAGGAGAACTCTGGAGCGGAGCGATGACTGACAACTTTCGGGACATGCTGGAGTCCGAACGACGAAGGTACAGGATGCCAGACGGTTCGTTCGACGCCCTCGAGCGTCGTCGTGACCGCAAGCGACGCAACCGAAAGGTGGCCTCCGGGGTGGTCGCGTTGCTCATCGCGGCCGCGGGGCTGGGCGGCGCCCTGGTCGCATTCCGGGACTCCGGCCAGCCGAAACCCGGCGTCAGCCCAGGTCCATCCCAGTCGCCCACAACATCTCCGGTCGGCGCTGCCGCACCCGTCTCGGGTCCGATCCAGTTCGTCGACTCATTGCATGGGTGGATGATTGGCGCGGACGGCGAGATCCTGACCACCGTCGACGGCGGTGGAGCCTGGGATGTTCAGTACGACGGCCAGCCTGCGAGCGCGATCGAGTTCGTGGACCTGCACAACGGCTGGGCGCTAACTGAGACAGGCGTGCTCCGGACGACAGATGGCGGAGCGGTCTGGGATCTGGTGAGCTCGGAGGCTCTGCGAAGCGTCCAGTTCTCCTCCACCGACGTTGGTTGGGCGATCTCGACGCAGCCGGACATCCCGGAGGGCGTGGGCCATTTGCTGCTCACTACCGATGGTGGCGTCACCTGGGACCGGGAGACGGCGAGCCTAAGTGTGGACTCGGTCTGCGCGAACGAGGGCGGGGAGATCGTCTGGGCGGCAGGCCCCGGCGAGGGCGGCATGAGCTTCATCCGAACTGACGATGGCTGGGCCACAGGAGTGGACTCACCCATCCGAGTGCCCGAGGGAGAGCCCTGGAGGGCAACGGTCAGTTGCGCTGGGACGGAGGCCTGGGTCCTGGTTACGGACGGGGGAGCAGCCGGTCACGCTGCCTACGGCGTGTTCCGCACGATCGACGGCCAGTCCGGCTCCTATTACCTGACCGAGGCCGTTCTCCAGGAGGAAGGTACCCACCCCTTCGGCGAATCGGTCCCGCTCGATCCGGACCCATACTCCGGACAGCTCCTGGCTTTCGACGGACAGACCGCATACGTGGTCGGGTGGTGCCCGTCCTGCAGCGGCGACCTTCCCGTCGTATCCATCAGCAGGACCGTCGATGGCGGTTCTACCTGGGACCGTTCGCCGATCGTCTCCGCGAACCGGGCGGCCGAACCGCTTGGAGTCTCGTTCGTGGACCGTGACCGGGGCTGGATCCTCCTGAGAGCTCTGGACGACGGCTCGCTGTTCGTGCTGAGCACCTCCGACGGGGGCGTGAGCTGGTCCGAGCCTTAGCGGTCGCGCTAGACTTAGACATGCTTTTCCTCGGACGAGAGTTCCGCGTATCCGTACCCGCGCCGGGCGGCGCGGATATCTAACGCGTCCGTCCGGCGCCTCCCGCCCCCGGACCGCCGGGCGGCTCCCAACTTCTAACTAGACTCGAAGGACCCGATCATGGACGAGAAGATCATGGCGTCGGCATACGATGCGCAGGCCGCGGAGTCCCGATGGTATGCGGAATGGGAACGTCGAGGCTACTTCGTCGCGCACGCGAACTCGGGCAAGGAACCGTTCTGTATCGTCCTCCCACCCCCCAACGTCACGGGGCGCCTCCACGTTGGCCATGCGCTCAACCACACGCTGCCGGACATCGTCATACGCCGAAAGCGGATGCAGGGGTTTGAGGCTCTCTTCCTCCCCGGAACCGACCACGCCGGCATCGCCACACAGGTCGTGGTTGAACGACAGCTGGCGGATGAGGGGATCGACCGCAGGGAGATGGGCAGGGAGGCCTTCATTGCGAAGGTCTGGGAGTGGAGGGAACGCTACGGCGACGAGATCCTGGACCAGATCAGAGCGATGGGCCAATCCCTGGACTGGAGCCGCCTGCGCTTCACCATGGACGAAGGCCTGGGCCGGGCCGTCAGGACCGCGTTCGTTCGCATGTACGAGGACGGCCTCATCTACCGGGGCGAGCGGATCATCAACTGGTGTCCGAAGGACACGACCGCCCTCTCCGACTCCGAGGTCGAGCATGAGGATGTCGAGGGCGAGCTGGTCACGTTCCGTTACGACCTGGCAGATGGCGATGGACACATCGACGTGGCGACGACCAGGGTCGAAACAATGCTTGGCGACACGGGCGTGGCGGTCCATCCCGACGACGAGCGCTACGCGCACCTGGTCGGCAGGACGGTGCGCCACCCTTTCACCGGGGAAGAGCTTCCGATCGTGGCAGACGAGGCCATCGATCCTGCGTTCGGCACCGGCGCACTCAAGATCACTCCGGCGCACGATCCCGTCGACTTCGAGATAGGCAAGCGTCACGGC
>Ga0184632_10000514_pt1 | contig 15310 bp, 13 predicted proteins | sample PLM31_50_b1_FD_133153 | JGI IMG/M metagenome (GOLD analysis project Ga0184632, IMG submission 133153) | Groundwater sediment microbial communities from an aquifer in East River, Colorado, USA - PLM3-1_50_b1 | ecosystem: Environmental > Terrestrial > Soil > Riparian zone | place: USA: East... | reverse complement strand
CTGCAACACGCTGGTGACCGACGGCATGGTGGTGCGGACGACCAGCGAGAAGGCGGTCCAGGCGCACCGCACGACCCTCGAGTTCCTGCTCGTCAACCACCCCATCGACTGTCCCGTGTGCGACCAGGCCGGCGAGTGCTACCTGCAGGACCAGTACATGGAGCACGGGCTCCACGACTCCAAGATCCAGCCCGAGGAGAAGGTCAGGAAGCGGAAGGTCGTGGACCTGGGGCCGATCATGCTCGACGCCGAGCGGTGCGTGCTCTGCTCGCGGTGCCTCCGCTTCGAGGCCGAGGTGACCCGCACCAACAGCTTCGAGTTCGTGAACCGCGGCGATCACACCCAGATCGCCACTTTCCAGAACCGCCCCATCGAGCACAACTACGCCGGCAACCTCGCCGACGTCTGCCCGGTGGGAGCGCTCCTGTCCCACGACTTCCGCTTCAAGATGCGCGTGTGGTTTTTGGAGGCGACGGAGTCGGTGTGCACGGGCTGCTCCACCGGCTGCAACATCTTCATCGACCATCGCGACGGCGAGGCCCAGCGGCTGCGGCCGCGCCGCAACGTCGAGGTCAACAAGTCTTGGATGTGCGACATCGGCCGGCGAGAGTACAAGGAGATCGCCCTCGACACGCGGGTCACGGGCGCGCGCATCAAGGGCGCGTCGGGCTGGGAGGACGCGAGCAACGTCTCGGCCCTGGACGTGCTCGCGGATCGGCTGGAGGCCGCGGGCGCGGCGTCGGCCTTGCTGGCCACGCCCCAGGCGAGCAACGAGGACCTCTTCGCCTTCCGGCTTCTGGCCGAGAAGGTGGGCGGGATGCTCGACTTCCGCGTGGGCGACCCCCAGGACAAGGTGAGGGTGCTCGAGGACGGCGTGCTGCTGCGGGCCGACCGCAACCCGAACACGCAGGGCTGCCTGGATCTCGGGCTGGGACGGGCGGGCGTCAAGGAGATCCTCGCCGCCTGCGCGACCGGCAAGGTCAAGGTGCTGGTCCTCCAGGGCCCCGAGCTGCTGCGCCAACCGGAGGCGGCCGAAGCCGTCGCCAAGGTTCCCTTCGTCGCGGTGATGGCCACCCACGAGGAGCCGGTCCTGGAGCGCACCCACCTGGTCCTCCCCGCCGCCATGTGGGCGGAGACCGACGGAACCTTCACCAACTACCAGCGGCGCGTGCAGCGGTTCCGGCGGGCGTTCGCCGGCCCCGGCTCCGCCACTCCCCGCTGGGAGCTGACGGCGCGCGTCCTGAAGCGGCTGGGCGCCCCGCTCGCGGCAGGATCGACGCGCGAGGTGTTCGCCCTCCTGGCGAAGGCGGTGGCCGACTACGCCGGCCTCGACCACCGGTCGGTCGGCGCCGGCGGCCGCGCACTCACGCCGCGTCCTGGAGACGTCGCGACGCAGGAGGCTAGAGCCTGATGGCGGCGCGGGTCGTCACCGTCAACCGCGACACGAAGCCGGGCATCTACCCCGTGCTCGTCGGCATGGCCATCACCTTGAAGAACATGCTCAAGACCATGTTCGGCGGGGGCGCCGCCACCGTGCAGTTCCCCGAGCAGAAGCGAAAGACCTCCAGCCGGTACCGCGGGATCCACATCCTCACCCAGCGCGAGGACGGCACGCCCAAGTGCGTCGCCTGCTACATGTGCGCGACCGCCTGCCCCGCCGAGTGCATCTACATCGAGGCCGGGGAGCGGCCGGAGGCCACCATCGAGAAATACCCCACGCGGTTCGAGATCGACCTCCTGCGCTGCGTCTACTGCGGCTTCTGCGTCGACGCCTGCCCGGAGGAGGCGATCTTCATGAGCCGCGAGAACGACCTCGTGGGCACCACCCGGGAAGAGCTGATCATCGACCGTGACCGCCTCATGGAGCGCGCCAAGCTCGTGGAGTACGGGCCCGGCTACCGTCCCACCGACCACGACGTCCGGCGTCCCGTGCGAATCGCCGCCCTCGAACGCCTCAAGCGCGAGCACGGGATCGTGCCGGGGCCGCCGACTCGCTGACGGGCCGCGCCCGGACGTTGCCCGGGTGCGGGAGGCGCTCATGACGATCGACTGGAAGCGCACCGCAGTTGTTGCTCTCGGGCTGAGCCTTGTCGGCGCCCCGGGTGCCCGCACCCAGACCATCGGCGGCGTCGGAGACTACTGGGTGATTACCAACACCGACTGGGGCCACTACACTGCTGCGTACGGCGACCCCCAGTGGGTCAATCTCGAGGAGCTCCTGGCCGGGAACGCGCCTCTCTCCGGGGCGATACGGACCCGAGGCCTTCTCCATGCCGGACCCAGACCTCAGAGCCAGAGCGTCAGGCAGTATGCACTCGCGCTTCCCGCTGACCGGCTCTCCGCAACGGTCAGCCAATCGCTACCCATCCAGCCGGGCGTGATCATACGAAAGGATTTCGAGTCGGAAGCCGACACCCTGAATCTCCATGAGGTCGAGGTCGTCGGTACGTTCCAGGCCCCGGTGGGATCGGACCGGGGCGGGCCGACGGGCTTCTGGTTCTGGGCGTATGCGGCTGGGCCCTCCCGCGGCCCACGCCGCTCGTCCGCCCACGGGCTTCTGGCCCTCGCAGACCTGATCGCACCGCCCGACCAGAGGGTTGGGGGGACGGTCAAGGTACGGGGACAGTTCCGCGGACGCAACCTCTTCCGCGATCTCGATACCGCGGGCGCGCCCATCGACGGCTGGGTGATCAAGGACGGCCCTGTCGCGGTCTGGGTCGTTGGCCATAGTCCAAGGGGCAAGGGTTGGAGTCTCGACCTCGATAGCCAAGGAGACACCGCAAAGTGGGTCGAAGTGACCGGGAAGCTCGAGCGCAAGGGCGGCGTCACTCGGATCAAGGCGCGCGAGGTCACGCTGGTCGCCTCCCCGGCCTCCGTGCCGTAGCGCCTGCGCCCCCGCGGCCATCCTTGACGCGAGGGCGGGGCGGAGCCTAGACTCCGGCACTTTCCTTTCTGACCCTTTCGACAAGGAGGCGCTTATGTTGCGCAGGGCTCTATGGATCCCGGCCGCCTGGGCTCTTTTCGCGGCGCCGGCGGCCGCGCAGTTGCAGAACGATCTTCTGGACGTGTTCACCGTCCAGATCAAGCCGGAGAAGATGGCTCAGTTCGAGGCCGTGGCCAAGAAGATCACGGTCGCCAACCGGCAGAACAGCGGCAGCGACTGGCTCGCGCTCTCGCAGGAATACGGCCCCGGCCACACGATACGCTTCATCAGCCCGCGCCCCAGCTTTGCCGCCATCGAAGAAGCCAGCCAGGCCTTCATGGCCGCGATGAGCAAGAGCCATGGCCAGCCGGGAACCGAGCAGATCTTCCGCGAAGTCGACAGCTGCACGGAGAGCGCGCGAAGCGAGGTTCGCCGGCGGCGTTGGGAGTTGAGCGCGAATCCACCGGCGGACGCCGCGGCGCTGGCCAGGATGCTCGGCGAGGCACGCTACGTGCAGACCACCATGGTGCTGGCGCGCCCCGGACAGGGGCTCAAGGTCGAGGAGCAATTGCGAGCCATCAAGGCCGCCAGCGAGAAGGCCACCCTGAAGGTCACGACGCTCGTGTCGCAGGCCGTCGCTGGCCAGACGGGTACCGTCTACTACATCAGTACGCTTCGGAAATCGCTCGGCGAGATCGATGGCACCCCGCCGTTGGCACAGCTGCTCGGCGAGGAAGGCTACGCGAAGTTCATGAAGGCCGCTTCCGAATCCGTGCTGACTACCGAGTCGAGCATTAGCCGGATCCGGCCGGAACTGAGCAACCCGGCGGCGACGATCGTCGCCGCCGCGCCCGACTTCTGGTCGCCCAAGCCGGCCCTGGCCAGCAAGGGCGCCAAGGAAGCGGCCGGGAAGGCCGCCGCGAAGAAGCAGCCGTAGTCTGCGGACGTAAGGGAACACACGAGCCGGTGCCCGCTCGGCAGGCCAGCGCTGCCGGGCGGGTTCCCTCTCACGCGATCCTCACCCATCCCTCACCTCTCCGGCATCTCAATCGACGACTTCCGCCCCATCTTCTCCCAGGATCACGGGCCACGAAGGCCCGAGGGAGGTTGGATGGCCACGAAGCCGTTCGTTCGGGAACCACAGCGAAAGCTGCGAGCGGAGCGGGATTCACTCCCGCGGAGCGAGCGGGGGGGTCTGGGGGGCGCGCCGCTAGCGCCCCCCAGCTCAACGACGCTGCGAGCGGAGCGGGATTCACTCCCGCGGAGCGAGCGGGGGGGTCTGGGGGGCGCGCCGCTAGCGCCCCCCAGCTCAATGAGGGTATCGAGCGACGTCGTCGAGCTGCGCACGGAGGAGCGCGTCCAGTTCATCGACGTGACGGATCTGGTGGCCGAGCGCGTCCGGCGCTCCGGCATCGGCCACGGCCTCGTCTGCGTCCAGAGCCGGCACACGACCACCGCCGTGGTGGTCAACGAGAACGAGCCCCTCCTCATCGGGGACGCCAAGCGCATGCTCGAGCGCCTGGCGCCGCGCGACGCGCGCTACGGCCACAACCAGCTCCACCGGCGCCGGGACGCGGCACCGGACGAGAGCCCGAACGGCGACGCCCACTGCCGGGCCTTGCTGCTCGGATGCTCCGAGACGCTGGCGGTCGTCGACGGCGCCCTCCAGCTCGGACGTTGGCAGCGCGTGTTCCTCGTGGAGCTCGATGGGCCGCGGCGCCGCACGGCCTGCGTGGTAGTGATGGGAATCCCGCGATGAGGGTGAAGATGATCCTTCCCGCGCTCACGGAGGCGCTGAGCCCGTACTTCCGGCCGATCAAGTACTCCCTCTTCCCGCCCCTCGGCCTCGCCACGCTCGCCGGTTATCTCGGCCCCGACGACGTGGTGGAGCTGCAGGACGAGCACGTCGAGAAGCTCGTCCTGGACGACACGCCCGACCTGGTCGTGATCCAGGTCTACATCACCTCGGCCTCCCGCGCGTACCGCCTGGCCGACCACTACCGGAAGCGAGGCGCCCACGTGTGCCTCGGCGGCCTGCACGTGACCTCGCTGCCGGAAGAGGCGGCGCGGCATGCGGACACGATCTTCCTCGGGCCGGGCGAGGACACCTGGCCCGCGTTCCTCGCCGACTTTCGCGCCGGGCGCCCGGGCTCGCGGTACCAGTCCCGGGTTCGGACCCTCGACCGGGTACCGCCCATCCGGCGCGACCTGATCAAGCGGCACCTGTACCTCGTTCCGAACTCCATCGTCGTATCCCGCGGCTGCCCGCACGTCTGCGACTTCTGCTACAAGGTCGCGTTCTTCGAGGGCGGCCGCGGCTTCTACACCCAGAGGGTCGACGCCGCGCTCGCGGAGATCGAACGCCTGCCCGGCCGGCACCTGTACTTCCTGGACGACCACCTCTTCGGCGACGCGCGCTTCGCTTCGGCGCTTTTCGACGCCATGCGCGGGATGGGCCGGCTCTGGCAGGCGGCGGGGACCGTGTCGTCGGTCCTCCGCCCCGGCCTGCTGGAGAAGGCGGCCGCGTGCGGCCTGCGCAGCCTCTTCGTGGGCTTCGAGACGCTGAACCCCGCGGCCCTGCGCGCGCAGCGCAAGGCCCAGAACCTCCATCGCGACTACGGCGCCGCGATCCGCCGGCTGCACGACCTGGGCGTGATGGTCAACGGCAGCTTCGTCTTCGGGATGGACGAGGACGACGAGTCGGTATTCGACCGCACCGTGGAATGGGCCATCGACAACGGCATCGAGACCGCGACGTTCCATATCCTCACGCCCTATCCCGGCACGGCTCTCTTCCAGAGGATGGAGGCCGAAGGGCGGATCCTCCACCGGGACTGGGACCTCTACGACACGCGTCACGTGGTCTTCCGCACCCGGATCATGACGGCCGGCGCCCTGGAGTCGGGCTATTGGCGCGCCTATCGCGACTTCTATCGCTGGGGCTCCATTCTCCGCGGGGCCGGGACCAAGAAGACCATGGCGGGCCGGCTGCGCCACGTGGCCTATGCGGGCGGCTGGAAGAAGTTCGAGCCGCTGTGGGACTTCGTGATCAAGACACGGCGGGTCTGCCGCCTGCTGCCGGTGCTCGAGGGCGTCCTGACCGGCTTCGGCCGCCATCCGGCAAGCGCGGCGACATCCGAGGCGGCCGCGCCGGTCGAAGGCACCGAGCCGGACGCCGCGTAGCATGCGGCGCCTGGCCGCCTCGGCCGCCCGGCCCGGCGGCGTTATCATTGGTATCGTGGACGACGACCAGGAGTACGAGGAGCTCGTCCGCATCCTCGAGCCCTTCCGGAATCTGCCGATCGAGACCGGACCCGTAGCTCTGTCCGAGGAATACCTTCGGATGGTGGCGGAGGTCGAGTCCGCCCCCGAGAATCGGTCCGGTGCCGACAAGACCTCAGTCGAGATCGTGTTCCGACACTCCCGGGAGCACTTCGCCAGCGCCCGACGGGCGCGGTGAAACGGTCAGCGGAGCCTTTCGTCTCGTTGCTGGCGGCGCAGAACCGCAAGCATGTCCGCTTCCTCGTCATCGGCGTCTGGGGGGTGAATTATTACGGCATCGGCTCCAGCCACTTCCACACGGAGGACCGTGATCTCTTCCTCCCTCCCGACCCCGGGAACGAGCTGAACGCCTGGCGGGCGTGCCGCGGCGAGGGCTTCGACCTGTGGTGCGGCGGCGAACCGCTGGGCGAACCGATGGATCGCGTTCTTGCCGAACAGGTCGTGTCCCGGCGTGCTCTCGTACGCGCAGAGGGTCATGGCTTGCTGGTCGACCTCACGCTCGTGATGGCCGGCTTCGGCTTCGAAGACATCTGGCCGCGGCGACGAGTCTTCAAGGTCGGCGAAGTGAACGTGCCCGTCGCAAGCCTGAAAGACATCGTCGCCTCCCAGGCCGCGGGCGGGCGCCCCAAGGACCGTTTGTTCCTGGCCACGCACGAGGAGGCGCTGCGCGAGCTGGGTCGCCGGCGGCGCGGACGGCCTTGAAATAGAATCGACCCTCCATGACAAGCAACCGTCGCGCCCCTGCGCTCATGATCCTCGTGACGCTGGCGTCGCCCACCTCGACCGCAGCGCACGCGGCTCCGCGACCGCCGGCAACCGACCGGCGCCTGGAGGCGCTGAAGCGCGAGGCCGTCGCCGACGTCGACCGGATGCGGGGCGTCTCCCAGCAGATGGTGGACGCGCTGTTCAGCTTCGGCGAGCTGGGATTCCAGGAGATCGAGACCTCCCGCCACCTCGTGGCCGTTCTCCGCGATAACGGCTTCCAGGTCCAGGAAGGGGTCTTCGGCATCCCCACCGCCTGGGTCGCGACCTGGGGTGCGGGCAAGCCGGTCATCTCCCTCGGGAGCGACATCGACGCGATCCCGAAGGCGTCGCAGAAGCCGGGACTCGCGTATCACACGCCCCTCGTGGAGGGCGCGCCCGGCCACGGTGAGGGCCACAACTCCGGCCAGGCCGTCAACATCACCGCGGCCATCGCCGTGAAGAAGCTGATGGAGCGCGAGCGCCTTCCCGGCAGGCTCGTCCTGTGGCCGGGGGTGGCCGAGGAGCTCCTCGGCACCAAGGCGTACTACGTGCGCGAGGGACTCTTCAAGGACACGGACGTGGTGCTCTTCTCCCACGTCGACAGCGAGCTGAAGGTCAACTGGGGACAGCCCGACGGCAGCGGCCTCGTCTCCGTCGAGTACACGTTCCACGGCGAGCCGGCCCACTCCGGGGTCGCGCCCTGGCGCGGCCGCTCCGCCCTCGACGCGGTGGAGCTGATGAACGCGGGCTGGAACTACCGCCGCGAGCACCTGCGCCCGGAGCAGCGCTCGCACTACGTGATCACGCGCGGCGGCGACCAGCCCAACGTCGTGCCCGCTCTGGCCTCGGTCTGGTACTACTTCCGGGAGCTGGACTACGCCCGCATCCAATCGCTGTTCGAGACCGGCAACGCCATCGCGAAGGCGGCGGCGGCGATGACCGACACGACCGTGGAGTGGCGGATCCTCGGCTCGGCCTGGCCCCAGCACTACAACCGGCCGGTGGCGGAGGCGGTGCACGAGAACATGAAGGTGGTGGGAATGCCCTCGTGGAGCGACGCGGACCTGGCGCTCGCCAAGGGCGTGCAGCGGGAGCTGAAGGGCGAGGAGAAAGGACTCAATACCGAGGTGGGCAAGCTCGAGCCGCCGCCGGAGCAACCCAAGGGTGGCGGCTCCGACGACATCGGCGACGTGAGCTGGGCGGTGCCCACCATCAGCCTGCGCTACCCGGCCAACATCCCCGGGCTGCCCGGCCACCACTGGGCCAACGCAGTGGCCATGGCCACACCCCTGGCCCACAAGGGCGTCACCGCGGGGGCCAAGGTCCAGGCCATGACCCTCCTCGACCTGCTGCTGCGCCCGGAGCTGGTGGCGAGCGCGTGGGGCTACTTCCGCGACGTCCAGACCAAGGAGACGAAGTACACCCCCCTCATCGGTCCCCGGGACGCTCCCGCCACCTGGCTGAACCGTGAGACCATGGAGCGCTACCGGCCCGAGATGCGCAAGCACTACTTCGACCCAACGCGGTTCCGGACCTACCTCGAGCAGCTCGGGGTGACCTACCCGACCGTGCGATGAAGCCTGTCCTGGCGGCGATTCTCGGCCTGCTGTTCCTGGGCGCGACGCCGGCCACGCCGCCCGGCCCCGCGACGAAGCGCGGCGCCGCGCTCACCGATGCGCTCCGCCAAGCCACGCGCGGCGACAAGCTCGTCGCGTGGGTGTTCTTCACTGACAAGGGGACGGCGGCCGAAGTGCGGGCGGCGCAGGCCCGCACGTACATGACACCCCGCGCCGCGTCGCGCCGCCGCCTGCGCGGGCAGGTGAGCGGCCCCACCGTCCAGGACCTGCCTCTCGCCGCCGCCTACGTGGACCGGGTCGCCGCCTCGGTGGCGCGGGTCCGGCAACGCTCGCGCTGGCTCAACGCGGTGAGCGTGGAGGCGACGCTTGCCCAGCTCGAGACGATCGAAGCGCTGCCCTTCGTCGCCCGCCTCGACGTCGTCCGCCGGTACCGGCGCCGCAACGACGAGCGCGCCGGCGAGCCCGACGCTGCCGTGCGTTCGGCCTCACCGGCACGGAAGGCCTCCGCCACCGCGATCGACTACGGTGCCTCCGCCGGCCAGCTCGCCCAGATCGGCGTGCCCGCGGTCCACGAGATGGGGTTCCACGGCGAGGGGGTGGTGGTGGCGGTGTTCGACACCGGCTTCAACAGCCTCAACCACGAGGTCTTCTCCTCGATGCGCATCGTGGCCGTCCGCGACTTCGTGAACGGGGACGACGACGTCAGCGACGGATCCGATCAGGGCGACGGCAGCCACGGCACCATGACCCTTTCCGCGTTGGGCGGACGCCAGGAGGGCCAGCTCGTGGGCCCCGCCTTCGCGGCGGAATTCATCCTGGCCAAGACCGAGAACACCGCCAGCGAGACGCCGGTCGAGGAGGACAACTGGGCCGCGGCGGCGGAGTGGGCGGAGTCGCTCGGGGCCGACGTCATCAGCAGCTCGCTCGGCTACCTGGAGTACGACAGCCCCTTCCCGAGCTACAGCTTCCGCGACATGAACGGACAGACGGCCATCAGCACGCGAGCGGCGGAGATGGCCGCGGCGCGGGGCGTGGTCGTCGTCGCCTCCGCCGGTAACTCCGGACCCAACGCCGAGCACAACACGCTGGGCGCGCCCTCCGACGGCGCGCACGTCCTCGCGATCGGGGCCGTCGGGTCAACGGGCGCTCGCGCGTCGTTCAGCTCGGTGGGCCCGAGCGCCGACGGCCGCACCAAGCCCGACCTCGCCGCGCAGGGCCAGTCGGTCCGCGTCGCCTTCCCTGGCTCCGTGAGCCGCTACACGACCGCCAACGGAACGTCTTTCTCGTGCCCGCTGACGGCCGGCGTCGTGGCGCTGCTCCTTCAGGTCAATCCCGGCGCTTCGCCCGACGACGTGGCGGGCGTGCTCCGGGCCACCGCCAGCCAGGCGGGCGCCCCCGACAATCTTCTCGGATGGGGCATCGTCGACGCCCGGACCGCGGCCGCGGGCTGGGGAGCCACACCCTAAATCTCGAGGGTGCGGCCGACGCGGCGCCGCACCGCTTCCGCCACCACGACGTTCGCCACCGCAGCGTCCTGGATGCCCACTCCGGTGAGATCGGCGACGGTGATCTCGTCTTCCGACTCGCGCCCCGGCTTGGTTCCCGCCGCCAGCTCCCCCAGCTCCGCCCACACGCCGGCGGGCGTGAGCAGGCCGGCTTCGACCGCGTGGTGCAGCTCGCCGAGCCGGAGGCACTGGTCGAGGCGGTCGACCACGACCTTGTCGGCCCGCGCCAGCACCGCCGGCTCCAGCTCCTGCTTGTCGGGGCCGTCCGCGCCGACCGCGGTCACGTGGGCGCCCGGGCCGAGCCACTCCGCCCGCACGATGGGCGCCCGCGACGGTGTCGCCGTGATCACGACGTCCGCGCCTTCGACCGCCTCGCGGGCCGAAGCGGCCGCCGCGAAGGGCAGGCCGAGCCTCTCCTGCATCTCGCGGGCGTAGGCCGCCGCCCGGGCCGGCGTCCGGTCGAAGACGACGACCGATTCCGGCCGGCGCACCAGCCCGAGGGCCTCGACCTGGTAGCGCGCCTGGCTTCCCGCCCCGATCACCGCCACGCGGCCGATGTGGCGTCGCGCGAGGAGGTCGGCGGCGAGGGCGCCGGCCGACCCGGTGCGCAGCTCGGTCAGATAACCGTTGTCGAACAGGACGGCGGCGAGGAAGCCCGTCGTCGCATCGAACACGAGGACGAGGCCGCTGCCCGCCGGCAGTCCCCGCTCCGGGTTGGCGTAGAAGCCGGCCGCCTCCTTGATCGAGTAGTACGGCTGCCCGTGGAGGTAGGCGCCCTTGACGTGCACCTCGCCTCGATGGGCGGGGACGTCGAAGCCGATGACACCCGGAAGCGTGGCTTCTCCCCGGCCGAGGGCGGCGAAGGCCGCGCGCACCGCGGCGAGCGCGGCCGCGGGGCCGATGAGGCCCCGCACCTCCTCTTCAAGAAGGACGCGGACCTGCATCGGACGGGCTGCGCGCCGCGGGCGGGTCGAGCCTCTCCAGCTCGTAGAGACGCACGGTGCTGCGCAGCGTCGAGGCCACGAGGGTGATGGCCATCGCGGCGATGGCCAGCGTGCCCGCGACGTCGTAGAGGGCGTACGACTGCCCGCCCAGCGTCACGGACGGCTTCCCCAGGAGCACGAGGTTGCCCACGATCATGCCCAGGCGCAGCTCCGTTCCTCCGACCTTGCCGTAGGCGATCTTGAAGACGCCCTCGGTGTAGGTCGAGAGGTAGATGTGGATCGAGAGCATGTAGTAGACGACGAGGAGGCCGAAGGCGACCCAACGGCTCATGTAGGGCGAGAGCGCGAGCCCGCCGAGCAGCGCGAAGAAGCCGTACATGTCCACGATGTGATCGACGTAGAAGCCGTAGCGTGGACGCAGACGGTTGCGGTGGCGGGCCAGCGTCCCGTCGAGGCTGTCTCCGAACCAGTTCACGACGAGGAGGACGTTGACGGCGTGCAGCCATCGGGGATCGCGCTGGGTGAGGGCGTAACCGGCGCCCGCCGCCACCATCGCCACGAAGCCGAGCAGCGTGAGATGGTCCGAGCTCACCCACGGCGGCAGGCGCGCGGCCAGCCACAGCAAGACCTTCTTCTCCAGGGAGCCGGTGAGGCTCTTCAGCTCGCGGGTGGCTTCGCGGAAGCCGCCGGATGGCGGGCCAGCCGTGCTCACAGCGGTTCTCGCATGCGTGTTTCTCGCGCCACAGGATACCGTAACGCCGCTCAGCGCACCGCGACGGCGATCGCCACGACGGCCCCGGCGGCGAGCGCGGGCAGGAAGCAGCGGATGAGGGCGACGGGCGGCACGCCCACGAGGCCGGAGCTGTAGACGACGACCGCGGCCACCGGCGACATCGTGCGGCCGAAGGCCCCGCCGAAGCAGGCGAGTGCGGCCAGCTTCACCGGGTCGCGGGTCGAGTCGAGTTGGGTGAGGAAGGTCTGGGCGAAGGTGAGCACGGGGCCGGAGCCCGAGCCCGACAGCACGGATAGCGTCCACGGAAAGCCCCAGGCGAGGGCCGCCAATGAGTTGCTGGCGCTGGCCGCGCGGAGCAGCGCCTCGGCCAAGCCGATCGCCGCGATTCCCGCCCCGAAGCACTGGGCGGTGATCGTGAGAGAGATGATGCTGGCGTAGGCGGCGCCCATGCCCTCGAAGAAGCTCCGGCTCAGCCGCTGCACTTCCCTCCATCCCACCGCAAGCGCGAGGGCGGCGCCGATCATCATCGCGCGCACCACGGGAAGCGCGTTGGCCAGCGGAAGCCAGTCTTCGCCCGGCGGGATCGACACCAGCCACGCGAGCGGCCACCACCCCGCGTAGCCCAGCAGGAGCAGCGCAATCGGCACGAGGGGAATGGCCGCCTTCAGAGGATCGATCCGAAACGACTCGGGCTCGGGCTCCGGCGGCGATGCGCAGGGCGCGGGGGCGTGTGTCGGCGGCTCGGACGCGGGAGGCCGTCGGCGAGCCAGCAGGGTGAACACGGTGGCCGCGACCAGCGCGCCGAGGATGCTGGCGGGAATGACGCGTGCACTCAACGCGGGGGCCGACAGGCCGGCGACTCCGGCCACGGCCTGGATGTCCTGCGCGCCGGGGTTGAGCAGATCGCCGCCGAAGGAAGCGCCGAGGATGAGGGCCGCCCCCGCCACCGTCGGCGTGTTGCCGCCCGCGAGCAGCAACGGCACGAGGATGGGGCCCAGGGCGGCGGCGGTACTCGTCTGGCTGGGCACCGCCATGTTCACCAGGTACGCGGCCAGGATGCCGCCGGGCGTCACGAGCCATCGGAAGCGCCGCACGGGGGCCAGGAGCGCGTGGACGAGGTGCTTGTCGCATCCGGTGGCATTCATGACCGCCGCGAAGCCCATGGCCGCGCAGATCGGGGCCACCATGCTGGCCACCATCGCGCGCGTGAAGGTGTCGGTGATCGCGAGGGGCCGGCCGGCAAGAAGCGCCAGGACAAGCCCCGCGCCGAGCAGGACGAGGCGCACCTCGGCGCGCCGCACCATCAGGTACACGGCAGCGGCGATGACGAGGGCCGCGATCACGAGCACGGCGGCACGATACGCGGGCGTTTCGGCGAAGACAATCGTCTACCATACGCTTCGACCCCTGATGAGTGCGCTGCTCGCGATCCTGGCCGTCTCGGGCTGGGCCACGGCCGACGCGGTCCGCATCGCCAAGGGCCGCGAAATCTATGGGATGGCCTGCGCCGCGTGCCACGGGCAGGACGGCGCCGGCAATCCGGAATGGGAAAGCGCGGTGCGATCCGTCTCCTTCGCCGATTGCGGCACCACCGCCGAGCCGGCCGAGCAGTGGGAGACGATCGTCAAGAAGGGCGGTCCCGTCCGCGGCCTGTCGTCGGTGATGCCCGCCTTCGGTGAGGCGTTCACCGACGAGGAAGCTCGCGCCGTCGTGGCCTATGTGCGGACCCTCTGCCCGCGGGCCGACGACTACCCGCCCGGTGACCTCAACTTCCGGCGCCTCCTCGTCACCGGCAAGGCGTTTCCCGAGGAGGAGGTGACCCTGAGCCTCGCCCACCGCCCGCATCGGGCGACACGGGAGACCGAGCTCGAGGTCTCGTACGAGAAGCGCATCGGGCCCCGCTTCCAGTACGAGATCAGCCTCCCGTTCCGGACCCAGGCCCGCGCGCCCGATGGGCGCGGCTTGGCCGACGTGGAGCTGGAGGCGAAGCAGGTGCTGCACTTCGACCTCCGGCGACTCGAGATTCTGTCCGCTGGCCTGGGGGTGGCCCTTCCCACCGGCAGCGAGAGCAAGTCTCTTGGGGCAGGGACAGTCGCCTTCTCCCCCTTCCTCGCCTATGCCAAGGGTTGGGGCGGGACGCTGCTCCAGACCAAGGTGGAGGCCCGGTTACCGATCGACCGCGATCGGGCCGACCGTGAGATCGAGTATGCCGTGGCGCTGTCCCGCGCGGTCGGACCGAGAACGGTCGCGTGGACGCCGGCAGTCGAGCTCGCGGGGGCCTGGAACGCGAGGACGAAGCGGCACGAGTACGGGGCGGTGATCGAGGTGTCGAAGCCCCTCAACAAGCTGGGGCACGTCATCGCATCGATCGGGGTGGCGGCCCCGATCCGCCCGCGGGAAGAGCGGTATCGGATCCAGGCGTACCTGCTCTGGGACTTCGGGGATGGCCCCTTCTGGGAAGGGTGGTGAGGGCAAGGCGTGGCCTGGAGCGCTGAGGTTCAGGACACGACCTGGGCCAGCCGGCCCGCATGCGCCTGGATCTTCCGGATCGCTTCCGCGATCGGGTCCATGTCGGTCCGCGGGCCGAGCAGCATGGTCTGCCCGTGCCAGATCGCCTCGCCGCAGAGCCGGTCGTTCTGCGGGCACGAGCTGCGCTCGCGCCAGCCGGCGAGCTGCTCCCTCGAATAGATCCGTTGGTATCCGCGCGTGGCGAACGTCTGCTCCAGGAACGGCTCGCGGTTGAGCGGTGAATAGCCCGGGGAAGCGGGGACGCCTTCGGCCCGGAGTGCTTTCAAGAACGCCGCGCGGGCCAGGCCCGCGAAGGCGCCCTTATCGTACCGGAACATATAGATGTGGTAGGCGTTGCGCGTGCAGCCCGCGTACATCCGGGCGGGCCTGATCCCCGGGATCTCCTTCAGCAGGCCGGTCAAATAAGCGGCATTCTCGTCGCGCCGCTTCGCTTGCTCCTCGAGGCGCACCATCTGCGCCAGCAGCAGCGCGGCCTGGAACTCCGTCATCCGCAGGTTCGCGCCCGAGGTCCGGTACGTGAAGTCGGCGCCACGCTGCCGGCGGCCACGGCTGTTGTTGTGGAACTCGTAACACGCCTCGACGAGCGACGCGTCGCCGGTCAGGATCGCGCCGCCCTCTCCGGCATTGAGGTTCTTGCTGGCCTGGAAGCTGAAGCACCCGGTCTTGCCCCAGGTCCCGAGCTTCCGCCCGCGCCACTCGCCCAGGTGCGCCTGGCAGGCGTCCTCCACCACAGGCAGGCCGTGCCGCCCCGCGACCTCGAGGATCGTGTCGAGGTCGGCGGCCGAGCCTCCGAGATGGACCGGGACGATCGCACGCGTGCGCTCGGTGATCGCCGCCTCCACCTTGCGCGCGTCGATCTGGAACGTCTCGGGATCGGTGTCCACGAAGACGGGCAGGGCATGCAAGAGGAGAACGACGTTGACCGTCGCCACGAACGTGTACGGAGGGACGATCACCTCGTCGCCGGGCCCGACGCCCAGCGCCTGGAGAGACACCAACAGGGCGCTCGTGCCGTTGGCGGTGGCCAGACAGTGGGCGGACCCGGTCAGCCGGGCGTATTCGGCCTCGAAGCG
>Ga0184632_10000513_pt1 | contig 15310 bp, 11 predicted proteins | sample PLM31_50_b1_FD_133153 | JGI IMG/M metagenome (GOLD analysis project Ga0184632, IMG submission 133153) | Groundwater sediment microbial communities from an aquifer in East River, Colorado, USA - PLM3-1_50_b1 | ecosystem: Environmental > Terrestrial > Soil > Riparian zone | place: USA: East... | reverse complement strand
GTCCGGCACGTCGACAAGCGCTTCAAGGACTGGAGCATAAGAAACGAGCCGTTTCCCGAACACCTTGGTGCGCACCGCGCTTCCGACGCCGTCCGCAGCGAAGAGCCGCCGGCCCGTGAATTCGCCGCGGCTGGTGATTGCCGTGACACCTGCGCCATGTTCATGCAGGTCGAAAAACGTGGTTTCCCCGAAAAAATGAGCACCGGCGTCGCACGCTCGCGTGAGCAGCATTTGGTCGAATTCGTCGCGAAGGACCGTACAAGCGGCTGCGAAATGCAGATCCTTGATGACCGCGGACCGGTTTTGGAAAGTCAGGAACGCACCGGTGATCCAGTTGTGCACGACCGGCGTGATGTCGACGTCGAGCAGCGCGATTGACTTGCGCGACAGCCCTCCGCCGCACACTTTGTCCCGCGGAAAGCGCTGCTTGTCGAGGATAGCAACCCGCCGCCCGGTGCGGGCGAGCAGGTAGGCCACGTGGGAACCGGCGGGACCGGCACCTACCACAATCGCATCGTATGTCGTGAGCGGAAGCGACATGCCGATCTCCTGTGCTCGACGGGGCAGACCCCGCACGGCAATTATCGCGCTCCGCGGCGGCTCGGACTCCTTCCTCGAAACGGTACGGAGGCGTAGCCTATTGCCGATCGCTGCGCTGTCGTAGTGCCTGGGAGTGGCAAGGGGGGGCCGATGGAACGGAGCGCGAAATCTGCAAAGGCCAAGGTCGAAGCACGGCCAACTGTCACCAGGAAACCACGGAAGGTCGAGGCCTCTACCGGCCTGCGGCTCAAGCAGCGCCTCGCGGAAGCATTGGAACAGCACGCCGCGATCAGCGAGATCCTCCGGGTGATCTCGGGCTCGCCCGGCGACGTGAGGCCGGTGCTGGCGACCGTCGCCGAGCGGGCCGCTCACCTGTGCGATGCGACGTTTGCGCAGGTGTTACTCGTCGAAGGGAACGTGCTTCGCCCAACCGTCGCGTATTGGGCCGATGCCGGCGCAGACGAGGAATACGATGATTCGCGTGCGGTGAAGCGAACCTGGCCGGTGACGAGACGCATCATCAGCGGCCGTGCCGTACTCGACTGCGAGACCTTCCACTACGCCGACGTCGTGCCTTTTCTCGACTCTGAATATCCGGATTCGGCTGCGAAGCAGCAGGAGTTGGGGTTCCGGGCCGTGCTCGTGGTCCCACTGCTGCGCGAAGGTCAGGCGTCCGGCGTGATTTTTATGTTCCGCCGCGAGCCTCGCCCGTTCTCGCCCGAGCAGGTCGCGCTGGTGCAGACTTTCGCCCGCCAAGCGGCGATCGCCATCGAGAACGTACGCCTCTTCAAGGAAACGAAGGAGGCGCTGGAGCAGCAGACTGCGACGAGCGAGATCCTGCGGGTGATCGCGAGTTCGCCCGGCGACGTGAAGCCGATGCTCACTGCCGTCGCCGAACGTGCATTGAAGCTTTGCGATGCAGCGGATGCAACCATTTTTCTTGTCGAGGGAGACCGGCTCCGATCTGCAGCCCGCTTCGGCAGCTCCCCAACCCCCGTCCAGGAAGGGGAATTCTTGCCGCTGACTCGCGGTTCGGTCACTGGTCGCGCCGTCATCGACGGCGCGGTGATCCACATCGAGGACCTGGCAACGGCGTCGGAAGAGGAGTTTCCGGTCGGGCGTGCTTTGCAGAGGCGGCTGGGTCACCACACAGCCCTGTCGGTGCCGTTGATGCGCGAGGATCGGGCGATCGGGGCGATCGCGCTCTGGCGCATGGAGGTGCGGCGATTCACCGACGGGCAGATCGAGCTCGTGAAGACGTTTGCCGACCAGGCGGCGATCGCGATCGAGAACGTGCGCCTGTTCAATGAAACGAAGGAAGCGCTCGAGCAGCAGACCGCGACGAGCGAGATCCTTCGGGTGATCAGTCAATCGCCGACGGACGTGCAGCCGGTCTTCGACACGATCGCGGCCGCGGCGCTCAAGCTGTGCCGTGCGAGCTCGGGAAATGTCTTTACGTTCGATGGCGAATTGATTCACTTGGCGGCGCTCGTGAGCCCGAAAGGGGCCGATGCGGTACGCAACGCTTACCCCAGGCCACCTGGTCGCGACAGTGCCCCGAGCCGCGCGGTGCTGACGCGCCGCGTTGTCGTGATCCCGGATGTGCTTGCGGACGCCGAGTATGCGATCGCGCCCACAGCAATCGCCGGCGGCTTCCGAAGCATCCTCGCCGTTCCGTTGTTACGCGAAGGGCATCCCATTGGCGCAATCACCGTCGGCCGGCCCGAGCCCGGGTCCTTTCCCGCGGAACAGATTGCGCTGCTCCAGACGTTTGCCGATCAGGCGGTGATCGCCATCGAGAACGTCCGTCTGTTCACGGAACTGGAGGCGCGGACCACGCAGCTCACGCGCTCGGTGGGAGAGCTCAAGGCGCTGGGCGAGGTCGGGCAAGCGGTGAGCTCGACCCTGGATCTGGAAACCGTGCTCTCCACGATCGTGTCCCGCGCGGCTCAACTCGCCGGCATGGACGGTGGCTCGATCTGGGAGTACGACGAAGCGCGCGAGGAGTTCTACCTGCATGCGACGGACCGGCTGCCCGATGAACTGGTTGAGGTGCTCCGGGCTACACCCATCCGGAAAGGAGAGGGGGCGCTGGGACGGCTTGCGGTGACCGGCGGGCCGGTCGAGATTCGTGATGTCATGGACGAACGCAGTTACCAGAGCCGGATCCGAGAGATTCTTATTCGGTGCGGCTATCGTTCGGTCCTGGCAGTGCCGCTCCTGCGCGAGGACCACTTGCTCGGCGCGCTGGCCGTGAACCGGAGTAGCCCCGGCGAGTTCGCGCCGGAGGTGATCGACCTGCTCAAGACCTTTGCGACGCAGTCGGCCCTGGCCATCCAGAATGCGCGGCTCTTCCGCGAGATCGAGATCAAGAGCCGGCAACTCGAAGTCGCCAGCCGGCACAAGAGCGAGTTCCTGGCCAACATGTCGCACGAGCTGCGCACGCCGCTCAATGCCATCATCGGCTTCTCGGAAGTCCTTGCCGAGCGGCTGTTCGGCGAGATCAATGCAAAACAGGCCGAATACCTGAGCGACATCCTGGAATCGGGACGGCATCTGCTCTGCCTGATCAACGACATTCTCGATCTCTCCAAGATCGAGGCCGGCCGCATGGACCTGGAGCCGACGGACTTCGATCTGCCGGCGGCCATCGACAACGCGTTGATTCTCGTTCGGGAACGGGCGCAGCGGCATGGCATTACGCTCGGACGCACGGTTGACGAACGCTTGGGAATGATCCGCGCCGACGAGCGCAAGGTGAAGCAGGTACTCTTGAACCTGCTGTCGAATGCCTTGAAATTCACGCCGGACGGCGGAACGGTCGACGTTCAGGTCGACGTGAATGACGGTGAGGCGAAGATCTTGGTGAGGGATACCGGAGTCGGCATCGCCCCCGAGGATCAGAGGGCCGTATTCGAGGAGTTCCGGCAGGTCGGGCCGGCGTCGAAGAAAATGGAGGGCACCGGACTCGGCCTGACGATCTCACGGAAGTTCGTCGAGCTCCATGGCGGAAGAATCTGGGTCGAGAGTCAAGTGGGGCTTGGCTCGACGTTCGCCTTCACATTACCTCTGCGCGTGCAATGGCCCGATATGGACCAGCCCGTGGATTGATGCGCGCAGCGACCGGCTGGGCGACAATGCGGCCGATGCTCGCGTCTTCCGTTCGCTTTGGCTGTGTCGGCTTGCTTGCCGCACTTTCGTCCGCCGCCCACGCGTGCGACAGCGACGCTGTCGCGCTCTTCGGCTGCGACGCGGCGAAAAGCCGCAAGTTCATCGAGCTTTGCGCGCCGTCGCCGCTCGATGCGCAGTCGGGCTACCTTCTCTATCGCTTCGGATCGCTCGACAAGGAGGGCACAGAGAAGGCGGTCGAGCTCGAGTACCCCACCGAGGCCGCGGGCTCGCTCAAGAAGTTCTACGCTGCGACGTATACGCACGGCGGCGTGTATACGCAGTCGGTGCGCTTCGTCTCCGGCAACTTCGGCTACACCGTGTTCACTCGATCGCGCGGCATGGAAACCATCGCTGCCGGCGTCGAAGTGCGTGACCGCAAGAGCGGCAAGACGTCGATCGTCGCGTGCAGCGAGCGGCCCCGCTTCTACATCTTCGAGCTCAAGGGGCTCGTCCCCTGCGATCCCGAAACGCCCGTCGGCACCGCGTGCGTGAAATGACGCAGCCCGATCGGCAGGTCATGATGGAAGAGCGCGTGGAGATCGAGTTGAGTCAGTGGCTTGTGCGTACGGCGCTGGCGGGCGCAAATGAGATCGAGATCCTCGCCGGCCTGTGTGAGCGGATGAATGCCGCGGGCCTCGCACTGGTGCGGGCTTCGGTCGCCAACGATCTGCTCGATCCGACCTTCGGCGGACGCGGTGTGCGCTGGCTGCGTAGCCATGGGGGGCTCGAAGAACCGTTTGTCCGCAGGGACGACCCCATGGCCAACGAGGACTGGACGCGCAGCCCATTCTTCGCGCTGGTCGAGGGTCGTCAGCCAATGCTGCGCCGCCGCTTGAATGCGGATTATCGCCGGGGCGAATTTCCGATGCTCGATCAGTTTCAGGACGAGGGCGTCACCGAATACGTGGCTTTCATCTCACGGGTGGGCGAGGGCGTGCGATTGGGCGAGGGCGAGGGGATCGTCGCGTCGTGGACGACCGACGCGCCAGGCGGGTTCACCGAAGCGCAAATCGAATTGCTCGCAGGGATCCTGCCGGCGCTGACCATCGTCTTCACGCTGCGAACCATGCACCGGACCGCGCGCACCGTGATCACGACCTATCTGGGCACCGACGCCGCGGAGCGGGTGCTCGCGGGCAACATCGTGCGCGGTCGGGCGGAGCCGATCCGCGCGGTGGTCTGGTTCAGCGACCTCATCGGGTTCACCCGGATTTCCGAAACGGCAAGCGCCGATACCGTGCTGGCTCTGTTGAACGACTACGCCGAGGTCCAGGTGGAGGAGATCGAGTCGCATGGCGGGCATGTCCTCAAGTTCATCGGCGACGGGATCCTCGCGATCTTTCCCCACGATGACACGACGCTGGCGTGCAAGCGGGCGCTCGAGGCGGCCGCCAAGCATCGTCACGGTATCGCCGCGCTCAATGTGCGACGTGCGGCGGCCGGCCTGCCAGTGACCGACACCCACCTAGCGCTGCACGTCGGCGAACTGCTCGATGGCAACTTGGGCGGCCCGCGGCGACTGGATTTCACCGTGCTGGGACCGGCCGTCAACGTGGCGGCGCGAATCGAGCAGCTCTGTGGCTCGCTCGAGCAGAACGTCATCGTGTCGTCAACCTTCGCCGATGCGGCGGGTGAGGCGCGGAGTCAGCTTGTCAGCCTTGGCCGGTACGCGATGAAGGGGGTCGCGCGACCGCAGGAATTATTTACGCTGGACCCCGACTAGAGCTTGCGGCCGAGGGTCGCAACGCGGCCACGAGCGACAATCGCGCTCAGTGTCGCGTGCCGCCTTTCCCGGGGCTCTTCGCCTTGGCCGCCACGGCCTCGACCGACAGGGTGAAGGTGCGGTGCTCGTTCGGGTTCATCGCACCAACGCCGATGAGCTTATGGGCGATTTCTTCGCCGCGATCGTTACGAATCGACACGACGACCGTGTATTCCCAAGGTTCGCCATCGGCGGGATGCCGGATGCTGCCTTCGATGCGCAGTGGCGTGAGCGCAGGCGCCTGAGACTCTTCGGCGGTTGCATCGAAGCGCAGGTAATGCCGGCACGGCGGACACACGCCTGCACTTTCGAGGATGGTCTCCCGGCAGTGCGGACATTGGCGGGTCGCCCCGGGGGCAGGCTGCTCACGAGGCGGTGCCGCTCCCCGCGCCGTGGCCGCTGCTGTGCTTGCCGGCTTTTGAGCCGCTGTCGTCGCCCCAGCCGAATTCAGCCTGACCGCGCATGCGGGCGCCGGCCGCGACTGTCAGCGAACCGGTCGCCGATCACTACGCCGGTCTGCTGCAAATCTACGCTAGAGGCTTCTTCGACGTTACCTTCAAGCTCGCCGGCGATCGTCACCTTGTCTGCGCGCACGCCGCCGGTCAGCTTGGCGCCGGACTCGATCGTGAGATCGCCCTGGACGTTGACGTCGCCCTTGAACTTGCCGGCGACGCGTACGCTGCCGCCGCCTTCGATCTTGCCTTCGATGGTGATGTCGTCGGCGATCAGCGATTCCTTAGGGGGGAGGACCGTGGTGGCGCGCGCCACCGGCGCGGCGGCGCTGGAGGCGAGCTGGGGCTTCGATGGTGCGTCGAACCGGGCCGGTTCCCTCTGTTCGGGGAGCGGCGTGGGTTTCGGCTGGAGGGCAGTATTTTCTTTCCAGAGGGACATGGCGTGGGCCTATCGGGAGGGTGAACTCTTTCAGGCTAGCGCTAAAACGGTGCCGAGGCAATGAATCCGTCACAGAACCGGGCGCGGCATCACATGGTGTTGGACGGAGCGCAGTTCGCATCGGACGTCGACTGTCAGGCCGAATGTCGTTTAGGCATCCCAGACCGCAGGCTTCGCCACCGGCATGCATCGCGACGACCCGGCCACGATAGCGCGCGTGATGGCGGTCGCGTGGGGCGTGGGCTGGCTCGCCGACACCCGGCTAGTTCAACCACACAATCCCAGGATACGCTCGTGCTGCGAGCATTCGCGAACTGGACGCGAAGTTTTCGCCAACGTTGCGAGCATGCAGGAGCGTATTTCCTTGGCTGTAGGAGCGTAGTAGAACCAGCCGCGGCCCAGGTCCGGCAGCGACAGCTCCACTTCGCGCCACTTGGGGTGGCCTTTCGCTTGCAGCGCGGAAAAGTTCTGGCATAACGACTGAGCGAGGCGCGCCAGGGATTGCTTCGTCTGGTTCACGTTGTAATCGTAGGTCACCAGGAACGCTCGCACGGCGAACGAAGGCACGTCTTCGGAAAGCACGTTCGGGTAGCTCGTCACACGCACCGTTGCAGGAAAGTAGGTTCGCAGGGCGACTCGCGTAGATGGATGAGAGGAATCAACCTTGAGCAGCTTGATGAATTGCCTCGCCTCGGGCTTCATGTCAACGAGAAGCTTGGCGGGTTGACCGGCGACGACCGCGACGACATCGATGGTCTTATCATCAATGAGCTTCACCAGCGCGTTTTCGTTCGAGAGAAAGCTCGTTCTGCCTTCAGGCATCGCGTCCCCGAACATGAGGCGATACAGCGTCGACGTCGTTAACGCGGTGCCGCTTCCAAGCTCACCCGCGTTGATTCGCGCGTCACGTATGTCGTGAACGTACGTCAATTCCGAGTCGGCTCGCACCAGGAAATAGATCTCTTCGTTGTACAGGGGCATGACGACGCGAAGCGGGCGGATCATGTCGCCGGCCTCGCGATTGCCTCTCTGCGCGAGATCGAGGAACGCTTGATAAACATCCGACTGCACGATCGCCAATTTGACGCCCGGCTCATACCGAAGACGTCGAACGTTTTCCGCCGATCCCGCCGAGGGCAGAACTTCGAGGTCGATGTCCGCCGCCGGCGCGATCAACGATGCGATATCGCGCCCGATCCGGATATAAGTACCTCGCTCCGACGCGGTGACAATCTTGTACTCGGTGGCGGCACGACTCACCGCGCCGTGGAAGCAGAGCACCGACGTCATGAGCGCCAACATGAGTGTCTTCAGCATGTCATTTCCCCTCATCAGGGTTGTTCCGTTTGCACAGGCCCAGCGCCGCGACGGCCTCGCTGCATGCCGTAGGCGGTTGAAAGCTCGCGGCGACGCCTTGGGGTGGTGGCCGCGGCGTCGGCGGCGCGATCAATACGCCTGGGCTGGATTTGGGTGCTGGAACAGAACCAACGCGGTCCTTGGGTATTGGGCGGGGCCCGTCCCGAGCGCTCTTCGTTATCGCTGCAGCTGGCGGTGACACCGTCGGCTGCGGTTGTTCCTCCGGTGAACTTTCACTTGCGGGAACGTTGTCCAGCTTGGATTCTGCAGTCGCGGGTTCGGCCTGCGCAGCGCCATCCTGGGCGCTCGGCACGCTCGGTAATTCCGTCTTCGTGTCGGCGGCGTTCGTCGCCATGGTTTCGGGGCGTGCTTCGGGCTCTTTGTTGCCACCGACCTCGGAAGCGCCGATCCCGGGTGATGGTTTGGAAATCGCCGCGGAATAGCGTACCGACGCGGACTCCGGTGGAACCACGTCACGATTGTGGTATGCGTAATAGACGGCGGCCGCTACGGCGATCAAGGGAAGCGCAATGAATGCCGCGCTGCGTCTTCGCAACGGCAATGCTGCCCTGGTTTCCGGCGCAGGAATTAAGAAAACATCATCGGTTGACCGGAACCTTACCGACGTTACCGTCGTCGATGCCGGTGCGCAAACAGATTCCCCCAACGGCAAATCGTTTGCGATCACTGCGGTTGACGATGCGCTGGGTAGTTCGGCGCCACACTTGTGACAAATCGACGCAGTTCGATGGTTGATCGCCTGGCATTTGGAGCACAAGTTCAACTGCAGGGACGCGCCGCATTCGTTGCAGAAACTCGATCCGGCGAGGTTAGCGTGACTACAAAAGGCGCATACCGTGGCGGCCATTGTGTATTGACTCGTACGTGCTTCAGGACAGACTATTTCTCCGTTTTCGCGCACCAACGTATTGGAAGATCAAACCTGCACAGGTGTCGTCCGGTGGAGTTTCACCATTCGGATCAGTCAGCATTGTGAAATGCCGAGGCCTCGATCTGTCCTTGCTTGGACGATTCGGGCGTAGGAGATTTCCTGACCCCGAGGCACTTGTGCTCTACATCCTGAGGAAAATCACGTTGCCGAGGGGCCGGAGCGCATGTAAGCGGCGGATTGATGCCTACAATTAGCGGGCTTTTTGTGTACGGCGTGCCGCAAAAACGTACGATTCTGCCGATGATCAGGGCTGTTTGCGCGTTGGTCGCGCTGTGCGCGATGTCGTGGTCGACTTCCGCCGACAACGCGAAGCCGTTGACCACGATCCTCCTGATCGCCCGCGCCGAGCTGCCCGATCCCAATTTTAAGGATTCGGTCGTGCTGGTGATGAACCACATCGGTCCGTCCCCGGCCGGCGTCATCATCAACAGGCCCACCCGGATTCCCGTCTCGCGTCTTTTTCCCGAGCTCGAAACCTTGGCGCATCTGGACGACAAGGTGTACTTCGGCGGTCCCGTTGAGATCCAGTCGGTGTCGTTCCTGTTTCGTTTCGACAAGGCGCCCGAGCACGCGACCGAGGTGCTCGACGGCCTGTACTTCAGCACCGACCCCGAATTGCTGCGCCAGCTGCTCGTTCGCGACAAGCCGATGAAAGGCCTGCGGATCTTCGTCGGCTTCTCGGGCTGGGGGCCTGGTCAGCTCGAGCGTGAGATCGCACGCGGCGATTGGACCCTCGAGCCCGCCGACGCGAGCACGATCTTCGACCACAAGTCGCAACAGCCTTGGCCCGAGCCGCAGGTTCCCGGCGCTGTCCGCCGCGCCTGACGTCATGTAGGGTCAGAGACGACGCCGACCGTTGGCGCCAGCGCACCGTCCGGCTCAGGTGCCCGGCCCGTGGAAATTCAAATCCAGGTCAGTTGGGCCAAACGCGCAAATCGATTCGCGTGGTCGCGAGCAGATCAACTTTGGATTTGCCGATCAGACTTGCGCCGACACGAATCAAGCGCAACCAAGGAAACACAGAAATGGTCTCCCGCGAGTGTTCGTCGAGTCTAGCGGAAATTCAAGCCTGCTCCCTCAACGGTGGAGAGCGTGCGCGCGTTTCCCGGAGCAGGCGGGAGCGACTGGACAGCGACCCGCCGCGAGTAGAAACTGACCCGATGCGCAAAGGGCGGGTGCGTTGAAGGCCTGGCCGGTCCACGAAGCATTGCGCGTGACCCGACGGGAATATTCTGTATCGTGCCGCCGCGAAAGAGCCTATACCGTTAACTAGCCATATCACTCGACCAACCAGGGAGTGAGCCATGGACGACGTCAGGAAGTTCCATTGGATGGTGCTGCCAATCGCGTTGGCATTGTTGCTTGGGGTGCAGACAGCGGCGGCCGACGTGGTCACGGACTGGAACGTTATCGCTGCCGACATCACGGTCGCCTCCGGCCAGGGGCCGCCACCGGCCAATCGGACGCTCGCAATGGTGCAGACCGCCGTCTACGAGGCCGTCAACGCCATCACGAAACGCTATCCCCCCGATCGCGTCACGCCGACTGCGGCGCCCGATGCGTCGGTGGCTGCAGCTGTGGCGGCCGCGAACCGCGCGATGTTGTCGCGCCTGGTGCCGTCGCAACAGGCCGCGATCGACAAGGCCTACGGGAGTGCGCTCGCCGCGATCGCCGATGGCCCGGCGAAGACGGCGGGGATCGCCGTAGGTGAGCAAGCCGCCGCCGCTGTTCTTGCGTGGCGCGCGGACGACGGGGCGGGAGCGCCCGACCGGTACCGGCCAGCCACAGCCGCCGGCGTATACGTCCCCACCACCATCCCCGCCGCCGCGCAGTGGGCACAGCGCAAGCCGTGGGTGATGACCTCGTGCGACCAGTTTCGGCCCGGTCCGCCTCCCGCGCTTAGCAGTGAAGTCTGGGCCCGCGACTACAACGAAATCAAGGCGGTCGGCGGGAAGAACAGCACGACGAGAACTCCGGCACAGACCGAGATTGCCCGCTTCTGGGAAGCGACGGTACCGACGATCTACTATCCGGTCGCGCGTTCGGTCGCCAATGCGCCCGGCAGGGAGGTGACGCAGAACGCGCGGCTGCTCGCGCTGACCGGCCAGGCGATGGACGACGCGCTCATGGCGGTCTTCGACGCCAAGTACCACTACAACCTATGGCGACCCGTCACTGCGATTCGCAATGGGGACATCGATGGTAACGATGCCACCGAGCGTGACGCGGGTTGGCTGCCGTTCATCGACACGCCGATGCACCCCGAATATCCCTGCGCCCATTGCATCGTCTCGGGAGCGGTTGGCGGGGTGCTGCTAGTGGAGATTGGCAGTGGACTCACGCCGAAACTGAGCACCGCCAGCCCGACGGCGCCGGGAGTCGTTCGCAGCTGGACGAGCGTCGACGATTTCATGCTGGAGGTCGCCAGCGCACGCATCTACGACGGCGTGCATTACCGCAATTCGACCGAAGTAGGGACTGTGATGGGGAAAAAGATTGGCGCATTGACGGCGGCGAATGCGCTGCGGCCAGCCAACTAGCGCAATTTCACGAGTGTACTTCGGCGGTCACGCCGCGTCTGGCGCGGTGATTCCTCCGTTGCCCGGCGCGGGCCGGGCGGAGGACCGATCTCGCTGCATGGCCGCCGGGCGCGTGCGCTGCGGCTTGGGCGGCTGGGCGCCGGCGCGGGCGAGCGCGACGGCGACGCGTCGCCACGCGTTGCGCAACTTTGCATAGGCGTATTCGCGGCGCATGGCGCGCGCTTCCTGCTCGACCTTGAAGTGATCGTACGCCGTCCAGTAACGGCGGTCCGGGGTATCGTCATCGCGGTACATACACATATCCTTGCGGCAGCGCATCGCTGCCAAACGTTGCCTCCTCATCCAACAATAGGTATCAATCGGCCGGCCGTCCAATCGCTAATCGTGATCGGGCCGATCAGCGGCCGTTATGGAGGGTCAGGGACGACTTTCGCCGCGATCCGTGCGCTTGCGGGCAGCTCGTGCGATACGCCTTTCGCGGCGTTTCTGTGTCCTTGGAAGGGGCTAAGGCGCAGACTGGGACAACTGCTGCACCCGAGACCCCGAAACCGGTACAACGTTCGCATCCAGGGCGAGCGCGATCGCGTGCTCGAAGGTGGTGTGCCGGTCTTCGTCCCACGCGGCGTTTGCTGCATCCTCGCCAAGATCCAAGCGTGCCTGTCCGAGGTAGCGCTCGAGTAGCGCGGTCCAGAAGATGATCCCCGAAAGGTCGATGGCCAGCGCGTCGAATTCCGCGGCGGCTGCGCCCGCAAGCCGAAGCGCGCGCGCTGATTGTCCACTGCACGCCGTGGCCATCGCGACGCCTTGAATCTCCACGGCAGTCTCCGCGCGGTCGCCGAGTTCCACGGCGAGCGCAAGCGCGCGATGGTACCGTGGCAACGCGGTGACACCGTCGCCGCGGATGAGGGAACAATCGGCAAGAAAATGGTGGGCAAAATGCTCCGAACGAAGGTCACGAGTCCGCACTGCCACGGCAAGCGCCTCGCGAGCCATCGGTTCCACGATGTCGAGTTCGCCGAGACTTACGAGCACCTGCAGCAGCCCAATCCGCGCGCGATTGACGAGCAGCGGATCGCCGACCGACTGCTGCAGCTTGAAGCCTTCCTCCATCAGCCGCCGCGCGTCAGCGTCCCCGGAATAGAAGCAGCCCCAGCCCAGTTCGATCAGCGCGCATGCGATTTCCGGCGTCTGTCCCCGAGCGCGCCAAACCGCCACCGCCTCTTCGATGAGCGGCCGCGCCGCTTTGCTATCGCCTGCCCAGGCAGCGATTTCCCCAGCCGCGGCCAGCGCGCGTGCGCGCCATTCGTCGGGTTCGACCACCGCGGCCAGCGCCTTCGCCAGCCGGGTGCGTCCGTCGCTGAAATGTGAGCGCAGATGCCAGAACCATCCGAGCGAGCCGGCGAGCCGCAACGCGCGGCGCGGATCGACTTCGCTCAGGCAATCGAGCGCGGCGCGCAGGTTGTCGTGCTCCTGCGCCAGCTCGTCGAGTCCGTCCTTTTCATAGTGCCAGCGCCGCGAATAGACCCGTTCCGCCAGGGCCTCAAAATAGGCGGCGTGGCGCTCGAGGATGCGATCGCGGTCGGCACTCGCGGTCAGTTGCTCCAGCGCGAATTCGCGAATGGTTTCCAGCATGTCGAACCGCTCGCCTTTCCGACGGACCATGCTCTGGTCCATCAGCGCGGCAAGGGTGTCGATCTCGGCATCGCATACGGCCTCCGCCGCCTCGAGCGTAAAGCCGCCGGCAAACACGGCCAGACGGGCAAACAGCGTCCGCTGGCCGGGCTCCAAAAGTTCGCGGCTCCACGCAAGGGTGTTGCGAAGCGTCTGTTGCCGCAGCGGCGCGTCGCGCGCGCCTCCTGTCAGCAACCGCAAACGATCACCGAGCCGCTTCAGCATCGCGCTGGGCGACAGGATCGACACCCGTGCGGCGGCCAATTCGATCGCCAGCGGCAATCCATCGAGGTGTACGCAGAGTTCGGCGACCTGTGCCGCATTCTCCAGGGTGAGCTCGAAGCTCGGCTGAGCTCCGCGTGCCCGCTCGACGAACAAGCGGACGGATGCGTACTCCAACAGGTCCTCGGGCCCGGAGACATTCCGGAGTTCGGGAAGCCGCAGCGGTGGCACCGGGAACAACCGCTCGTAGGCAATATGCAAGGGTTCGCGACTCGTGACGATCAACTTGACGCGAGGCGACTGTGTCAGGAGCTCGGCAAGGATTCCGGCGCCGTCGACGAGCTGTTCGAAGTTGTCGAGCATGAGCAGCAATTCCTTCGGCGCGAGATACGCAGAAAGGGATTGCCCGGCGGCTTGGCTCACGCCCAGCGCTTGTGCGATTGCCGGCAGCAGCAGTTCCGGGTCGCGAATCGCCTGCAGTGAGACCATGTAGGCGCCGCCCTCGAAGTCGCCCGCCAGGTCAGCGGCCGCCTGCAGTGCAAGGCGCGTTTTCCCGGTTCCCCCGGGGCCGGTCAGCGTGATCAGGCGTACGTCTCCCTGTCGCGCCAGCGTGCGTATCGCTGCCAGCTCGCCTTCACGTCCCAGAAGCGGATTAGGCGGCGCAATGAGGTTGGTCGGGTGGTGCTGCACCGTGCGTAGCGGTGGGAACACCCGGGGCAATCGCGGATCGACCAGCTGATAAAGTCTCTGCGGCTGTGTGAAGTCCTTCAGTGTATGCACGCCGAGATCGAGACACGCGATACCCCAGTCGTCTTCGAGGAGATCGCGTGTCGTCTGTGACAGCACGATCTGGCCGCCGTGGCCAACCGCAGTGATTCGCGCCGTGCGATGGACGCCCATGCCGACGTAGTCGGACCCGGTAACCGTGGCTTCGCACGTATGAATTCCGATCCGGACGCGGATAGGCTCGCCGTCCTCCCACGCGTGGCCGGCAAGCGCGCACTGCGCGTCCCGCGCGGCATGCACGGCATCCAGCGCACGGCTGAACGCGACAAAGAACGAGTCACCCTCGGTGTTGACCTCGTGGCCGCCATGTCGGGCGAAGGCCTCGCGCAACAGCACCCGATGCCGCTGAAGCGCGTTCTCGTATCGCGCTACGCCAATGGCGCGCAGCAGGCCGGTCGACCCCTCGATGTCGGTGAACAGCAGGCTGACGGTACCGCTCGGAAGCATTGCTCCTACCGTAACGATCAGGCTCCAACTCGGCGACCGCGAGTATTGATGGTTCGGCCGCGTGGGTCAACTTGGGCGTCCGCGGCGAATCGGGTCGAACTATTGTGCCTCCGTTGGTTCACAGAGCGCCTCGGCGCGTCCGGCACGCATGGATTGCGAGCTCGATCCGATCGCTCAAGGCTGCTTCCGTGGCACGAAGCGGGCGCCGTAGGCCAAAAGTCCCGAGGCCAGCACTACCACGAAGAGAGCCATCGTCAACGAGGTCGCCGTGGCGATGCTGCCGATCAGCGGCGGCCCGATCATGAATCCGCTGTAGCCGATCGACGTGACAGATGCGATCGCCGCAGCGCGGCTCACGCCCGGCACGCGGGTCGCCGCATTGAAGAGAATCGGCGCGACCGGCGCCAGCCCTGCGCCGACCAACGCGAAGCCAACAAACGCGACCAAGGGGTTCGCCGAGATCAGCACGATCGCCATCGCGACAGCGGAGATGGTCGCGCCGAAACGCAGCAGTGCCTGCTCGGAGTAACGCGAGCGAAGAAGGTCGCCGCCGAACCGCGACAAGGCCATCGCGCCGGAAAAGGTGGCATAGCCGAGCGCGGCCTGCGCTTGCGGCATGCCGACATCCTGCTTCAGGTAGAGCACGCACCAGTCGTACATCACACCTTCGGCCGTCATGCCCGCAAGGACCAGAATCCCGATGATCAGCAAGAGACCTTTGGGCCAGGCGAAGTGCGCCTTTTCGCCGCCCTCGCCGCTGCCGGCGTGCGTCTCGAGCATGCCGCGCGCCGCAATCAAGGCGACGATCGCGATACCGCCGCAAACCCCGAAGAGCTGCAACCGCGGCGCCACTCCAGTGGCGAACAGGTATGAGGCAAGTGCCGCGCCGGCCATGCCGCCAACGCTGAACATGCCATGCAGGTTGCTCATGATCGTGCGGCCGCTGACGCTTTCAAGCTCCGAGCCCTCGGT
>Ga0184632_10000512_pt1 | contig 15314 bp, 14 predicted proteins | sample PLM31_50_b1_FD_133153 | JGI IMG/M metagenome (GOLD analysis project Ga0184632, IMG submission 133153) | Groundwater sediment microbial communities from an aquifer in East River, Colorado, USA - PLM3-1_50_b1 | ecosystem: Environmental > Terrestrial > Soil > Riparian zone | place: USA: East... | reverse complement strand
CGCCACGCCCGCGGACCTCCGTCTCTTTACCACCACGAATGGCGCCGTCGTCGCCGGGTTCCACGGGAAAAAGAACCCGGACGCGGCCCTGGGCGTTGGCGCGGAGCACCAGCAGGTAGCCATTTTGCGTCGTTTTCACTTTGACGCGCACGCGTTCGCCGCGCACGAAGACGTCATCTGAGATTTTGAGTCTGACGGGTGGATCACCGGCTGGCAGCAGCAACGAGACAGCGAGGGCGAGGAGCATCGTTCCTCCGGATGTCGAATGAGTGCCTATCCGGAGATCATTGGTCAAGAACCATGCCCACATGGCTCCTCACAGAACGCCGGCTCTCGGAGAAGTGCTCGTCCGCTACGACGGACAGGTGTCCCCTACCGCACCGGCAAGCCGCTCGGCACCGACGCGGGAATGATTCCGGACAGGTCCCGCGCGGCAGGATCGGTGAGCGATTTCAGGAACGCCACCAGCTCGTCGATCTGCGTATCGGTCAGATTCAGTGGCGTGCGCAGCCGGAAGTCGAGGGACCTGAGCACGCTGTCGATCGTCGTCTGGTCGCCGTGGTAGCTGCTCTGCACGGCGGCCGGTAGGGTCGACGGATCGAACTCGCGCAGCGACTTCGGCACATCGTTGTAATGCCGTACGGCCGCTTCGAGCGTCGCGATGGCGCCGTCGTGGAAATAGGGCGCCGTCAGCTCGACGTTGCGCAGGGGCGGGACGCGAAAGGCGAACTGGTAGAACTGATTGTTCTGGAGCTCACCACGGCCGAGGTCGAGTGGCGCCCCGCGCCCGACGCCCGGTCCCAGCTGCGGAACGCCGCTATTGGAAAAGTCGCGGCCGCCGAGCAGCGGGCCGTTGTGACAGCTGTTGCAACGGGCCTCACCGAAGAACAAGAGCGCCCCACGCTTCGCTTCCGGCGACAGCGCGTTGTCGTCCCGCTTCAGGTAGCGATCGAACGGGGAGTCGGTTGTCGTCAGTTCCGCGACTTGGAAGGCCGCCATGGCAGTCGCCGCATCGCGGAAGCTGAACGTGAAGGTCGACCGGTTGGGGAACGCGGCGTTGAAGAGCGACACGTAGCCCGGAATGGCGAGCAGCCGTTGCATGACCGCTTGCCACACGAGCGCTGGCTGACTGTCGCCGAGCTGCGCCAGCTCGTTGGGATTGCCGAACACGTCGACGTCGCCGCGCTCGCCGCGCATTTCACGCCGGTTGACCACGGGCATCATCGCCTGTGCCGCGATCAGATCGGTCAAGTCGGGTGGCGGCGGTACGTCGGGAGGCGGCGGGCCGAAGCGGGCGAGCCGGCCGTCCCAGAAGACGTAGAAGAGGCCAATGCCGCTGTTCAACAGCGTCGGCGCGTTGCGCGGCACGAAGGAGCGGCCAGGCCCCAGTGTGCGGGCGGGCCCCGCTCCCGTGCCCCCGGTCCCAACCGCGAGTGGCAGCCCATCGGTGGCGTGCTCGCTCGGCGTGTGACACGTCGCGCACGCGATATCGCGGTTGCCGCTCAGGATCTTGTCGAACATCAGGGCCTGCCCCAGCGAGACGAGTGGGGGATCCTGCGCCTGCACGGGACCGATTGGGACCACGCCGTACGCATTGAAGACCTGCCGCAGCTGGGCGTCGATCGATCCCGGAAAACCTTCGGGCGGCGTCGTTTCATCGCACGCGACGATCACCACGAGCGCCGCCACGCAGAGCAGTCTGACCGAAAGAGTCATGATGGTCTCCTCGCCACTCAGCGGAGCGGCAGTGACACTGAGATCTGATGCGTGACGGTACTGACGTCCGTCATCACGACCTGCCCGTTGGGCGGGGCGACGAGCGATGCACCATCAAGCCTCACCCCACCCATCCCGATGAAGATCGGCGAGCCGGGGCGACCCCCACCCTTCGTCGCGCGGCCCTGATAGCGCACCTCGACATTGGGAAACCGGAGACTGAGGCCCCACGTCGGCGTCCACTCGATCCATCGAGTATCCAGACTGCGCTGCTGGAGCTGCACGTGGTCCGTCTGCACCAGGTGGTAGTTGATCGAGCGGAGAATCAAACCGAGCTGAAACGCGACGGTGCTATCGTTGCTGGTCAGCCGCAACCGTTCATCGAAGCCGATGCGAAAGAGGGCGTTGGAAAACCGGAATCGGTTCTCCAGGGTCTTGGCGCCCGTGCCGATCGTGTCGCCCGCCGCCGTGACGATCGGAGCGGCTGCATGGGCCCACGTGTAACTCGCGATCGGCTCGTACACGACGTCGATGCCGAAGCGCGACGGCCCAAGCACACGGGCGACACCGACGCCAAAATTGTACGCGGACGTGCGGCCGGGGTCGCGCGGAACGGCCGGCACGTTGGCGAGCTCGTAGTTCGGGATCTTCGGCTGCGACGAGCTGTTGGCGGTCGCGAGCCAGCCGATGCGCCAGCCGGGCGTGGGCAGCGGCATCCGATAATCGAGCTGCAGCCCCCAGGTGTTGGAGCGATCGAAATTGCGCTCGATACGAGCCTGCTCCTGGAATTGCTGCGTTGTCGGATCCCAGAACGCGTCGGCGTAGGTCACCTCATGCGTCGCGGCAAAGGTGTTGCGGAGTAGCGTCGCCTCGAGCGTACGGGCGCCACGTTCTCCCGGCCATTCCTTGAGCGCGCCAACCCGCAGATCGAGCGAGTGACCCGATTGCGCGAGGCGACGGCTTCCGGCATAGAGCAGCTCAACGCCATCGAGCGCATGCAGTCCATTCCAGAGCACGCTGGCGCCGATGGAGAGGTTGCGGCCCGGAATGGAGCGCCCGATCATTCCAAACGCGAACTGGTTGCCGTGAGCCCGCAAGTCGGGGCTCGGCACGACTGATGATGGGCCGAAGCCGCCCGGGTTGGATAGTGGAACGTCGACAATGACTCCACCGTCCGGTTCCGGCGGGCGGCTCGGGTCGACCTGTTGCAGCGCGAGCGCGAGTCCGCCGTACCAGTTTGCCCGGCGCGCCAGCACGGCAAGCGGGAGCGAGCGGCCTCCGCCCGTCCCGCGGGTCACGCTGTACACGGTCGGCGAGCTGAAGAAACGCGATGTCTGGAGGCGCGAACCCGTCGCAGGATTCACGAACGGATCCTGGAGCGAATCCGGCAACGCGATCGAGACGCTTCCCATGCCCAGATTGTTCGACGGAAAGATCTGGAACTGATTGCCCTGCGCGATGGGAATGGTTTTGATCGGAATCAGCTGCGCCTGTGCAGGACTGACGAAACAGAAGGAAAGCGTGGCGAGACAGACGGCCCTGAGGCCGGAGACGGGCATAGACACCTCGACGGAATAGGGTCCTCAAGACGATACCAAGGCAGACCCCCGTCGCGTCACTAGGTACCTGAGGTACGGATGCAACAGCGGAGCTTGGGCAGCGCCCCAAAAGTCATAACGTCGGCGTTGGGCCTCGGTTGTATGGGGATGTCGGACTTCTACGGCTCGCGCGACGACGTAGAGTCCATTGCCACCATTCACCGGGCACTGGATCTCGGCATCACCTTCCTCGACACGGCCGATGTGTACGGACCGTTCACCAACGAAGTGTTGGTCGGGAAGGCGATCAAGGGGAGGCGCGCCGGCGTGGTCCTCGCGACGAAGTTCGGCAACGTACGCGCGCCGGATGGCAAGTTCATCGGACAGAACGGCCGGCCTGAGTACGTGAAGGCGGCTTGCGACGCGTCGCTGCAGCGCCTAGGGGTCGATCACATCGACCTGTACTATCAGCATCGTGTGGACCGCGCGGTCCCGATCGAAGACACGGTCGGCGCCATGGCCGACCTCGTGCAGGCGGGCAAGGTCCGCTTTCTCGGCCTGTCGGAGGCGTCGGCGCAGACGGTGCGGCGCGCGCACGCCGTACATCCGATCACCGCGCTACAGACGGAGTACTCGCTCTGGAGCCGCGACGTCGAGGATGAGATTCTCCCGGCCGTGCGCGAGCTCGGCATCGGCTTCGTGGCCTACAGTCCGCTGGGCCGCGGTTTTCTCACCGGCCGGATCACGAAACCAGCAGACATTCCGGAAGGCGACTGGAGAAAAAACCAGCCGCGCTTTCAGGGCGCGAACTTCCAGCAGAATCTCGATCTCGTGCGTCGCGTCGAAGAGCTGGCACGCGAGCGGCGTTGCACGCCGGCCCAGCTCGCGCTCGCGTGGCTGCTCGCCAAGGGGCAGGACATCGTCCCGATCCCCGGGACCAAGCGCCGGACGTACGTCGAAGAAAACATCGGCGCCCTCAACGTGCAGTTGACGAGCGCCGACGTCGCGCGGATCGAAGGGGTGGCGACCAAGGGGGTCGCCGCGGGCGGGCGCTATGCGGAAGGCGGGATGCGCACCGTCAACGGTTGACCGGCACTCCCCCCGCGGCGGCTCGCTGCAGGGCAGCGATGTCGAGCTTCGTCATTTGCAGCATCGCCTGCATGACGCGTTTGGCTATCGCGGGATCCTTGTCCCCCAGCAGTTTCCCGAGGATTTGTGGGACGATCTGCCACGACACGCCGAACTTGTCCGTCACCCAGCCGCAGGGTTCCTGTCTCCCACCCGCGGTGAGTTTCACTGAGAGTTCATCAATTTCCGCCTGCGTCTCGCAGTTTACAAAGAGTGAAATCCCTTGCGAGAACTTGAAGGATGGCCCGCCGTTCAACGCCATGAACCGCTGTCCCTCGAGCTCGAACTCCGCGGTCATCAACGATCCGTTCGGTCCCGGTCCAGCTTCGCCGTAGCGCCGGGTATTCAGGATCTTCGAGTTCTTGAACGTGGACGTATAGAGGTTGACGGCCTCTTCCGCTTGATTGTTGAAGGTGAGAAAGGTCGTGATCTTTTGCATCTGGTCATCTCCTCACTGCAAAGAGGTCCGCGATAAAAGTCGCCACTTGGAATGTCAACGGCATTCGTGCCCGGGCGGCGCAGCTCTGCGAATGGCTGCAGCGCGATGGGCCGGACGTCGTTTGTCTCCAGGAGCTGAAAGCCGAATCTGCGCAAATTCCAGCCGAGTGTAAGCTCGCCACGTATCACGCGTTTTGGCACTGCCGGAAGGGTTACTCCGGTGTCTCGTTGCACGTCAGGCGGGACCTGTTCGCGGTCGATCCGGTGTTCAGCCATCCGCCGTTCGACATGGAATCGCGCATCGTGCAAGTCGAGCACGGCAATCTCATCATCGCGTCCGTTTACGTCCCGAATGGCGGAAAGGACTATCCCGCCAAGCTCGACTTCGTCACGAAGCTCGCCGCATGGACGAGACAGCTTCACGCCGAGGGACGCGACCTGATTCTCTGCGGCGACATGAACATCGCGCGGGCGGAAATCGATGTGCATCCGAAGGAGCGCAAACCCAACGCCGTCGGTCAGCGGCCGGAAGAGCGCGCGCTGTTCGAAACGCTGCTCGGCACGCACCTCGTGGATTTGGGTCGGAAATTCGAGCCGGACAATCCGAATCTGTTTACCTGGTGGGCGCCGTGGCGGAATCTTCGAGCGCGCAACATCGGCTGGCGCCTGGACTACCTGCTCGCGTCGCCGGCGGTTGCCGAACGGGCGACCAGCTGCGTGGTGCTGGCCGATGTCGGGACGAGCGACCACGCCCCTGTGGTGATGACCACGGCCTGAGCCTCATCGGGCAGGCGCAACCGCGCCAAAAGTCATAACTGTGTGGGCAAATCGGAGCGGCGCTTACTATCGTATGCCCCATGGCCAACGTGCGGGTGTACGGCAGCGGGGGCGCCAAGCCGCGGAGCGGCGAGGGGTCGCCGCTGATCGCGGGGATCCTCGTCGGCGTCGTCCTGATTGTTGCCTGGATCCTGCTGGCGCGGATGACCCACAAGGACGTCGGGCTCGCGTCATGGGGCGTGGGCGGCCTCCTCGGCATCGTGATCGCGAAAACCGCCAGGCCGCCGACCCGAGCAACCGGCGTGCTCGCGGCGATCCTCACCGCGTGTATGCTCGTCGCCGCGAAAGTGGCGGTGGTCGTGTTCGCGTTACAGCCGGCCATGCGTGACGAGTACCTCCAGGACCCCGAGATAGCCACTCGGCTTTTCCTCGTGGAGATGACTAAGACCCAGTCCTTTTCGCCGGATCTGCAGCACACTCTTGACACCCGTCCCGACCTCGTGCGCGATTCGTCATTCATGGGCCCGGGACAGGAGCTCCGGTTTCGCATGATCTCGGAAGCCGAGGATCGGGCCAAGACGTCCACGCGCGCCGAGCGGCAGCGGCTCATCCGAACGCAGTACGACGAACGCCTGCTGGAGAAGATCGGTTTCTGGGTGCTGCTGGTGATGTCTTTTGGACCACTGGATTTGCTTTGGATGGGACTGGGGATCTCGACGGCGTGGAAACTGGGACAGGGAGTGATCTAGACCAGGGTCCCCCCGCCGGAGCCGCGTTCCCGCTCTTCGCGCTCGCGCGCTTCGCGCGCCAGGCGCACGCGCTCCTGCCGCTCCTTGAGCGCCGCATCGGCGGCGGCCGCGCGCTCCCGCTCCTGGGCGTCCCAATCGGTGTTGGCGTCGGCAGCCAGTTGAGCCTGCTTGACATGCTCACGGCGCAGACGTTGGGCTTCCGCGTTCCGCTGGTCGAGCTCGAGTTGGCGCAGGCGTTGATTCTTGACGTGCGCCCACCACATCACGAGGAATAATCCGAACTGGGCCGGCAACACGAAAATGAAAGAGGCCGGGAACAGCTGATCGACCGTGAGCGTGACCGCGATACTGGCCAAGGCCCACTTCCAACCCGTGAGGTGCTCGTATTCCGCGGCGAAGTAGAAGAGCGCCGCGAACGTGAAGAGGCCACCGCCGAGGCCGAACATGCATTAATATGTGAAACCAGTTTTTCGGGCGCAACATTTTGTGATGTCGTTATGACTTTTGGCGCGGCTCCTACCCTTGCGGAGGCCGACAAGATGCGCATCGTGTGGATTAGCTTGATCATCGTGCTTTTCGGCGTGGGGATGTTTTTCCTGCGCCGGTATATGCAGCGCTAGAAGTGCTGACGGTTTTCCTCCTCTCTCCGGCGAACTGCGCCGGGACCCGCGCGCAGATGCTGCTCAAGAGCCAGACCAGTCCGTTGACTGCCCGTCTCGAGAATAGTGGCGCGCCCCTCGGCGAAGTCTTCACGTTCATGAGCAGCCTCTACTTCCGCGGCAAGCTCGCGTACGCGACGGCGTTCGGTGCGCCGCCGGCCGGCTGGTCCGGTGCGCTCGTGATAACGCCCGGCCGCGGGCTGGTCGCCGCCGAGAGTCCGATTCGCATCGCCGATCTCAAGGCGATGGCCACGGTCCCCGTCGATGAGGACGAGCCGCGCTATCGCGAGCCCTTGCTGCGCGACGCGCGCTCGCTCGGGCAGGCGCTGGGATCTGAAGGACGCGCCGTCCTGCTCGGGAGCGTCGCGAGCGCGAAATACGTAACGCCGCTGCTCGAGGTGTTCGGCGAGCGGCTCCACTTCCCCGCCACATTCGTCGGACGTGGCGACATGAGTCGCGGTGGACTGATGCTCCGCTGTGCGCGGGCTGGAACGCCGCTCGAGTGCGTCCCCGTGCGGGGCGCGGTGCTGCACGGAACGCGGCCGCCCAAACTCGGGCGACTCTAAGCAGATCCTGGGTATCATTCTGCTAGACTCATAACTCGAGAGAATCATGAAACGGTCGGGTTCATATGTATTGCTGGCTGCAACGCTGCTCCTCAGCCCCTCCTCCGGGTGGGCCCAGGGCGGATACGGACGTGGGGGCGGCCTTGGTCCCGCGCGCTTTGAGCCGAATGCTCCAAAACTTCCTGGGCCGGAGCTTCAAGGACCGCTCGACTCGGCGCTCGCGCGAGTGGTGCTGAAACTCAGCGACGAACAGGCCACCCGTTACTCGCAGGCGTACGATTCGTTCATGGTTGCCACGCGGCCACAGCGCGACAGCGCCGGCGTGGCTATCGGCAAGATGAACGAAAAGCTGGACCTGGGTGACCGGGCGGCGGCGATGTTCTACGTCGAGCGCGTTCAGGAGCTGGGAAAATTCCTCAAGGATCGTCAGGACAAGTTCGAAAGCAATCTGCGCCGCTGGCTCAGCGGCGATCAGGTCAAGGCGTATCGGGCCTGGAGGGAAGGCGAGAACCAGGCCGGGGAGCGCAAACGCCGCGAGGATGCGCTGCGCTGGCAGGAAGCGGCGTTCCGAGGCGGCTTTGCTCCGCGGACGTCAGCGCCTCCCGGCGAACCGAAAACGATCATCGCCACCCCGCACAGCGTCGCGGATCCAGCGCTTGGCTCCCAGGCCATACGTAGGGGCGGAACGCTATATGTCGCGGGCCAGCTCGGTGTGGATAGCACGGGCACACTTGCCGGTGCCGGTCTACGTGCGCAGGCCGAGCGAGCGTTCGCAAATCTTGGAGCGATCCTGCAGGCGGGGGGCGCAACGCCGCGGGATGTCATCGCGCTCACCATTTACGTCGTGAACCTTCGGCCCGCCGATCTCGCGACGATCCGCGAAGTCGGGGTGGCGTACCTTGGCTCCAATGCCCCGATCGCTTCAGTGCTTGGTGTCCAGGCATTGAGCCGCGAGGGCGCGCTGATTTCCGTCGCAGCGACCGCAGCCTTGGAGGGATACCTTCAAGGCTCGGATGGACGACCTCGATAGGAAGAACTGGCTCCCGCTCGCCGCCGCGCTCGTTTCGGTAGTCCTGTGGGCCGCGGCCTTCGTGGGCATCCGCGCCGCCGGCCGCTCATTCTCCCCGGGCGCGCTCGCGCTGGGACGACTGATCGTGGGAAGTCTCTTGCTCGGCGCGGTGGCTCTCTCACGCCCGTTCCTGCGTCCGTCGCCGCGCGAGCTCGCGTTGTTGGTGCTCGCGGGACTCCTCTGGTTCGGCGTGTACAACGTGCTCCTGAACGATGCCGAGCGGCGCGTGGATGCGGGAACGGCCGCCATGCTGGTCCTGATCGCACCGATCTTCATCATCGGGTTGGCGGCGGCGTTCCTGAAGGAGCGCGCGACTCCGAATCTGTTGTTCGGCGGAGCGCTCGCCTTCGCCGGTGTGGTCGTGATCGGTTTCGCGACGTCGACCGGGAGCGCGTCGCTCGTCGGGGTTATCCTCTGCCTCATCGCGGCGCTCTCGTCCGCGATCGGGGTTGTCGCGGAGAAGCCGGTCTTGAACCGGATATCCGCGCTACAAGTAACGTGGATTTGCTGCGCGGTTGGCGCGCTATTCTGCCTGCCCTACGCTCCGCTGCTCGTGCGTGAGCTGAAGCTCGCTCCGGCGGGCGGCATCGCGTGGCTGCTCTTTCTCGGCGTCTTCCCGACATCCATTGCATTCACGACGTGGGCCTACGCGCTGGCTCGTGGGTCAGCCGGCCGGCTCGCTGCGACGGCCTATCTCGTACCGCCGATCACGATCGTGATGAGCTGGCTCATCCTCGGCGAGGTGCCGGGCCTGATCGCCGTGCTCGGCGGGGCCCTGTGTCTCGTGGGCGTGTACATCGCGCGCAGGGTACCCAAGGCCAGTCCCCGGCCACCAGTTCCACTTTCCCGCGAGGTGTAGCAACGCCGGGCCGACGATCATGCGGACAATGGTCGCGTCGAGCAATACCGCGACGGCAAGCGCGAAGCCAAGCAGTTTTGTCAGCAACACGTCGCCCAGCGTGAACGCCGCGAACACGACCAGCATGATCGCTGCCGCATTCGTGATCACCTGTCCGGTACATCCCAACGCTTCGACGATGGCGTCGTGATCGCTCAATCCTGCGTTGCGATACTCGCGGACGCGCGTCATCAGGAAAACCTCGTAGTCCATGCTCAGCCCAAAGACGATGCAGAACACAACGACCGGAAGGGACGAGAACACCGCCCCGAGCGGTTCGGTCACGCCAAGAAGATGCGCGCCGTGGCCTTCCTGGAACACGAGCGTCAATGCTCCGAACGCCGCGCCGACCGACAAGAGATTCAGGACGACGGCTTTGAGGGGCACGAGCAGCGAGCGAAATCCGATGAATAACGCGAGCATCGTCCCGCCCACGACCAGCGCTACGATCTGCCAGAAGCGGCCCGCCACCGCGTCTTGATAGTCGGCGTTGAACGCCGGCAACCCACCGACGATGAGCGTGGCGCCGGCAACGCCCAACTGCGAGGTTCCCACGCGCCGCAGGTCTCGCACCAGTGCCAGGACGTCGTTCGGTGCGACGGACTCCTTGGGCATCAGCTCGACAAGCGCCAGGCGGCCATCGCGACTGATCAATCCGCGGGTCAGCCGTCGAGTCATGAACCCGGGCACGCCCGCGAGTTTGGCCCGGCTCAATCCCGCCACCCGCATCACACTCACGATCGAGCGGACGCGGGCAACCCGAGGATCGCCTTCCAACACCGTGGCGTAGCGGTCCACCGCGACCCATCCAGCGGGTTGCCGAACCGAAACCCCTTCCGGCATCACGAGAACGACCCGGACGGTCTGGATCATGCCGCTGCGTCCCATACTGCGCAGATCGGTCAGTGCACGGGCGGATTCCATTGACATCGGCAGCCAGTCGCCGCGCGGCAGCCCTGAGCGCAGGCGCGTCGCCTGGGTCGTCAGCAGCACGAGCGGCAGTCCTCCCGCGGCGAGCGCAATCCAGGGATGCCCGGTCACCAAGCGGCCCCAGCGGCGCCACCATTCGACCGATTTCCGGCGGAATGAGCGCCGCCGCACCCTGCCCCAATCGATGCGCGGTCCCAGCATCGCGAGGACGCCGGGAAGGAGCGTGGTCGCCAGCAGCGCCGACGTGACGACAACGAGGAGGCCACCGGCTGCGATGGCCCGCATCTCGTTCAAGGGCACGGTGAGAAGGACCAGGAAGCCGAGCGCTACCGTTGCGGCGGAAAGCAGAATCGTGTGGCCCGCATGCTCCGCTGATTCTTCCGCGGCCGCGATCGCATCGCGACCCTCGCCCAGCGCGTCGCGAAACCGGCTCACCATGAGCAGGGCGTAATCGATGCCCAACCCCAGCCCGAGCATGGGCACGACGCTCTGGAGCAGGATCGAAAGTGGCCAGATGCCGGCCGCGACGGCGGCGGCGCCGAGGGCGATCGCGATCGCCAGCGCGCCGGCGCCCACCGGCACGACCGCCGCGGCCACCGCCCCGAAGGCGAGTACCAGCAGGGCCGCCGTAATCGGCAGCGCGCGTCGCTCGGCATGCTGCACATCGCCGGCGCTCGTGCGGCGCAGGTCGACGTTGAGCGGTGTCTCGCCCGTCCAGCGCAGCGTGACGTCGGGATACTCGTCCCGCACACCGCCGGCGAGACGCGCGGTGAGGGCGCGCAACTGCGGAATGAAGCGATCGGCGCGGCTCGTGCTGTCGGAGGCCAGTCCGACAATGACGAGCGTGCCCCTTCCCGCCGGGCTTAGGAGCAGGCTGTCCGGATGATCGAGGTAGGAAAAGACGCCCGCGACCTGCGGCGCCTTGGCCAACGGCGTCACGATGCGGCGCAATGCCTCCGCACCTTGCACTGTTGCGGGAGAGGGCACCCCACCGACCACAAGAACTGCGTAGCGCGCGTACGCTGAAGCCAGCGGGCCCTGCAACAGCCGCTCAACGATCGCGGACTCGCTGCCCTCGACGCGCGCGCTGGTCTCGAGAACAGTCGCGAGCCGACCGGCGCGGGGCACGAACACGGCCGCGACCACCAGCCACAACACGAGGATCACGCCACGGCGGCGGACGACGAGGCGCGACAGCGTCACGCATGCTCCGCAACGATCGAGCACCAGCTCACGCCGCCGCCCACAGCCTGCACCAGATAGCGGTCGCCCGGTACGAGCTTCGCATGAATCCGGGCAAGCGCGACCGCAAATGTGGGAGTTCCCATGTTCCCGTGGTCGCCCACCACGACCGGCACGCGCCCTGGGGCGAGATTCAAGTCGGCCATGAGCTCATGCATCTGCGCGGCGTGCGTCTGGTGAAGCACCGCGTACGCGAGCTCCTCGGATGCGATGCCCGCCGCGGCGAGACTCTCGCAAAACAGCGCGCGCCAGCGGGCACGGACGAACTGGGCCGCGGTGTTCACGTCGCGGAATTCGTACGTATATCGGGCGGAGGCATCGACGGGCGGGAAGCGTGCGGGCACGGTCATCGTGCTCGCCAGTGCCGGCTCGGTCCCGTGAATCATCGTCAGAAAACCGGCTCTCGTTGCCCGCTCGAGCAGCACGCATGCGGCACCATCGCCTACGGTCAGGAGCATCCGGAGGTCGTCGGGCGGCGTGAAGTGGGAGAGGTTCTCGGCCATGACGACGAGCACGCGCTCGCATCCGGCGTTCAACAACAACGCCCCCTGCATGAGACCGAGCACGCCGCTGCTGCAGCCAGCCTTGAGGTCCATGCACGACGCCCGGATCCCACACGCCTCGGCCAGCAGGGCCGCCTGGCTGTTGCACGGATTGGGATTCGATGTGCTCACGAAGATCAGTGCGTCGAGTCGCCGCAGATCGTTCGCTCGCCGAGTTTGCAGGCGCCGCACGGCTGACCGGGCCAGGTCGAGCGCATTGAGACGCGTGGCGTCTGGCGACACGCCCGGGAGTTGCGTGAGATAGCGGCGCGACACGCCCAGCTGCGCGATGAGACCCCGCGAGGCGGCCGACGCTAGGTAGCGCTCAGCGTCATCGGGACGCGCCGCGCGCAGCACAGTGGCCGTGTCGTAGGCGGCCATTAGGCCGAAATCGCAGGTCTCGACGTCCCCAATGCGGACGCCCGGCGCCTCAAGATGCATAGGTCCCCAGGGCCGTGAATGCCTCGTGCGCGTTGAACTCGTTCGTGAGATGCAACGGCTTGATCTGCGCGTTGGGCAGCAGATGCTGCTGGCGATCCTCCAACCAGGACCGCAGTTGCCCGCGGGCGGTGATGACCAGCTGCAGCGGCGCCAGCAACGCGTCTTCGCGCTCGAAATCGTAGCCTTTGGCGGCCAGGCGCAGCTCGTACTCGATCGCCTGCGCGAGACCCGCCAAGTCCTCGTCGCCGCAGCTCGCGCCATCGACGACGACGCGATACCGGCGATCGGAGCATGGGACGAACAAGAACTCGGGGAACCGCCGCCCCCAGCCTCGCGTGGCCTCCTGCATCGCACGCGTCACATCGAGCTCCGTGAGCCGTTCGTTGCTCACGGAGATCTGCCGGTCCTTCTTGCTGACGAATTCGATGACCGGTGTCGCGTGGAAGAACGACGTCACGCGAACGATGTCCTCCATGTCGTAGCGATAGAGCCCGCCGCCGTTCGTGACGACGATGCGGTACTCGTGCCCGACCTCCAGCTCGTCTGCCCGCAGGGCGGGGCCGCTCGCTTCCGGCAGGAACTCGAGAAAGTGCGTCGTGACCGCGAGTGCCCCACCCGGCCGGTTCGCGCAAAGGGGAATCGCGAACACGCCCTCACTGGCCGAGATTGGGAACTCGCATGTGTGACCGATCCCGAAGGCCGCCCGCAAGTCATCGAGGTAGTAGCTCATGTTGCCGCCCTGCCAGCAGACCAGTACGCGCAGCGCGGGAAACAGATGGCTGGTCGGCAGCGTGCCGCCCGCATGCCACCCAGCGTGCAACGCGCGGGCGCGGCGCCGATCGGGGCGACCACGCCAGGTGCCGGTCACCGCAGGGGAACCGTGGATTGTGAGTGTGCCGGCAGCGATGTCGCCGATCAGCCGCTCGACGTTGCGGTCCAGCGCCTGCCGCAGGTTGATGAGATTGACCGGCGAGATGGCGGTCAGAACGCCAAGCCGCGGCTCATCCACCAGGATGCGGCCGGCCGCATAGGCGCGCTCCTCCGGATCGTCGATCGTGAAGACCCAATAGGGCACGACGAAGCGACGCCGCACGAACCATGGCAGGTTCTTGTAGTTGAAGCCCGACGCGAATCCCTGTGGCGCTCCGCTGGGAGACCGGCCGCCTTCTGCCGAGCCCACCAGAAACTGCGTCTTGAGACTGCGAGTCTCGGGAAACGCGTCTTCGAGCGCGCCGTTGAAGATCATGGCGCTACGCGCGATCTCTCGGGCGTACTCGCTCGTCACGGGGATGTACTTGAATCGGCCCGTCGAGCCGGCGGTCATTGCGAACCGGAGTGGTGGGCTGGGGCAGAGCGTCTGCCAATGGCCGGCGTAGACGGCGTCCAGCGCGTCCTGCATCTCTTTGTGGGTGCGTACCGGTACGTGCCGCTGAAACGCGCGGATCATGTCGAGCGGGTCGCCGATTCCCGCCGTGCGGGCGAAGTCGTATTGCTTGCCGACCTCGGTGCGGACAGCGGCCGCGAGAATGCGACGCAGCTGTATGGCCTGCGCCGTGAGCGGATTCCGGCAGGCCGAGCGGAACTGCTCGAGCCCGCGCCGAAACAGCCAGGAGGCGATCACGACGCAGCCTCGAGCTGCCGGCGATCGGCGGTGCACACGGTGCCGTCGGGAATTACCGCACCGTCCGCGATCACCGCTCCCGAAGGAATCAGGCAGTTCTTTCCGACGAATACATTCCGACCGATGCGCGCGGCATTGTAGATGGTCGTGCCGGCACCGATGCGTGAACCGTCGCCGATGGTCGTCCGGGCCCCGATTGCGACCGCATGTTCGATCACGCAGCGAGAGCCGATGGTCACGCCCGGCGCCAGATGGCTGTACCCCCCCACGAGTGAGTCGTCCCCGATGACGACCTCGGCGACGATGAGGACGCCGGGTCGAGGTTGATATGAGCAGATGAGGTGCGCGTATTCGCCGACCAGGCTGTTCGACCCGACGCGCACGTGATGTGGCTCGCGCACGATCGTCCGCGACGTGAGCCATGCGCCGGGCGCCAGGCGCGCGCCGAACGCGCGCAGGACGAGGCGCTGAAGGAATCGGCTCGTGAAGAGCAGCGGTTGGAAGAGGGTGAGGTAGAGCGAGGGCGCCCATCCTTTCAGCGCCCACCGCACGCTGCCCCCGTCGCCGGGCAGCCGGAATGTGCCGGACTCGCTGCGCGGCATCATTCGGTGCAACACCGTCATGCCGAGTAAAGCGGACCAGGGCGCGAGCACTGCCCAGATGACGAAACCGTACACCGGCCCGACGAGCGGCACCGCTGCGAGCGGCAGCGCGACCCAGGCCGCAAACCACGCCCACCCCACCCACCACAGCAGCTCGAGGATCAACACAGGTTCACCTCCACGGAGGTTGCGTCGCCGTCGAGCAGCAGATCCACGACTTGCCGCGCCACGTGGGGCGCTTCGCTCACCCGAAGGCCGTGACGGCGCGCGAATTGGTCGGCCATCGCGCCCGTGCGCGGGGTGCGCACAAGTCCCGGATGGACCAGATGCACGCGGACGCCACGCTCCGCGTATTCGTTGTGCGCCGTGTGCGCGAGGCCGGAGAGAAACGATTTCGT
>Ga0184632_10000510_pt1 | contig 15323 bp, 16 predicted proteins | sample PLM31_50_b1_FD_133153 | JGI IMG/M metagenome (GOLD analysis project Ga0184632, IMG submission 133153) | Groundwater sediment microbial communities from an aquifer in East River, Colorado, USA - PLM3-1_50_b1 | ecosystem: Environmental > Terrestrial > Soil > Riparian zone | place: USA: East... | reverse complement strand
TCTTTCCCGTGTGAGAGCCGTACGGATCTCGTAAGCAAGCCGTAAAGCCTGCCGCCGAGAGGTGGCCATCCGGTTCGCGCGAGGGAATTCTCGAAGCACATGGCGACAAGAGAAGGTCCCATGAGGAAGCCTCATCGCCGTCGCCTGTGCGGCGGCCTCACTTGCAATTGCTCCGGCGGCTCTCGCCACACCGGGCGATCCCCTGGCGGCCGGCGACGGGACGGTGACGACGACTAAGTGCTTCCCACAGGGAGCACGTAACACGCGGTAGTTCGTTGGAGGGGGGAGGTCGTCTCCGCAACCTCTCCGTCGAGTAGCCTCGTCGCGATGGCCTCGAGAGTGCTCATCGCGGAGGACGAGACGATCATCCGCCTGGACCTCAAGGGGCTGCTCGAGGGGGCGGGATTCGAGGTCTGCGCGGAGGCACGGGATGGCGAGGAGGCGGTCGCGCTCGCACGCGAGGCGGAGCCCGACGTTGCGCTCCTCGACGTGAAGATGCCGCGGCTCGACGGGATCGAGGCGGCGCGGCGGATCCTCGACGAGCGCCCGATCCCGATCGTCATGGTGACGGCGTACGGCGAGCGCGAGCTCATCTCGCGCGCCGTGGAAGCCGGCGTGTTCGGCTACCTCGTGAAGCCGTTCCGCGAGAGCGACCTTCTGCCTGCGATCGCCACCGCGACAGCGCGGCACGAGGAGCTTCGTGCTCTGCGCGAGGAGGCGGACTCGCTCGCAGAGGCGCTCGCGGCACGCAAGGCCATCGAACGGGCGAAGGGGATCCTCATGCAGCGCGAAGGCCTGACCGAGGAGGAGGCTTTCGCTCGACTCCGCAAGGCGAGCCAGATCTCCGGGCGGCCGCTGAAGGTCGTCGCCGAGGCGCTCATCGCGACGCTCGGGACCGCGGACTCGCACAGAACCTGACCTCGGTAGACGTGTCCCAAGAGGCCGACTAGACTCGGTCGGCGCCGTTGTGCTCGGCGGCAGTGGGAACAATCGGACGCTTTCGGTGACCGCCGCTGCGGGGAAGAAAGGCACCGCCACCCTGACGCTCAACCTCAGCGACGGAACGGTGACGGTTCCGTTCGTCGTGACGGTCATCGTCGGAAGCGCCAAGAACGAGACCCTCAACGGGACCTTGGGCACCGACATGATCTTCGGGCTCGGCGGCAAGAACACGATCAACGCGAACGCAGGCACCGACCTGCTCTGTGGCGGCAACGCCATCGACACGCTGAGCAGTGGCGCCGGCAACGACCCCTCGATCAGGTCGACAACAGCCGCTCGTCTTCTCGGTGTCGGTAGAAGCGGCGCCCGAGCCAGGCCGCGAAGGCAACGAGTGCGAACGGCGCCAGCACGATCAGCACGGCGAGCGTGACGACGGCCTCCCAGGCGAGGACGTTCAGCGCCTCGTCGATCGTCCGGTCGAGCCGCGCTGGCGGCGCGACCGCCCCGAACGCACCCGGCGTGACGACGGTCAGCTGGATCGTTGACATCCGCGCTTCCGCGTTCGTCACCGAGATTCCGCTTCGGATTCCGCGGAGCTCTGCGCGCAGGGTCTTTAGTCGAGCCTCGAGCCGTGCCTGGGTCTCGGCGTCGAGCGTTCCCGACTCGAGGTTCGCGACGATTAGGGCGATCTGAGACCGCAGTGAGAGCTGGCGCCGCTTCAGCTGGTCGAGGGTTTCCTGCAGGTCGTCGATAGTGACCTGCTGCGCGACGATGCTTCCGAGCCTCGACAGTCCCACGATCGCCTCCTGCACCTTGGCCACCGGGACGCGCACGGTCAGCGAAGCGCTCCCCTCGTCACCCGTCGCGACCGAGGCGTTGACGACGTGCCCCCCGAGCCTTCGGGTCAGGTCGAGTGCGTCCTGCGCCGCCCGCGAGACGGCATCAGCATCCGCGACCTCGACGGTCAGCGTCGCGCTCACGCGCTGAGCCCGGCCGGTTGTGGGCGCGATCGCAGTATCGGTAAGCCCGCCCGAGACCGTGCCCGATTGCGCGCGTTCCGGTAGGCCCAACGCATTGGGGGCCGGAGTCGCCGAATCGGCACCCGTGGTCGTTGCGAGGCTCTTCTGCCGGATCGCCTCGGTGGAGACGTCGGAGCGCGAAAGTCCGACGACTCCCGCGCTTGCAAACGCGAGCGCAGCTGCGGCAGGGATCGCGATCAGCGCCACCCGGCGTACGGGAAAGCGGAATCGTCTCAACGGAGCCTGTGCCGGGCTCTCCGCCGAGAGCTCCCGTACACGTGCCCTCAACTCGGCGGGCGCAGCAGGGCGCGAAGCCCGGAGCTCGTTGATCAGTTCAGGCGACGACGTCATGGTCTCTCATCCTCTCTTCGAGCTTCGCGAGCGCCCGACTCAGCCGCGTCGAGACGGCGGTCGGCGTGATCCCGAGCAGGCGGGCCGACTCCTCACTGTCCAGGTCGAGGACGATCCGCAGCGCGACGACTTCGCGCTCGCCCGCAGTCAGGGCGCGGAGGCTCTCCTCGAGCACCGGCGAGAGGCCCTCACCGAAACCCCCCTCGTCCTCGCGACGTGACTCCGCTGCTTCGGCGCGCTCCTCGCGCCGCCGGCGCCGGGCGTCCGCTCGGAACCAGTCGAGAGCGGTCGTGCGCGCGATCGCGAGCAACCACGCGCGCGGCGTTCCCCGACGCGGGTCGAATCGCCGCCACTTGCGGAACGCCGTCTCGAACGTCTCGCCGGTCAGATCCTCGGCCACGGCCCAGTTCTTGGTGAGGTACAGCAGGTAGCCGAACACGTCGTCGAGGAGCTCCTCTGCCACGACGGCAAACGAGGGTGCAAGGGACGCGACGGGCCGATGTGCCTCGAGGGTCACCGCGTGCATGTTCCCTGTACGCCGCCGTGACCTCCGTCTGTCACCGGGTCGAGGCGTCCTCGAACAGCTCTTCCCAGCGGAGGAGAAGCTCCTGGAGCTCGTCACGCGCGGCCCGGTGCGCGGTGAGGACGTCCATGTCGCTCCAGTCTCCGGCCAGTCTTCCCTCGAGCTCGACGATCCGGAGCTCCACCGCTGCGATCTGCGCCTCCACGCGCTCGAGCTCCGAAGGAGGGCCGGGTTTCGGGCGGGATTGTGGTCGCCGGAGCTTGACGGGCTTCTCTTTGGGTGGCTTCGGCTCCGGCGAAGGCGCCGCCGCTGCCGCCTTGTCGGCCCAGCCGCCGTCGTACGAGCGCAGCGTGCCGTCCTCGATGGCGACGATGCGGTCGGGGACCGCATCCAGAAGAGCGCGGTCGTGAGAGACGATCAGCACCGTCCCCGGGAAGGCTTCGAGCGCGGCTTCGAGGGCCTCTCGGCTCTCGAGGTCGAGATGGTTCGTCGGCTCGTCGAGAACGAGGAAGTTCGCTCCCGAGGCGACGAGTAGCGCGAGCGAGAGCCGTCGCCGCTCTCCTCCCGAGAGCGCGGTCACAGTGCGTCCGTGCGTCTCCCAGCCGGAGAAGAGGAAGCGCCCGAGGAGGGTCTGCGCCTGAGGTCGCGTCAGCCCCGTCTCGGCCGTCGTCGCGTCGAGCACCGACCCCTGCCTCGGCAGCTCCTGCGTGTGCTGCGAGAAGTACCCCGGGACGACGCCGTGGCCGAGCGCAATCGTGCCGCCGTCCGGTCCGTCGCGCCCCAGGATCGCCTCGAGCAGCGTGGTCTTCCCGCTCCCGTTCGGCCCGACGAGCGCGACCTTCTCGCCGCGCTCGATCACGATGGTGGCGTCGGCGAGCAGGACCTTGTCGCCTGCGGAGAGTGAGATGTCGTCGGCCTCAAGCACGACTCGGCCGGTACGTGGGGGCTGGAGGAAGTCGAAGCCGAGTGTGCGCTTGCGCCGGGTGAGCGACTCGAGCTCGTCCCGCGCCGCGGCACGTTCCTTCTCGAGACGTCCGATCTGGGTCAGCTTGGCCTGTGCCTGCTTCGCCTTCGACTTCTTGTAGCGGAAGCGGACCACGAAGCGCTCGAGCCGCGCGATGTCCTCCGAGACGCGACCTGCGGTCTTCTCGGCGGCCGCCGCGCGCGCCGCCTTCTCGCGCCGCCACTCGTGCCAAGGACCGGCGAAGTAGTGCGCGCCGCCGGGGGCGAGCTCCAGCACTGCGGTCGTGACGGCTTCCAGGAACCAGCGATCGTGGGCGACGAGGATCACAGCTGCGTCGAGCGTCTCGAGCTCCCGTTCGAGCCATTCGAGGCTCTCGACGTCGAGGTGGTTCGTCGGCTCGTCGAGCAGGAGCAAGTCCGGATCGACGGAGAGCGCGCGTGCCAGCGCGGCGCGCGTCAGCTCTCCGCCCGCGCAGGCTGCGAGCTTCCGCTCGAAGTGCTCCTCGCGAAACCCGAGCCCACGCGCAGCTTGGGCGATTCGGTCGCGCCAGTTCCAGCCCCCGGCGTGCTCGAGCCGTGCCTGCGCCTCGGCATACCTGCGCATGGTCGCTTCGTCGTGTGCGCCCGCCGTCATATCGCTCTCGAGGTGCCGCAGCTCGTCCTCGACGGCGAGCAGGTCGCGAGCGCCCGAGAGGACGTACTCCCTGAGCGTGAAGTCGAGCTCGCGCGGAGGCCTCTGGTCGTGGAGTGCGAGACGCGTCCCCTTGGCGAAAGCGAGCTCGCCAGCCTGCAGCGAGGTCTCGCCCGCGATCGCACGCAGGAGCGTCGTCTTGCCGGCCCCGTTCGGCCCGGCGAGCGAGAGCCGGTCGCGGCGACCGACGGTGAACGAGACACTATCGAAGAGCGGGTCGCCGGAGAACTCCTTCCGGAGGTTGGACGCGATCAGGACGGACACGGTGGGCGAAGGGTAGTGAGCGCTGCCGTGCCGGATCACGGCGGCGAGTCGCTGCGGCAAGCTGTACGCGGCCCGGACGGGCTTCCGCTTCTACGCCGTCTGCACGGTCTGGCGAACGAGAGTGCGCGCAGCTGCTGCGATGTGCTCCGCGTCGATTCCTGCGGCCGAGAGGAGCTCGTCGGGCTTGCCCGAGCGGGGCATGCCACGTACCGCGAGCGAAATGACCCGCGGGGGGTCGTCCAGTCCGGCGACAGCGGTCAGGACCGCCTCTCCGAGGCCGCCCTCGGGCCAGTGATCCTCGACCGTCACGAGTCTTCCTCCGGTGGCCTCGGCGGCCGCCGCGAGCGTTGGCGCGTCGAGCGGCTTGATCGAGTAGAGGTCGATGACGCGCGCGGCGATCCCGTCCTCGGCGAGCACGTCCGCCGCTCGTAGCGCCTCGTGCACGGTGATGCCGGCGCCGATGAGCGCGACGTCGTCGTCCTCCGAGGAGCGAAGGACGCGGCTCCCGCCGATCTCGAACTCCTCGTCCGGTGCGTAGAGAACCGGTGTGGCGGGGCGCAGCGTGCGGAGGTAGGAGATCCCGTCTGTCTCTGCCATGGCGGCCACGAGTCGAGCGGTCTGGTTCGCGTCGCAAGGGTGGAGCACGGTGCTTCCGTGGATCGCTCGGAACGCGGCGATGTCCTCGAGGCCCATCTGCGACGGACCGTCCTCGCCGATCGAGACGCCTGCGTGCGATCCGCAGAGGGCGAGCGTGGCACGGCTCACCGCTGCCATTCGTACGAAGTCGTAGGCGCGGGAGAGGAACGCCGCGAACGTCGACGCGAAGGGGCGCCAGCCGACGGCCTGCAAGCCCACCGCGGCGGCGACCATCTGCTGCTCCGCGATGTACATCTCGAAGTACCTCTCCGGGTAGGACTTCGCGAAGATCTCCGCGAACGTCGAGTTCGAGACCTCGCCGTCGAGGACGACGACGTCCGTGCGGGCCGAGCCGAGCGCCGCGAGCGCTTCGCCGTACGCCTTTCGCGTCGCGACGTCGGAGCCGACCTCGTAGCGGGGGAGCTCGAGCGGGCCGCCGCCGGTGGGCCTAGTCCGCGCCTGGGCATCCGGCCTGGCGACCTCGATCCTGATGTCGCGGAGGCCGCCGAGCTCGGCGATCGCACCGTCCGGATCGTCGAGCGGCTTGCCGTGGAGGCCGTTCATGTCCGCGACCTCCGCGACCCCCTGCCCTTTCACCGTGCGAGCGACGATCACCGTGGGCTTGCCGCTCGTCGCCGTCGCCTCCGCGTAGGCCGCGTCGATCTCGTCGACGTCGTGCCCGTCGACGACGACCGCATGCCAGCCGAACGCTCGCGCGCGCTCTGCATGGACATCGAGGTTCCAACCCACCATGGTCTCGCCTCGTTGGCCGAGTCGGTTGACGTCGAGGATCGCCGTCAGGTTGTCGAGCTCGTAGTGCGCGGCATGCTCGAACGCCTCCCAGATGGAGCCCTCGGCCAGCTCGCTGTCGCCGCAGACCACCCACACACGGCTGGGCAGTCGCTCGAGGTACTTCGCGGCGAGAGCCATTCCGACGCCGATCGGAAGGCCCTGTCCGAGCGAGCCCGTCGCGACGTCGACCCACGGCAGGAGCGGGGTCGGGTGGCCCTCCAGCGGGCTTCCGAACGTGCGATAGCGGAGGATCTCCTCGTCGCTAACGACCCCCGCGGCGCGGTAGATCGCGTACACGAGAGTCGACGCATGCCCCTTCGAGAAGACGAGCCGGTCGTTCGCAGGACTCTTCGGCTCGTCGAAGTCGTAGCGCAGGTACCCGTCCACGAGGACGGCGAGGAGGTCCGCTGCCGACATGGCCGAGGTCGGATGCCCGGATTTCGCGGCGGCGCTCATGCGGATCGAGTCGACGCGGAACTGCTGTCCCAGCTCGCGGCGGCGTTCGGCATCGGTCATTGCAGCCATTCTAGGGAGCTCCTAACGCAGGAACGGCCATGTCGGGCGGTCACTACGTCGGACTGGAGGGTGTTTCCCCTTTCGGCCGCGCGGTAACGTTCGGGTATGAGATCGAGTCGTCTGCACCAGCTGTCGGCGCACGGCGTCAGCGTCTGGATCGACTCGCTCTCGCGGGAGATGCTCGCAACGGGAGAGCTCGAGCGGTTGATCGAGGAAGACGCCGTCGTCGGCGTCACGTCCAACCCGACGATCTTCGAGAAGGCCCTCTCGACGGGCGGGTGGTACGACGAGCAGCTTCGGGCGACCCTCGAGCGACACGACGATCCCAAGGAGATCTTCCTCGAGCTGGCCGTGGACGACGTACAGGGTGCGTGCGATCTCCTCGAGCCCGTGTGGGAGCGGACCGGCGGTATCGACGGCTACGTCTCGCTGGAGGTCGACCCCGCCCTCGCCTACGACCGCGATGCCACGTTCGCGGAGGCGATGCGACTCCACGATCTCGGCGATCGACCGAACCTGTACGTGAAGATTCCTGGCACCGCGCCCGGGATCGGCGCGATCGAGGACTGCATCGCCGCAGGACGGCGCATCAACGTGACGCTCATCTTCTCCCTCGAGCGCCACGCGGAGGTTGCCGAGGCATACATCCGCGGGGTCGAGCGACTCCTCGCTACAGGCGGAGATCCCGCAGATGTCGCGTCGGTCGCCAGCTTCTTCGTCTCCCGCGTCGACACCGAAGCGGACCGCCGACTGGCCGAGGTCGGCCGGCCCGATCTCCAGGGAAGGCTTGCTATCGCGAATGCGAAGCTCGCGTACCAGCACTACCTGAGGACGTTTGCCGGCGAGCGCTGGGACGTGCTGGCCGCCGCCGGAGCGACGCCGCAGCGCTGCCTGTGGGCCTCGACCTCGACGAAGAACCCGGCCTACCGCGACGTGCTCTACGTCGAAGAGCTCATCGGCCCTGACACCGTGAACACGATGCCGTTCGAGACCATCGAGGCGTTCCAGGATCACGGGGTCATCGCCGAGACCCTCGTCGAGGGCGTCGACGAGGCCCGGACCCTTCTCGCCGAGCTCGCCGACGCGGGAGTCGAGTACGACGACGTCGTGGCGACCCTCGAGGCCGAAGGCGTCGAGAAGTTCGCCGACTCGTTCTCGTCCCTCCTCGACGGCATCCAGTCGAAACGAGCCGCGCTCGTGGCCTGATAGCGGCTCGCGCTTTTACATATGTAATTTGCATATAATGGCGGGCGTGCATCACCGTGGCCGTCGTGCTCGTTCCCGGAATCGACATCGGCGCGCGGACGGATCATGGGAGGTGCGAGCCCGTGTCGAGCGCTTCGGAGAGCCCGCCTTGTTGTTCCTCCTCGTGGACGGGTCGGCACACGGCTACGAACTGCTCGATCGCCTCCCGGCTCTTACCGGGGAGGAACGGGTCGACGTAGGAAACGTGTACCGCGCGCTCCGCGGCCTCGAACAAGAAGGGTTCGTCGAGTCGGAGTGGCGTGCCGACCTGCCCGGGCCCGCCAAGCGCACGTACACCCTCACGAGCGAGGGGCGCGGGGCGTTCGCCTCGTGGCTCGATTCCCTCGAAGGACTTCGAGACGGTCTGACCGTCTTTCTCGACCACGCGCGGAAAGGAGGTGACGATGTGCGGACGGCATCACCGAGTCCGGCGGCGCGCCCCGAACCGTGACGAGCTGCTGAAGGCGCTCGAGGAGCGCCAGAAGGACCTCGAGCAGGAGATCGCGGACATCCACGATCTGTTGCGGCGGCTGCGGGACGAGAGCGCGACGCCACCGACCGAGCCCGCTCCCACGATCTGATTCGCGGCCGCCGGTGCCGCCCGAGCAGGTCAGGTCTGGGCCTGCTCGGACATCGCGGCGAGTAGTTCCTCGTGGACGAGACCGTTCGAGCTCACGGCGGTCCCGCTGTCGATTCTTGCCCGGCCCGTCCGATCCGAAAACCGGCCCCCCGCCTCCTCGACTATCACCTGGACGGCGGCCAGGTCCCACTCCCGCAATCCCGTGGCGTCCACGGCTCCGTCGACGGCGCCTTCGGCGACCAGCATGTGCGCCCAGAAGTCCCCGAGCCCACGCGCATGCCAGGCGCGGCGAGCAAACGCGGGCACCCGGTTCTCGAGGGGGAAGCTGAGGACGGCGTCCTCGACAGTCGAGATCGTGGACACGCGCGCGGGTTCGCCACCGGCGTACGCGCCCGAGCCACGCTCCGCCCACCAGCGGCGACCGAGAGCGGGCGCCGAGACGACTCCCAGACGTACGGCGTCCGACTCCTCGAGCGCGATCAAGGTCGCCCAGATAGGGATGCCCCGCGCGTAGTTCCGGGTCCCGTCGATCGGGTCCAGCAGCCAGCGCCGATTGCCGCCCGCGGATGCTCCCTGCTCCTCGCCCAGGACGCTGTCCGCTGGGCGCTCGGCGGCCAACATCCGCCGGAGCTCGCTTTCCACGGCGCGATCCGCCTCTGTCACGGGCGTGAGGTCGGGCTTCGTCTCGATCGCGAGGCCCGACCGGAAGCGCGGGAGCGAGATCGCGTCCGCAGCGTCGGCGAGCCTCAGCGCGAGTTGCAGGTCGGGGCTCACGCCCCCGACCCTAGATGCTTGATCGGAAATTCACGCCGCCGGACCGACGGCCACGACACTGCGCCGGCTCGCCACCCGCGCGTTTCGCACAGGCTTTCGAGCCTGCACGACGCGTACGTGCGGCGCCCGGCTTGGTCGTGACCGCCCTCGGCTGCGCGCCAATTTCCGATCAAGCATCTAGCGCCTCCTCCAGCAAGCGCCCCGTGGCGAGCACGAGGGCATCTGCTCCGGCTCGTCCCGCGATCTGCACCGAGGCCGGCAACCCGTCCTCCGCAGCGCCGCACGGGAGTGTGAGCGCCGGCCATCCCAGCGCATTCAGCGGAAATGTGAACCGCACCATCGAGCGGCGATAGCGCAGGTCTCCGGGCTCGCCCTGGCGGGCCGGAGGCGCCACGGACGCGAGCGTCGGGGAGATCAGGAGGTCGAGGTCGGCGAGCGCGCGTTCCGCCTGCGCCAGGAGCTCCGAGCGAGCCGTCGCCGCACGCTCGGCCTCGGCATCCGTCACCTCGAGACAGCGCTCGATCTTGCCCCGGACGTCATCGCCGTACAGATCGGCATTCTCGGCGAAGAGCTCGCGGTGCACGTCTGCGACCTCGCGCATCAGCAGCGGGTCGATGTCGTCGCCCTCCGACAGCTCGATCTCGCGCCGCCGCGGGAAGAGCGCTGCTGCGGCCTCGACCCGGGCGCGGACGAGGGGATCGGCTCTCTCAGCCCAGACGACCCCGATCGCGAGCTCTTCGAGCGAGGTCGAGGAGGCCGGCTCGAAGCCAGGCGCGAGTGCCTGCATGGCGTTCTCGCAGGTTGCGACGTCGCGCGCCATCGGACCGGCGTGGTCGAAGCTCGGCGCGAGCGGAAAACAGCCCTCGAGCGAGACGAGGTCGTACGTAGGCTTGAACCCGACGACGCCGCAGCACGCGGCCGGGATGCGGATCGAGCCGCCCGTATCGGTCCCGAGGGCGAGGTCGGCTGCGCCGAGCGCAAGGGCCGCAGCATTTCCTCCGCTCGACCCTCCCGCGACTCGTCCCGAAGCGAGCGGGTTCGGGACGGCGCCGAAGTGCGGGTTCTCCGAGGTGGTTCCGAAGGCGAACTCGTGGAGGTTCGTCTTTCCCACCACGCCCCAGCCGGCGGACTCGAGTGCGACGACGGCGGGCGCGGTCTGCGCCGGAACGTGGTCGGCAAAGAGCGCCGAACCGTACGTCGTGGTGAGGCCCGCGGTATCGAAGAGGTCCTTCACCGCGAGCGGCCGACCCGGCGGCTCAGCTTCCGGGAGCGCAAGGAAGACCCCCGGCGGACAGTCTGTCGCCCTGCGATGCGATCCGGCCGCGGAGCGGCCGGCTTTAGGGATCTTCGCGCGACCGGAATCTGCGCTCGCGGATTCCGGTCTGCTCACCAATTAGTCCAACTGGAGATACAGGACCGCGACGATCACGGTGCCGACGAAGAGGAGCCAGAAGAGCGCGAAGAGCGCCCAGCCGAAGCGGAGGTTCCGTCGTGCGAGGTCGTTGTCGTTCACAGGAGCACCGGGTCGAGAGCGGCCGCCGTGAAGAGCAGGGCGAGGTACGCCAGGGAGAAGTGGAACAGGAGCTGCGCTCGCGCGCGTGTGAGGTCGCGACGCAGGAGGACCGCGAGCGCGACGAATGCGGTGCCCAGCGCGACGGCCGCGACCGTGTAGAGCGGGCCGAGCCAGTATCCGACGGCGATCGTGAAGGCGACCATCGCGACCGCATAGAGCACGATCTGGCGCGCGGTCTCCAGATCCCCGCGCACGACCGGCAGCATCGGCACGCCTGCCGCGGCATACGCGTTCTTGATCATCAGCGCCAGCGCCCAGAAGTGCGGGGGAGTCCAGAGGAAGACGATGAGGAAGAGCCAGAGCGCCGGTAGCGCCAGGCTGCCCGTGGCTGCCGCGTAGCCGACGAGCGGAGGCACCGCGCCGGCGGCGCCGCCGATGACGATGTTCTGCGGAGTCGAGCGCTTGAGCCAGCGGGTATAGACGACAACGTAGAAGAGGTTGCCCACGAGCGCGAGCACCGCCGTCAGCACGTTCACCGCGGAGGCGAGGAGCGCGAACGAGAGCGCCGAGAGGAGTAGCCCGAACTCGAGCGCCTGCTCGGGCGTCACGCGTCCGGAGGCAACCGGCCGCTCCTTCGTCCGGCTCCCCATGAGCGCGTCGATGTCGCGATCGAGCACGTGGTTGAGGGCAGACGCGCCGCCACATGCGAGCCCGAGGCCGAGCATGGTGACGGCGAGGAGGCCGAGTGGGGGCACGCTCTGGGCGCCGACGAACATCCCGGCCGCGCCGGTGAGCAGGAGCAACGTCATGATCCGCGGCTTCGTCAGCGCCAGGTAGTCGCGAGCTCGAGCGAGGGCGATTGGTTTGCCGCGAAGCGCCGCGGCGACCACGAGCAGCGAGGCGCCGAGCGCCGCAGCGGCCGCGCCGACATGCAGCACGCTTGCCCAGGTCGCTTCGTCGCTCCAGGCGACGACCCCGCCGAGTGCGATCGCGACCAGGAACAGCGCCGCCGCACCGATGGCCCTCGCGAAGAGCTGCGGATACGCGAGCCGTGCCACGACCGCGTTCGCGACCAGCAGAGGAAGCGCCACGAGCGCCAGGCCCCAGTGTGTCGTTCCCAGCTCGAGCACGGCGCTCACGACGACGAGGCCTACGGCTAGCGCGGCACCGCCTGCCCACAGCCGGTAGAGCTCGCCGGGTACCCGTGCGCTAGCCAAGGGTTCGTTCTCCCCGTTGTTCACGCAACCTCCGCCTGAGATCGTAGAGCGGTCGTGCGCTCGTGACGTAGGGGACGTCGTCGAAGTTGTGGGGTGGAGGCGGCGAGGTCGCATACCACTCGAGCGTGTCCGCCTGCCAGGGATCGTTGCCGACCCGCGGTCCACTCCGGGAAGTCCGCCACACGTTCACGATGAAGAAGACGATCGCGATCCCCATCACGTACGAGCCGATCGTCGACGCGAGGTTGTAGCCCTCCCAGCTCTCGTTCGAGTACGTGTACACACGGCGCGGCATCCCCTCGAGCCCGAGGAGGTGCTGCGGGAAGAACGCGAGGTTGAAGCCGACGAAGAGTGTCCAGAACTGCCACTTCCCGAGCTTCTCGTCGAGAAGCCGTCCGAACATCTTCGGCCACCAGTAGAAGAGACCGGCGAAGATCGCGAACACGGCGCCCCCGAAGAGGACGTAGTGGAAGTGCGCGACGACGAAGTACGTGTCGTGCACCTGCCAGTCGATCGGGAACGCGGCGAGGTAGATGCCCGAGAGCCCGCCGATGACGAAGACGGAGAGGAAGCCGAGCGCGAACAGCATCGGCGTGTCGAAGTGGAGGTTCCCGCGCCAGAGCGTCGCGAGCCAGTTGAAGATCTTGATCCCCGTGGGCACGGCGATGATCATCGACGCGATCATGAAGAAGGCCTGCAGCGAGATCGGGAGGCCCACCGTGAACAGGTGGTGGGCCCACACGAGCATCGAGAAGAAGCCGATCGCGACCGTCGAGGCCGCGATCGCCTTGTAGCCGAACACGGGCTTGCGCGCGAACACGGGGAGCACCTCGGAGATGATCCCGAAGGCCGGCAGGATGATCACGTAGACCTCGGGGTGGCCGAAGAACCAGAACGCGTGCTGGTAGAGGACGGGCGCTCCGCCCTCGGCCGCGTCGAAGAAGTGGGTCTGCACGTCCCACGGCCCGAGGGAGACGCCGCGGTCGAGCAGGAGCATCGTGAGTCCGGCGGAGAGGACCGGAAGGATCGCGATCAGCAACCACGCATAGAGCTCGATCGACCAGACGAACAGCGGCATGCGCATCCAGGTCATCCCGCGCGTCCGCAGGTTGTGGATGGTGATGATGAAGTTGATCGCACCGGCGAGCGTCGACGCCGTGAGGATGTGGAGCGAGAGGATCCAGAGGTCCTGACCGTTCCCGGGAGCCTGCGTCGAGAGCGGCGGGTACGCGGTCCAGCCGGCGCCTGCGGCGCCTCCGTCGGCGAAGAAGCTCAGCATCAGCACGCTGCCGCCGAGGAAGAAGAGCCAGTAGGAGAGGGCGTTCAAGCGCGGGAACGCGACGTCCCCGGCGCCGATCATGAGTGGAACGAGGTAATTCGCGAAGCCCGCGAGGAGCGGGACGACGACGAGGAACACCATCGCCGTGCCGTGAATCGTGATCAGCTCGTTGTAGCGGTCGGGGCCGAGCACGTGGGCGTTCGCCTGCGCGAGCTGGAGCCGGAAGACGAGAGCCATCAACCCCGCGAGCACGAAGAAGACGAGCGCCGTCGAGATGTAGAGAATCCCGATCCGCTTGTGGTCCGTGGTTACGAGCCAGCTCGCGACCTTTCCGCGCTGCCAGGCGGGTGTCGATTCGGCTCTAGTGGACGCGGCCATGAGTCCGTTCGTGAGTGGTGGGCCGCAAACCGAGCAGCCCTAAGACGCAGGGAGCCCGCATACCAAGAGGTATGTGGGCGACTGAGGACGACAGGATGCGAAGCGTTTGCGGCCCACCGGGCACACAACCGTACTCGTGGCAGCGTCTACGAACCGCCACTCGGCGGGTTCTCCTTCAGATAGTTCGTCAAGGCGAGGATCTGCTCATCGGTCCACTCGGAGCCGACGGCGGGCATGGCACCCCGCCCGTTTCGCACGAGGTCCTCGACGGCGGTCGCGTCGGATAGGGTGAGCGAGCCGGCGATCCGCGGCCCGATCCCGCCCTCGCCGGTCAAGCCGTGGCACTTGGCGCAGACGCCCTCCCACAGCTCCTTGCCGAGCTCGCCAGTGCCGGCGCTCTGCGCTTCGCGTCGCCCTTCGAGCCAGGCCCCGAACTCGGCTTCCGGCAACACTTCGACGGTGGCGAGCATCTGCGCGTGCTCGAGACCGCAGAGCTCGGCGCACTGGCCGGTGTACGTCCCGGGAGTCTCGGCCTGGAACCAGGTCTCGTTGACGGTTCCGGGGATCGCGTCGATCTTGCCCCCGAGCGCCGGGATCCACCAGGAGTGGACGACGTCGGCATCCGGCGCCGTGACCTCGAGGCGGACGGGCACGCCCGCCGGAGCGGCCATCGCGTCGATTGCGACGACGCCGTTCGGATACTCGAACTGCCAGTAGAACTGGCGCCCTGTCACCTTGATTTCGAGCTGGCCGCTCGCACCCGCCGCGGGGACGTTCTTGATGCCCGGGAGCTCGACGAAGACGAACGCCGCGACGAGCGCGAGGACCACGACCGGGAACGCCGTCCAGAGGAGCTCGAGCTTCGTCGCGCCGTGCACCTGCGCTCCGTCCTCGAAGCGCGCTCGCTTCTGGCGGCGGTAGCGGACGATGAAGGCGATCAGGAGGCCCTCGACGAGAACGAGGATCCCGACGACGAAGATCGAGACGAAGAGGAAGCTGTCGCGGATCCCCTCGGCGTTCGGCGACTCGGGCGCCACGGGCGTGAATCCGCCGTTGTCGGCCATCGCCGTCGGAGCCAGCACTGCCGCGAGCAGCGCGAGTCCGGACAAGGCGATGAGGAGCTTCCAACGGGATGGGGACACGCTGTCTGGACGCGATGGGCGACGCGAGACAAGGACGCAGGGAGCGCCCATATTGGACATATGGGCGCGACCGAGGACGCCGTATCGCGTCGTGCCAGCGCGTCCAGACAGCCTCGGTCCCCGTGCCGTTGGGAGCTCTACGCGCACCGGCTGCCATTCTATGAACGTGCCGGAGGACGCGTCCCGGAGAACTCGCGTACGGCTCCCCGCTGACGTGGTGCGCCCGTTCCGGGTGTTCGTGAACGGCGTTCAGCAGGAGGAGGGCACGGACTTCAGGGTCGAGGGCCGGACGCTCCTCTTCTTCCGTGAGCTCAAGAGCGAGGGCAAGCTCGGCTTCTGGCGCTGGACGTCGATGTGGGTCGGGATCGCCGGGACCTACCGCCAGAACGATTCAGTCGACGTCGCCTACCAGCGCGGTGGGAAGCCGGTCGTCGCAGCGAAGCTCCCCCTCGAGCCGCTCTGAGAGCAGACTGGCCGCCGCTAGTGTTGGACGGTGGA
>Ga0184632_10000507_pt1 | contig 15360 bp, 15 predicted proteins | sample PLM31_50_b1_FD_133153 | JGI IMG/M metagenome (GOLD analysis project Ga0184632, IMG submission 133153) | Groundwater sediment microbial communities from an aquifer in East River, Colorado, USA - PLM3-1_50_b1 | ecosystem: Environmental > Terrestrial > Soil > Riparian zone | place: USA: East... | reverse complement strand
GTTAGCGTCAGGTTCGAGCTACAGCTTGTGGCCACGGTCGCGCATGCAAGAGGCGTAGGCTTTACGATACCGCTCATCGTGTTGCTTGGTTTCGTTTAACCCGTACAACGCCCCTCCGACGGCGCCCACAATGCCGCCAATCGCCGCACCCTTGCCGGCGCCCGAGCCACCATCGGCAATGGCGCCGCCGGCAGCGCCGACCCCTGCGCCGCCTACCGCCCCTATGCCGGTATCCTTGAGGATCTCGGTCGTTTTGCTCCCCACCTGTTCAGCGGCGGCTTGGTTACAAGCATTAACGTCTGCCTGAAGGTTTCGCTGGGTTTCCTTGACTTTGGGGGCCTGCGACGGGCTGTCGCCCCTCTGCCCGATAACCAGCGTGGTGATAAGGACCGTAGCCCCGACTAGCACTAATCCAATTGTGGTCAGTTTCCATGGGTTCAGTGGCATCTCAGCCATAGCTCATCCTCCTCGTGGGTTCGGGAGGGGGGTCCAGCAGGACGGGGCCCCCTCCCGCGGTGTTTGGTCGATTTGTCGCTGAGCGTGCAGAGTGTCACAGCCTGCTGTTTACCTCTATACCTCGCTAGTAGTTACCCTATGACTTTTGGTGCACGGCTCCCCCTGCGCAAGGGACCACGGACGTGGCGCCTCCTGTTATTTATACCTTTCCCGGAGCCGCGAGAGCCTTGGTGATCTCTGAGATCAGGCGTCGCTCAATGTCAGCTGTCTCCTCAGGCCCAGCCGCCAGCAGGCGGCCGCCCTGTGCCACCTTCTCAAAATCGGCTTTGACATGGACACGGGTGCTGGTGGCGGCAACTGTGTGCAGGGATACGAGGTACTGGTTTCGAAATCCGGAGACCTCGAGCGAACTCGCCGTCGAGCTCTTCCGCTCCGTGACATAGACGGCCTTTTGCTCCATTCGTACGCTTACCAGAAGGGCGTATCCGTTCCGCGACAGTGCCCCTTCGGTGGCTTTACAAACCACGGCGAGAGACTGGGGCAGCTCTTCGGATTGCCCGCCTTTCTCTTCGACGCGCAAAACTTGTTCGGCCTGCGCCTTTTTCGCGGTCTGACGTTGGATCTCCAGCGCCAGCTTCCGGTTCTCTGAACTCTGCGCCTCCAGCTTGGCGGCGAGAATCTTTCGCTCGGCCTCCACCTGTTCGATTTCCTTTTTGGCTTCGCGCAACTCCCGGGTGACCAGGTTGATCTCCTGCTGCACGTACTTGTTTCCCTCCTGCAGCGACGCAATGACGGAGTCCTGCTTGGCCACTTGCTCCCGGAGACGCTCGTTCTCTTCTTTCAGCGGAGGATCGGTCGGTTTACATCCCGAAGCCAGCGGCAGGAGGCTGCTCACGAGAACAGCTCCCACACACGTCACAAGATACCGGTGAAGGAATATGATGAAATCGGGTGTAGCCATCGTTGACGTGGTTGCCTGGGGCCCGCAGAAGGATACTGGAGACGGGAGGAGGATTTCCAGAGGAAAGGACGGGGCAACCTTCATTGACTCTGTTCCGACGCGTTCTTATAATGGCCTCGCGATCAATCTTTCCTAACGAGCCATTGATGGCATCGCTTCCCAAAGGGTTTCTCCTACACAAGCTCAGTGGTCTCCAGTCCAAGCTCCGAGAGGCCTTTGCCACGACCCCAACCGAGCCACTCTCAGCGGCCGATATCGCATTGCTTGAGCGAGCGGCCGATGCGATTGTTCAACGTGGGATGGCAACGCCGGCGATTCTCTTTGTAGAATCTCTCGGACCCATGAATTTTCTCGGCAGCCAGGCGCTGCACTTTTTCACGCCGATCCTGAATGTTGTCTTCTCCCAGACGGACGTCCAACGCGTGGCGCTACTCTTGGAGCGACGCGATGCTCTTCCCAAGCTCGCATCATTGATCGAGGCGCACTCGCAAGGGCGTCGCTGAGATGCCGCTCGATCGCCCGCTCGAAGTCATCGTTGCCACGGACTGTGGCAGCACCACGACCAAAGCGATTCTCATCGAGAGGGTCGGTGGGGAGTACCGCCAGACCTATCGAGGCGAGGCGCCGACGACCGTTGAGGCGCCGTTCGAGGATGTGACGCGCGGCGTTCTGAACGCGATTGCGGAACTCGAGGAATTATCCGGCCGGAAAATCCTGGAAGGAGAGAAGATCATCACCCCCGCTGGAGTCGGTGGAGACCCCAAGGTCGGCGTGGACATCTATATCTCGACCAGCAGCGCCGGAGGTGGTCTTCAGATGATGGTGGCAGGCGTGGTGCAGAGCATGACCGGCGAGAGCGCCCAGCGCTGCGCGCTCGGCGCCGGCGCCATTGTGATGGACATCCTGGCGTCGAACGACAATCGCCTGCCGCACGAAAAGATCGAGCGTATCCGCTCCCTCCGTCCGGACATGATTCTGTTATCCGGCGGCACGGACGGCGGGACGGTCACGCACGTGGTGGAACTGGCCGAATATATCGCGGCGGCTGAACCTCGTCCCCGTTTGGGCATGAGCTACAACCTGCCGCTGATCTACGCCGGGAACAAGGAGGCGCGTGAGCGGATCAAAGAGATCTTGGGGAAGAAGACTGCACTCACGATCACCGACAATCTTCGCCCGACGATGGAACGGGAGAATCTCGTGCCGGCCCGCAACAAGATCCATGATCTTTTCCTGGAGCATGTGATGGCCCAGGCGCCCGGCTACCGGAAGCTGATTGACTGGGCCGGCGCGCCAATCATGCCGACCCCGGCGGCGGTGGGTCTTATCATGGAGACGATCGCGAAGAAACAGGGGATCAACCTGATCGGCGTGGACATCGGCGGGGCGACGACCGATGTCTTTTCGGTCTTTCACGGGACCTTTAACCGCACCGTGTCCGCAAACCTCGGCATGAGCTACAGCATCTCGAATGTGCTGGTCGAGAGCGGCCTGGACAACATCATGCGCTGGGTGCCGTTCTCGATCGAGGAGCAGGACCTGCGTAACCGCATCAAGAACAAGATGATCCGGCCCACGACGATTCCCCAGACACTCGATGAACTGATGATCGAGCAGGCCATCGCGCGCGAGGCGCTGCGGCTGGCGCTCGGCCACCATAAAACGCTGGCGACGGGGCTCAAAGGCGTGCAACAGGAACGCTCGATCTCTGATGTGTTTGAGCAAAAGCGCACCGGCCAGACGCTCATCAATATGCTGGAGCTGGATCTGATCGTGGGCAGCGGCGGGATCCTGTCGCATGCGCCCCGGCGTGTCCAGTCCATGCTGATGATGGTGGACGCCTACGAGCCCTTGGGCTTCACCGAGCTAGCGGTGGACAGTATCTTTATGATGCCGCATCTGGGCGTGCTCTCGACAGTGAACGAGCAAGCGGCCACGGAAGTCTTTGTGCGCGACTGCATGATCTATCTCGGCACGTGCGTCGCGCCCGTTGCGCAAGGGAAGGCAGGCGAGCGCTGTGCTGACTACACGATCACCTTCCCCGGCGGACAGGCGCCGGTGCAAGGCACGTTGAAGTTCGGTGAGTTGCGATTGTTTCCCCTGCCGCTGGGCGAAGAGGCCACCGTGTCGCTGCGGCCCGCACGAACTGTGGATGGTGGTGCCGGCCGTGGTGAGGTGATAGAGCGTCGGGTGCGGGGGGGCGTGGTCGGCCTGTTATTGGATGGGCGGGGCCGACCCCTGCAGCTTCCGGCGCGACTTGAAGATCGTGGGCGCGCGTTGAAACAGTGGCATCACGCGCTGGATCTGTACCCGGTTCAGTGATGTCATCCTGAGCGTCAGCGAAGGATCTGTTTGTAGAATGATGAGCGTCTCGGTTAGAGAGATTCTTCGCTTCGCTCAGAATGACAGTATGTCGTTCGAGCAATTTACGGATAACGAATAAGGGAAACCATGGCGCATACCTACACACCCGGCTTGACCGTGGCCCCGCGATCCGTGCTCTCCAAAAAGCGGATCCTCCCGATCCCGGGCACGGTGCTGGTTGTGCAGGGCGATCAGGTGGACTCGGAACGAGTGGTGGCGCGAGCCGAACTACCGGGCAAGGTACATGTCGTGAATGTTGTGAACCAGCTCGGCATAGTGCCTGAAGATTTAAAGGATTTTATGGTGAAGCGCGAGGGGGACAGAATCGAGAAAGGCGAGGTGTTGGCCGAGAATAAACCGCTGATCGCGTGGTTCAAGACGACAGTGACGTCGCCGATTACCGGCATCGTCGAAACCATTTCGAACTCCACCGGTCAGGTGCTCCTGCGCGAGCCTCCGCGGCGTCTTGACCTTTTCGGCTATGTGGACGGCAAGATCATTGAAGTGATCCCCGGGCAAGGGGTACGCATCGAGACCACCGGCGCGTTCATTCAAGGCATCTTCGGGGTGGGCGGAGAGGCCTGGGGACCTCTTGCGATGGTGGCGTCCGGGCCGGAAGAATCATTGGAGGCCGTGCAGCTTACCGCCGATCATGCGGGGAAGATCGTGATCGGCGGCGCCTTTGTGCAAACAGAGGCGCTCCAGCGGGCAAAGGCGATTGGGGTGAAGGGAATCGTTGTCGGCGGTATGGATGATAGGGATCTGAGAGAGCTGCTCGGCTACGATCTCGGCGTGGCGATCACGGGGACGGAGAATATCGGGTTTACCTTAATCTTGACCGAGGGGTTCGGGCGCATTCCGATGGCGATGAAGACCTTCGAGCTCCTGCGGTCTCTCAGCGGGCGCAAAGCGTCAATCTCGGGCGCCACGCAGATCCGCGCCGGCGTCATCCGTCCCGAAATCATTGTGCCCAGGGCTGCCGACGAGTTCATCCAAACGGCTGTTCCATCAGATCAGGCTAGCGAGGGCGCCAAGGTGGGCGACCCGGTGCGGGTGATTCGCGAGCCATTCTTCGGGCGTATCGGAGAGGTCGTGAGCCTTCCGTCAGATCGAGTATTGATCCCCACCGAGAGCCACGTTCGCGTCATGGAAATTCAATTTTTCGACGGCAGTCGAGCCGTCGTACCCCGGGCGAATGTCGAAATTATTGAAGGCTAGATTTCGTTGACCCTTCTGGGTACAATGAGCCCCCGAAAAGTAGAAAGGTCCTTGCCTGGCTCATCCGTGCGAGGGCAGGTCACTCAACTTCAAAAAGGGGGGAGTCATGAAAATCAGAAATGTGGGTCTTGTAGCGGTCATCATCGGGTTTTTTGCTTTGGGTCTTGCTCCGGTCATGGCACTGGCCGACGAAGAGACTGTTGAAACCGGACGGCTTCTAGCACTCCTCTTGGATTCCGGCCGGGTGACGGTGGGCGCCAACCTCCCGCTGATCAACGATCCCGATAAAGGAGACAAGGGCTTTACTCCGGAAGTCTTCGAAAAGCAGTTGACCGAAAAGTTCAAGGAGCGCGCCAAGGTGGATCTGAGCAACTTGAAGAATGAAAAAGTCCCGGCCATGGCGAAGCAGCTGCTTCCGCAACTGATGGATGCGAGCAAGAAGACCGTCGCAGACTACCAGCCGGTCATCAATAAGCAGGGGGTAGGCTTTAAGGGATTCATTCCGGCCACTTTCGGGACGCAGACCGCCGCCAAGTTCAGCGCGAAGACCGGCCTCTACCTGAAGCAAACCACCGTGGACGGACTGCTACGGAATCCCAAAAACAAGGCGGATGAGTTCGAGGCGGCGGGGCTGAAGAAATTTTCCGATCCATCCTATCCTCGTCAGGGCGAGAAAATCATCAGCGACACGGTGGACGGCGGTAAGGCTGTGCGGGTCATGCTACCGCTCTTTTACGGCAAGGGTTGCTTAGGATGCCACGGTGAGCCCAAGGGCGAGAAAGACATTTCCGGATATATGAAGGAAGGGGCGAAGGAAGGCGATCTCGGGGGCGCGATTAGCGTAAAACTGAACAAGTGATCCAGCTTCTTCTGCTTCTTCTGCTCACTCCGGGGGCGGCCCTCGCCGCCCCTTTTTCACTCAGCCCGCCTGAACAGTTTCGCGCGTTAGACACTCCCAACGATGCCGGGAAGAGTATCAGTCTGGTCTGGAAGCCGTCGCCGGGTGAGAACAAAGACTGGAAGGTGCAGGTCTGGATGGCCGAGTCGGGAGCAGGCGGGGCCATTGGGGAATTTAAAAAAGTCATGGAGTTTCCCTCCAACACTCGCTATCTGAAGCCGGGTGATTTTCCCTGGTGGGCTCAACCGGCCGCCAAGGGCGATCACTACGTCAAGGTGCCATTCTCCGCGGCGTTTCCGCTAGAGGACGGCAAGCCCTATGCTGCGAAGCTGGTCATCCGAGAGGGCGACCAGGAAGTGGCGTCTCCAGTCTCCGAGGCGATCCCTGAGCCAAACTGGTTCAATCTCGCGCAGGCCAATAATCTGATGTTCGTGGTGGCATTCACCGGCGTGTTGTTGGCGAGCATCCGCGCCGCCCGCAGGAATCCGCATGTGTATCTGCGGCGCATTGCCGGCTTGGATGCGGTAGAGGAAGCGATCGGGCGCTCAACGGAGATGGGCCGTCCCATCCTCTATCTGACCGGTGCCGGCGACATGGGGGAGCTCCCGACGATTGCAGCGACCGTGATTCTCGGCGAGGTGGCGAAGAGGGTGGCGCATTACGACACGACCTTGAAAGTCCCGCACCGGGATCCGATTGTGATGGCGGTGTGCCAGGAAGTTGTGAAAGAAGCCTACGTGGAAGCCGGCCGGCCGGACGCCTATCGAGAGGACTCCAACTTTTTCATCACCAGCGATCAGTTCAGCTACACGGCCGCAGTGGACGGCATCATGCTGCGCGAGAAGCCGGCCGCAAACTTCTTCATGGGCTCCTATTTTGCGGAATCCTTGTTGCTCACCGAGACCGGCGCCAGCACCGGTGCGATCCAGATCGCCGGCACCGATTCCGATCATCAACTTCCGTTCTTCGTGACCACCTGTGACTACACCCTGATCGGTGAGGAGCTGTACGCGGCCAGCGCCTATTTGTCCCGCGAGCCGGTGCTGGTCGGGACGTTGCGTGGCCAAGATGTCGGTAAGGCGCTCATCATGGCGGCGCTGGTGTTAGGCACGACACTCGCGACCTTGGGCGTGCTTGTGCAGACTGATGCCGTCAATTACGTATTGGATCTGTTCAAGGACTTCAAGTGATCGTCCTCAAACGACAGCTTCCGCTCGCCATCACCTTCATCATGGGCGTGACATTCGCCCTGCAATACTACATCCCGCATCCGGTCTCCGAAGAGGCCATCACGCATCTTTCGAAATGGATGCAAATCATTTCCGGCTTCGCATTGGCCTTGGGGCTTGCCAGTCTGTTTCAAGTCCACGCAGTCAAGATCAAGCGCCAGGTGGCCGGGTGGGGATACAGCGTTATTTTGTATGTGGCTATGCTCGTGACAATTACCGTGGGACTTTTCTGGGGGCAAGGCCAGACCAAGGTCGACGGCGCGCAGACCGCGTTCGGATGGATCTATGATTACACCATGGTGCCGCTTCAGGCGACGATGTTTTCGATTCTCGCATTCTTTATCGCGTCCGCGGCCTACCGGGCGTTTCGCGCGCGCTCTCGCGAAGCGGCGGTACTCCTCGTGGCGGCGGTCATTGTCATGATGGGGCGCGTGCCGCTCGGGCAGTTCCTGGTGCCGTGGAGCTGGGACGTGGCGCAATGGCTGCTGAATGTTATCAACAGCGCGGTTCGCAGAGCCATCCTGATAGGCGTCAGCATGGGCATAGTCGCCTTGTCGGTGAAGATCATTCTCGGCTATGAGCGGTCCTACCTGGGCGGGGGAAAAGATCAGTGAAAGAGTTTGCCCGATGGATGATCAGCATTGACCGGCGGATCATCTTTTTGCTGATCGCACTTGCCACCTCGCTGCCCTTACTCCACCCGTTCGGGCTTCCGATCAAAGTCTCCCCGGAGGTACGGGCCGTGTACGAGTACATTGAAAACCTCCCCGAAGGCTCCGTCTTTTTCCTGTCGCTGGATTTTGATCCTTCCTCCAAACCAGAACTCGAGCCGCAGGCGATGGCGCTGCTCCGGCACGCCTTTCGTAAAAACCTCCGAGTGATCGGGATGACCCATTGGCTGACGGGCACCGGCCTGGCCGACGACATCTTTTCAAAAGTGGCCAAGGAAATGGCCAAAGAATCAGGGAAAGATTATGTGTTTCTCGGCTGGAGCCCGGGGACCGGGTCTCTGGTCATCTCCATGGGACAGGACCTGTACAAGGCATTTCCCTCCGACCATTCGAAGAAGCCGATCGAGGGCATGCCGGTCCTTGCAGGTGTTCGAAATCTTCGGGACGTGACGTACCTGATCAGCCTCGCCGCGGGCAACCCGGGCATTGAAATGTGGTACGTGTTCGGCAAGGACAAGTACCGCTTCGAAATGGCCGGAGGTTCAACGGGGGTGATGGCGCCGGGGCTATACCCCTTCCTGCGAAGCGGGCAGATCAATGGTCTCATAGGCGGGCTTCAAGGCGCGGCGGAGTATGAGACGTTGATCGGCCAGAAGGGCACGGCAGTGGCCGGCATGGACGCCCAGTCCGCCGATCATTTCGTCATCATCGCCCTCGTGTTGCTGTGCAATCTGTTCTATTTCGTGTTGCGCGGCGAGAAAGGGCGGCCAGGCTTCAATGCCTGAGCATCTGATTCCCACTTCTAACTTAATTGGTGGCTGGGTCGCCGTCGGTCTCACTCTTTTCATCTTCAGTTTCCTCTATAAGGACAATCCGCTTTTTAAACTTGGCGAGCACCTTTATGTCGGCATTTCGGTGGGCTATTCGGTGGTCGTGGTGTGGTTCGAGGTTTTCATCCGTCTTGTGTGGCAGGAACTAACCAAAGGGAACTACGAACCGCTCATCCCGGTCATGATCGGTTTACTAATCTGGACGCGGTTCATCCCTAAGATTGCCTGGTTGTCGCGACTCGCCTTTGCGTTTGTGGTCGGATTCGGCTCCGGCGTCGCAATTCCGCGCGTCGTATCCTCGTACATCCTGAAGCAGATCGAGGACACGGTGAACCCGCTGGTAACCATGGCAGGTGGGAGTGTCTCGTTCAGTTTGAGTTTTGCTAATCCTCAAAGCGGCATCAATACAATCATTCTGCTCATCGGCGTGGTCACAGTCCTGTTTTATTTCTTTTTCTCCGTGGAGCATGCCGGCTTTGGATATGCCACCGCCCGGGCCGGCATCTATTTCCTGATGATCGGGTTCGGCGCGGCCTTTGGCTACACGGTCATGTCCCGCATGTCACTGCTCATCGGCCGATTTGCCGACCTCATCAAGTTTTCCAGCAGCGACTACGGATACGCGACGCTGGTACTCCTTGCGGCCACGATCGCCACCTTGGTCTCCTGGGAGCTGAGGCGCCGGCGCAGTGGCGGCGCAGAATAAGGTCAAACCTGTCCTTTTTTCCCCCACCATCCGGTATAATTCGAAAGTTTGACGATTTTGAGGAGACTATCGGCGCGATGGACAGCACAGCTCCCAGCAGTCTTGAATATCCCAAGCTGCGGAATCTCGAATTCTTCCCGGTGCGGGAGGGAGAGAATCAATCCGTCGGGTTGCGGGATCCCCAAGGCATTTCGAAAGATATCCTGTTCCTCCCGCCGAACGTGTTTTATCTCATTCAATTTTTGGACGGCAAGCACACGCGAAACCAGATTGCGGGCGAGTACTTGAAGCGCTTCGGTGAGATTCTGTTGCCTAACTGGGTCGATCAGTTCCTCACCGATCTTGATGCCAAGCTGTTCCTCGAGAACGCACGGTTTGAGTCAACAAAGAAAACTTTGGCTGACGCCTACGGCAGAGAGACGGTGCGGCCGGCGGCCTATGCGGGCAAAAGCTACGAGGCGGAAGCCGAGAAGCTGAGAGGCCAGCTTGACGGCTACTTTGGGTCAAAAGAAGGGCCGGGAAGCGGCCGGTCTGAAAATGCCGGCAAGCGCATTAAAGCGATTGTTGCGCCCCATGTGGAGCTTTCGATGGCCGGACCGATTTACGCGTGGGCCTACAAGGAGCTTCGAGAAGCGGACACGCCGGAGGTGTTTGTGATCCTCGGCGCGTCGCGAGGCATCATTGAGACATTGTTTGCCTGCACCGCAAAGGATTTCGAGACGCCGCTGGGAACGGTGCATACTGATCGGGACTTCCTGCAACTCTTTCGAGAGCACGGCGGTGAGACTTTCTTCGAAGAGGAGATCGCACACCGGAACGATCATGCCATCGAGTTTCAGACATTGTTCCTTCAGCATATATTCGGCGGCAAGAAGCCCTTTACGATCATTCCGGTCCTCTGCTCCTTCTCGCACCTGCATTTGAATCATCCGGACCTGGCCCGGCAGGGGGAGCGCATCCCGCAATTCATTGCGGCGTTCAGAAAGACGATAGAGGCCTATGGCAAGGCGGTCTGCTTTATCGTAAGCGGGGACCTCGCGCATATCGGCATGCGTTTTGGCGACCTGCAACCACCGACGGACTTTCAGTTCAATAAGACCATGCAGGCCGACCTCGCGATGCTGAAACATGCCGAGAAGGGCGAGGCCCAAGGGTTCCTACAGTTCATCCAGCGGGAAGATGATGCCCGGCGGATCGGCATGTTACCGCCGCTCTACACGATGCTGAATCTGATGAGCACGCCTAACGGCCAAGTCCTGCGCTACGACCGCGCTACCGTGGACCAGTACAATTCCACCGTGACTTACTGCGCCATGGCCTATTACTGAAAGAGTGCAGAATTTTCACGGCAAAACAAAGTCGGAATTCCTTTCCCGATGAATATGGTTACATCCCTAAAGACGCCAGATGGTATCTGGCAGCGAATGAGAAAATAAATAAAGCTAGCCTAGCGGTTCTTTCTTCCCTCTCGCTTGTGCGTAAGGCGTTGGGCAGCACGGGCTAATGTCATATCCAAGGTGATCAGTTCCGAGTCCAACGATTGGGCTAGCCATAAATAGGCCGCATCGTACACCGTCAGTTTTGACCCTTCCGCCAAGGCAATAATCTCCTTCATCTCCACCGGGAAGTAATCGATAGCCAGAGGATCCATGAGGGCGTAGGCGGTCAATATGGCCTCACGTTGTTCCGGATGTCGGCGCAGCTTTTTCAGGCAGACGCTTGCCATCTCGAAGGGCAGAACAGCAGGAGCAGCAAGCTTGTCATTCGCCAGCTGAGATGCGACTCTTTCCGCTTCCGGTTCGCCAAAGAGGAGGGCTGCGAGTGCGGACGTGTCGACTACCTTAACGGGCATTCCGATCCCGACGGGTCATGGACACAGCTTCCGCCGGGGTGCGCAGTCCCAATTTGCGAACCTGATCCAAAGCACTCTTGGGATGCAGAGATTCCTGAGCAGCCAGGGTGCTCTCCAAAATCGCCAACAGCTCTCCCTGTAAGGAACGGTGATGCCGCGCCGCCCGTCGGCGCAGGCGGGTTGCCACGTCATTGGGAACATTCTTGATAGAAAGGGTTACAGCCATACGATCACCTCTTTGTGGATCCATTTTGGCGTCATTTTAGAACCACACATAGGCCGGCGTCAAGTTTCGGCTTGCCCCCAAGTCCGTGATCGCTTCAAGGGCAGGACGCGTTCTTAAAATTTCTTCAATCCATTTCAGGGCCTACGCAACAGCAAATACACCATCGAACCTTCCCGCACTCGTGGGATGGTGGTCACTTTTGCAATCCATCTCCGGGCTTGATCCACAGCCACAGCATGCCGCCGAGCGCTGCGACCAGCGCAGCAAAGCCCAGTGAGGCATTCCAGCCGAACTGCTCCGCGAGCCAGGGCGTCAGGGTCGGCGAGATCGTCCCGCCGATATTGGCGCCGGTGTTCATGATGCCGGAGAGGGTGCCGGCGTGCCGGGGTGAGAAGTCAATCGTGCTGGCCCAGAAGGCACCCACTGTGAAATACAGAAAGCCGGCGCCGAGCGACAACAGAAGAATGGCAAGGCGCGGTTCGCCGGACTGCGTCCCCGCGAGAATGGAGGTTCCGGACAGTAACATACCAGCCAATCCCACGAAAGACCGGCCGCGATTGAGTCCGAGAGACGCGGTGAGCTGATCTGTCACCACCCCGCCGAGCGGGCAGAAGACCGCCATTGCGAGGAAGGGCCCCATCGCGTAGAAGGCGCCACGCAGGACATCAAAGCCGCGTTCGTTCACCAGGTACAGATAAAACCAGGACAGATACACATAGGCGACATAGCCGAGGCCGGTATAGGACAGGACGAGCCACCAGATAGAGGGGGTCCGGAGGAACGCGGACCAGGGAACAGGTTCCTTGGGGGGGAAGCCAGAAAGCTGTCCGATCTGTTCGCCTCGGATGTATTCAAGCTCGACGTCGTTGACGCCGTGATGCTCCTCAGGTCGATCTCTCGCATACCAGCTCCAGAGCAGTGCAATCACGATTCCCGCCAGTGCTGACACATAGAAGGCGGCTTGCCATCCGTAGTTCACCATGATCCAGGCCACGATCGGCGGCGTCATGGAGGCGCCGATTCCAATGCCGCCGATTGAGACCCCCATGCCCACGCCGCGTTCTTTGGGCGGGAACCAATCGGCGACTGTCCGGTTGAAATTTGGCAATGCGGCGGCTTCGCCCACACCGATGAGAAATCGGACCAGGATCAGGGAGCCAAGAACGCCGAAGATTGCGGCGGTCGGCAATGTGGCGGCCACGGCGGTGCAGGCCGTGAACAGGGACCACCAGACAACCGCGGCCGCTAAGATTCTTCGCGCACCCCAGCGGTCGCCAAGCCAGCCTCCGGGGATTTGAAACAGGGCATAGCCCAGCACGAAGGCGGAGAAGACATATCCCATCTGCAGCTGCGTGAGACCGAGCGCCGGCATCATCTGGCGGGCGGCCACGGAAATATTGACGCGGTCCACATAGGTGATGATGCTGATGAGAGTAAGAAGGGCCAGGATTTTCCAGCGGGTCCGCGATGCAACGAGGGGAGTGATGTTAGTTTGCATGAGCGGGGATTATACCGGGATGGGCAAAGCTTTGAAAATGATCGCAAGTTGGAATTCCGCCTCGCCTACGGTAATATCAGAGTGTGAAGGCCGGGAGAAAGCTGGTTTTTTGGGTCCTTCTCCCGCTCGCTATGGTCGTCCTGATCGCGCTCAGCCTTCCGTATATTCTCCGCAGCATAGACTACAAGGCGCTCCTTGTCTGGCAGCTCGAGAACCAGTTGAATCGGAAGGTGGAACTCGGAACTGCAGCGGTCGAGTTCTTTCCTCATGTTCGTATCACCCTGGAAGGCATGACCGTCCGCGAGCGTGAGAGTCCATCCGTGTTTTTATCCGCTGATCGTCTCTTCGTGGACCTCCGGATCTTTCCCTTGTTACGACGAAAAGTGGCGGTAAAACGGGTTCTGCTGAATAATCCTAAGGTGCTGATCACTCGGGGCGAGGAGGGCCGGCTCAACGTCGCTGATCTCTTCACCTCAGGGCAGGCCGATGGCCTGACCGTCCCCATGCTCGGTGACGAGGTGTCCATCACCGACGGCCAGATTACGTTTACCGATACCTTTCAGACCGACACGCCCCGCACTCTGGTCCTCGATCACCTGAATATAAACTTAAAGTCCGAAGCGCGGGAGACCACCTTTAAGATCTCCGCCGCGATCCCGCGTGAGAACGCTCAATCCACCCTCGCCTTGACGGCCAAAGCGCCTCGTCCGGCTACGAAGGAAGGCACTTTAGGGGACCGGGTAGAGGGACGCCTCGAGGTGCACAACGTGGAGTTGGCGCAGCTTGCACCCTTTCTTGAAAAACGGTTTCTGCTGCAGGGCGCCCATGGAATTGTGCAAGTGTCGGCAGGATTTGAATATCGTGCTGGGAGGGAGGAGGACTCCCTGACACTGCAAGATCTGCGGCTCAATGCGGGCGGAACGATGATAACAGGAAGCGCGATGATCAAAGGCATCCTCACGAAGCCGGCGGGATTTGTTGCGTCTCTGAAAACCACGCAGTTTCGGTTGGAATCGGTGACCGGGAGTCTCTCCGACGAGACGCTCCACGCGTATGGTTTAGAATTCCTCAAAACGACACAGGCAGCAGGACCGGTCCGACTTGTGTCACTGCGTGTGACTGGAGATCCGGATCGCGCGCAGCCGGTGTCGGTCCAAGCCGAAATTGAATTGCTGGACGGTCAGGCCGTGATCGGGTCCGGCCGTGTCCCCCTGTCCGACGTCCGGGCCCTGTTGCGAGTGGATGCTGATCATATCGGGATAGAGAGACTCACCGGCAAGTATGGTCTTGCAGAAGTCACGGCCGGCCGGGGCGAGATCACTCACATCATGCAAGACCCTGAGCTGTACCTGGCGCTGAAAGCGAGGATGTCGGCGCAGGAGCTGGCGACCATTGTGGCGCGCTTCGCGCCGAAGGCGGTCTTGCCGGAAGGCGCAGCGGGACTCAGGGACATCAGCGGGGAGGCGGATGCGACAGTCCTTCTGGCCGGCTCTTTGGCTCACCCCGATGACCTGCGAGTCGAGTGGGCGCTTGAGGCAGACGGCCTTGCATTCACCGATGCCCGCGTGCGGGTTCCCGTGGCCAAAGTGTACGGCAAGGTGCACTCGATCTCGCGCGGGCTGGTGTTCGAGCAGTTGACCGGAATGGTCGGGAATTCAGCCGTAGCCTTGGACGGCGCGATTCGATATCCGCTCCAGGGGAAAACGACCTTTGACTTTTCCGTGACAGGTCGAGGAGACGTGCGGGATCTTTGGACGACGCTCGTGGGGACACCTCCGGAGGGAACTCTCATTGAAGGCACGACCGAATTCAAAGCGACCCTGTCGGGGCCGGCCGACCAGCTCCGGAGCGTGGGGAATCTGGATCTCACACACACCAGCGTGACGAATGGCTCGGGATGGGGGAAGCCTGGGGGGGTGCAGAGCAATGTGGAATTCAATGTTCTTTTGGACGCAGGACATCTGGTCAGGCTGGATCGCGTCTTTTTTGAGATTCCGCCGCTCAATCTGCTGATGAAAGGAAACGTCTTTTTGGACGAACCCCGACGCTTTGCGCTGAGTGTGCGGGTTTCGCCGGTCGCCTTCCGCGCACTTCCTAAAGGCCTGCTGGGCACGGTCATACCGACCGGAGGAAATCTTCAAGCGGAGTTCACGACCGAGGGCTCGTTTGAAAACTGGAAAACCGCCAGCATCCGGGGCCGCGCCTCCACGAAGAGTGTGGGTTTCAAGATGGAGAAACTCGATCATCCGGTGGAGGACCTGACCCTCGATGTCGCCGTGCAGGATAATCGTATTGATGTTGAGCGCGCGGCTATCAAGATTGAGGACAGCCGTATCATGAGTAAGGCGACCATCCGCGGCTGGCGTGGCGTTCCGGTGGTGGAGGTGGTGTTTGAGTCGCCCGGAATGGATTTGGATTTGCTCATTCCCAAGGGCGAGCGCTCTCCCTTAC
>Ga0184632_10000506_pt1 | contig 15367 bp, 13 predicted proteins | sample PLM31_50_b1_FD_133153 | JGI IMG/M metagenome (GOLD analysis project Ga0184632, IMG submission 133153) | Groundwater sediment microbial communities from an aquifer in East River, Colorado, USA - PLM3-1_50_b1 | ecosystem: Environmental > Terrestrial > Soil > Riparian zone | place: USA: East... | reverse complement strand
ATTGAATTCTTCGATGTTGACGGTGGCTTTGCCGCGGTACAGGGCTAAGATAATGGCCAGGCCCACGGCGACCTCCGCCGCGGCCACGGTCAAGGCGAAGAAGACGAACACTTGACCGGCAGGGTCATGCAGGTAGTACGAAAAGGCAACGAAGTTGATGTTGGTGGCGTTCAGCATCAATTCAATCGAGAGCAAGAGGATAATGATGTTCCGCCGGATCAGCACCCCGACGAGGCCGGTCAGAAACACGATCGCGCTCAACATCATGTAGTACGAGAGCGGCACCATCACGAGTCGCCTTTCGCTTCCAGGATTCCTTTTTTCGTGAGCAAAATCGCCCCGATCATCGCGACCAGCAGGATCAGGGACGCGAGCTCAAACGGGAACAGATACTTGGTATATAAGAGCGCGCCGATCAGTTCGGTATTGCCTTGGGCGACCACGCCCGCTGTTTGGGCGCTGGTTGCGAGCCGCCCGGCTTCATTCAGTGGAGGAGAGACTGTCAGGTGGGCCGAAATCACAAGGGAGATGACTTCCGCAAGCGCAACTCCGCCCAGGCCGACACCCAGCCAGAGCTGGCGCTGATAGGAGTCATCGCGCTTCAAATTCAGCAGCATCACAACGAACAGGTACAGGACGAGGATGGCGCCGGCGTACACGATGATTTGTACCGCCGCGAGAAACTCCGCGTGCAATGTAATGAACAAGCCGGCCATGTGAAAGAACATCACCAGCAGGGCAATCACGCTGTAGACGGGGTTCCGAAGCGCGACCACGAGAAACGCGGCCAGGACGATGATAGTCCCGAAGTAGAAGAAGGAGAACACGGCTGGTCAGGCTAGGGCGTCACGGGCGGTTCTTGCGAAGTCATCACCGGCAGGTCCTGGTGACCGATGTTGAAGAAGGTCACGTTGTGATGCTGCAGCTCAATCTTCTTTTCCCGCTCCGGGAAGTTCCGATCGCCCAGCGCCAGCAGTTGTTGCTTGTTAAGCAGTAGGTCGCGCTTGTTGTAGACAGCCCACTCGTATTCTGTGGTCATAGCCAGCGCATCTACGGGACAGGCCTTCACGCAGAGGCCGCAGAAGATGCAGCGGGTCATGTCCATAGAGTATTCCTTGGCGTAGCGCTTCATCGGCTCGCCCTCTTTCTCCGCGCTGATCACCGTGATGACTCTTGACGGACAGGCCGCCTCGCACAGATCGCAGCCTACGCATTTTTCGCTTAGGTCGTCATACCGGAGCAAGGCGATCATTCCACGGTAAGTCCCCGGCAGATCCCGCTTCTCGTGCGGATACTGTAGCGTGACCGCCCGCCGGTTACGAAGAATTATCCGGTGGACGAAGACGCTCAGGGTTGCACGCATCCCAACAAGGATTTCGTAAAAGGTCAAACGCTTGACCCACTGGGTCATCGTCATCGTGGGCTCCGCCATGAGAACTCCTTACTGCCGGAAGAAAAAGACGGCGATGGAGGTCAGGAGCACATTGGCCAAGGCCAACGGAAGCATTACCTTCCATCCGAAGCGCATGAGCTGGTCGTAGCGCAGCCGGGGAAGCGTGGCGCGCAGCCAGAAGAACAGAAAGAGGAAGAAATAGACCTTGAGCGGGAACCAGAAAAAGACGCTCTCGGCCCATGCAAGATTGGGAAATCCAAGGTATTCCACAATGGTTTTTGGAAACGCAGGTTGCCAGCCTCCGAAGAACAGAACCGCCGCGATGCAGGATACCAAGACCATGTTCGTGTACTCGGCCATGAAGAAGAAGGCGAACCGCATCCCGCTGTACTCGGTCATCCAACCGGCCACCAATTCGCTCTCCGCTTCCGGCAGGTCGAACGGCAGACGATTGGTCTCGGCCACGGCGGAGATCACATACACGACGAAGCCGATGATCTGCAGGCCTCCGAAGATGTGCCAATGCCAGAAGCCGCCCGCTTGGGCTTCCGCGATCTTCACCATGCTCAGCGAGCCGGACAGGATCAGCACGCCGATGATGGCGAGGCCGATATTGAGCTCATAGCTGATGACCTGCGCGGCGGCGCGCAGGCCGCCGAGCAGCGAGTATTTGTTGTTCGAGGCCCAGCCGCCGAGGATGATGCCGTATGCCCCGATTGAGGTGAAGGCCAGGATGTACAGGATGCCGATGTTGATGTCGGTGATCACGAACGGTCTGATCGTATAGCCGAACAGCTCGATCTCTTTGTTCGGCCCATAGGGAATTACTGCGAAGCCGATGAGCGCCGGCACGAACGACAAGATGGGCGCGAGCGAGAACAGGAGCTTGTTGGCGCCGGCGGGAACGATGTCTTCTTTGAAGAACAATTTCAGCCCGTCGGCGAGCGGCTGGAGGATTCCATAGGGACCGACTTCCATCGGGCCCATGCGGTCCTGCATCCAGCTCAGCACCTTGCGCTCGGCGAGCGTGAGAAACGCGACGGTCAGCAAGACCACCGCCATCACCAGCACAATCTTGGCTAAGGTCACGCCCGCAAAGATCATCTGGTCCATGTCACCCTGCCTTCGACACGGTCACTTGCTGCAGCTTGTGATAGGGTACGCCGGACACTGGATCCGGGGTCACTGTGAGGACGGCAGCCAGCGCTTCGCGAAATGATTCGGGGAAATAGAGCATCCCTTCAGGAATTCGCCCCATCGAACTGACCTGGACGGTTGCTTCTCCGGCCTCGGAAGTCACGCGCACCATGTCCCCTGCGGCGATTCCCAGGCGCTTCGCATCGCCGGGATTCATGTAGAGCCGACCTTCCTTTTGAATCTCCATCAAGCCTTTGGCCATCGTGGACAATTTCCCTGAGTGGAACAACACCTGGCCCAGTCGCAACGTCCAGAACTCGCCACTCTGTTTGGCCCTGGCGGCCACGCGATAGCGGTCGGCGAGATCATCCGCGAATCCGCCGGCAAGGTACCGTTCCATGCTCTGTGTGTCAACCTGGGCGGGCTCCGGCATGGCGCCCAGCACGCGGTAGCCCGGGATCACCGCGCGGATCTCCTTCAAAATCTCAGGGGCATCACCATATTCGAGGGGATAGCCCATCATTACCGAGATCGCCGCCAGAATCTCCCAATCCGGCCGGCTGTCGCCGATCGGGTCCAGCCCGCGACGCACCTTCTGAACAAAGCCTTCCGAGTTCGTGAAAGTCCCGCTCTTCTCCGCATAGGAGCAGGCCGGGAGAACGACGTCCGCGAGCTGCGCCGTCTCAGTGAGAAACAGTTCCTGCACTACCAGAAACTCCAACTTCTTGAGAGCCTCAGCCGCTGTGGCTGAGGCCGGCAGGCTTCTCACCGGGTTCTCGCCGACGATGTACATGGCCTTCAGCCGGCCGCTGCGCGCGGCCTCGATCATCTCCAGGAGCCGCATGCCCGGGGCGGTCGGAACCGCTTCCTTCCAGGCCGCCGCAAGCTGCCCGCGGACGGAGGCATCCTGCATCGGCGCAGCACCCGGAAGATAAGCGGCGGTCGCGCCCATTTCAACGGCGCCCTGCTCATTGTTCTCTTCTGTGAGGGGGGCGACTCCCCAGCCGTGCGTGGTCAACTTTCCGAGTAGAAGGAGAAAGTCCAGCAGATTGACCATCGCGTGGTAGCCGCCTGGCGCCTGCAGCAGGTCTTGACCAACAATAATGAGCCCTCGCTTCGCTCCGGCAAAGGTCTTTGCGATGGCGCGAAGGCCGGCGGCGTCAATCCCGCCCGGATCGGGCAGGGCGGTCGCGGCCGATCTGGTTCTCGCGACAAAGGCAGGGAATTTCGATGCGATCTCCGCATCCACAAGATTTTCGGTAAAGAGCGCTTTCACCAGGCCCCGGACCGTCTCGGCATGGCGATCGAATCCGACCGGAAGATGCAGAGACGAGAGGTTCACGATATTGCTCGTGGTCTCGATCGAATACTGGCCGGTCTCAATGGTCAGCAGTTGGGCGCCATGTTTCTTGACCGCCTCCTTCACCTTGAAGCCGACAATGGGATTGGCAAAGGTGATCTGTGTGCCGATCAGCAAGAGCGAATCGCTCTGTAAGATGTCCTCATAAGACACAGTCCAGCGGTTTGTGCCCTGGACCCGCCGGAGCGCCTCGACCGCATTGACGTGTCCGTAGCGCGCCGAACTGTCCAGATGGTTGGAGCCGATCACCAGCCGCATGAACTTCTGAAAGACATAGAGATCTTCGTTGGTGCAGCGCGCCGTGATCAAACCGCCGATCGCGTCCGCTCCGTGCGTCAGCTTGAGCTGCGTGAATCGCTCAGCCAACAGCGGCAGCACCTCTTCCCAGGTGGCCGGCTGCAACCGACCGTCCGGCTGGCGCACCAGCGGCGTCTTGATCCGGTCGGGATGATTCACGAATTGAAAGCCGAAGAAGCCCCGCGCGCAGAGGTCACCGTTGTTCCGGCCTTCCCCGTAGGCCGACATCACTTCGATCACCTGCTGCTCGCGCGTCTGCAAGGTCAACGCGCATCCGTCGCCACAGTAGCCGCAGGTCGTATCCGCCCGCTTCACCATCCAAGGCCTGAACTCATAGCCCGAGAGACGGCTCGTAAAGGCGCCGACCGGGCAGATCTGCACGCACCCTCCGCAGAATTCGCAGTCCAATGGATGCGAGGCGAAATGAGAGATCTCGGTCATGGTCCCCCGATTGATCGGGGCCAAGGCTTTGGCGTCCACCACCTCGTCGCAGTACCGCACGCATCGGAGGCACTGGACGCAGCGGTTCATTTCCTTCTCGATCAGCGGGCTGAAATACTCCTTTTTGAAGACCCGCTTCACGTCAATGAAGTCGCTCTGCGTCGGGGTGTATTGATGTGAGAAATCCTGAAGGTCGCAGCGCCCGCCCTGATCGCAGATGGGGCAGTCCAGCGGGTGATTCGCGAGGATGAATTCCAACACCGATTTGTGGGAATTGTTCACCTCCGGCGTGTTGGTGCGCACCACCATTCCTTCGGCCACGACGGTGCTGCAGGAGGTCTGCAGCTTCGGGACCTTTTCGATTTCAACGAGGCACATCCGGCAGTTCGCATCAGGGCTCAGCTTGGGATGGTGGCAGAAGTTGGGGATCATGATCCCCACCCGGCGGGCCGCTTCGATCACAAGCGTGCCTTTCTCGACCGCGATCGGTTTCTCGTCAATCAAGACGTTCACCAAGTCAGCCATTAGCGGACCCCCGCCCCGCTTGCGGCCAACGGCCGGTTCATCAACGGTCCCATTGGATGCGGTTCCGTTCGGAACGGACAGCGCTGGTCGCGGATATGGGCGTCGTACTCATCGCGGAAGTATTGGAGAGTGCTGATGATGGGTGCGATTTCAGCATCCCCAAAGGCGCACACCGTGCGGCCGGCGATGTTCGGGCAGAGGCGAAGCAACGTCTCAATGTCCTTCGGCTGGCCCAGGCCATGCTCGATTCTCATGAGAATCTGCAATAGCCAGGAGCTGCCCTCCCGGCAGGGTGTGCATTTTCCGCATGACTCATGATAGAAGAAATGCAAGAGATTCTCGGCGGCCCAGACCATGCAGGTGCCTTCCTCCATGACCGTCACGCCGCCGGAGCCCAACATCGAGCCGGCCTGCGCGACCGATTCGAAGTCCATCTTCACATCCAGATGATCGGGCGTCAGAAATGCCGCTGAGGCGCCGCCCGGAATGAATGCCTTGAGTGGCTTGTCGCTGCGCATTCCGCCGGCGAGGTCATAGATCATCTCGCGGAACGTGATGCCCATTGGAACTTCATAATTTCCTGGCCGCTTGACATGCCCGCTGAGGCAGAAAACCCGGGTTCCGGCGCTCTTTGGCGGGCTTCCCATCGAGGCGAACCATTCTGCGCCGCGGTTCACGATATGCGGAAGATTGGCGAGAGTCTCAACATTGTTCACGACGGTGGGTTTGCCGAACAGGCCATGCGTCGCAGGGAACGGCGGTTTCGTGCGCGGCAGCCCGCGCTTGCCCTCGATCGATTCCAGGAGCGCCGTTTCTTCCCCACAGATATAGGCGCCCGCGCCGCGATGCAGATAGATGTCCAAAGCGAAGCCACTTCCCAGAATGTCCGTGCCCAGGTAGTTTGCCTGGTAGGCGTCAGCCAAAGCCCGCTCCACCAGCTTGGCGCCGAGCGCGAACTCCCCGCGAATATAAATATAGGCGGTCCGGACCCCGATGGCATAGGCGGCGATGACCATCCCCTCAATCATTTGGTGCGGATCGCGCTCCATTAACTGCCGATCTTTAAAGGTGCCGGGCTCGCTCTCGTCCGCGTTGCAGCAGAGGTAGCGTGGTCCGGGATGGTCTTTCGGAATGAAGGACCATTTCACGCCCGCCGGAAATCCGGCGCCGCCGCGGCCGCGCAGTCCCGAGCGCTTGACCAGGTCGGTGACCTCCGCGGGGGTCAGCTTGCCCAGTACTTTTCGAATGGCCTGGTATCCGCCGGCCCGTTCATAGTCGGACAGCGAGCCGGTGTACCCGGGCTGTAACATATTTTTGAGCAGCACTGGTTCGTACGTCATCATTCCTCACGGGGGCCTGTGCGCCCATCGGAATGGGCTCCAATGCCCCCGCACCCCGCGCTCGGCCCGGCATAGCCGGAGCCTCGCTATCTTTCACGGGGGCCCGTGCGACCATCGGAATGGGCTCCGATGCCCCCGCACCCCGCGCTCGGCCCGGCATAGCCGGAGCCTCGCTTTCTTCTCTATGCCCCCGTTTTAATCCCTTCGCCATTTGGCGCCGGCACCAGGAATGGCCCTGATGCTAGCAGGCAACGACCGTCGCGCTTCAGGTCGTCCAAGATACGGTTGACCTTCTCCTGCGTCAGCGACTCGTAATAGTCATCATTAATTTGCATCATCGGCCCGGTTCCGCAGGAGGCGAGACATTCGACCTGCTTCAATGTGAACAGGCTGTCTGGAGTAGTCTCACCCGGCTTTATCCCCAGCTTTGCGTCAATCCAATGCATCAGATTTTCCGCGCCGACGAGCGCGCACATCAGGGATCGGCACACCTGAATATGGAACTTCCCGATCGGCTTGGGGTTGTACATGGTGTAGAACGAGATCGTTTGAAATACTTGCGAGGGCGTCAGATCCAGAAGGGCCGCCACCTCGGTCATGGCCTCCTCCGAGACGTAACCCTGCTCTTCCTGCACGAGCCACAAGAGCGGCAGCAAAGCCGCTCGCTTCTCAGGGTACCGGGCGATGATGCCTGGAATTTTTTGTCGGGCCTGCCCCGAAAAGACCGAACTCATCGGTCCACTTCTCCCATCACCACGTCGTAGGTGCCGAAGATCGTGACGATGTCAGCAATCAGGTAGCCGCGTGCCATATGATCGAATGCGCCGAGATGCACGAAGGACGGCGAGCGGATCTTCAGCCGGTAGGGCCGGCTCCCGCCGTCGCTCACGAGGAAGAACCCCAGTTCCCCTTTGGCGCCTTCCGAGGCGCAGTAGGTTTCTCCCTTCGGTGTCTTGAAGCCCTGGGTGAAAATGATGAAGTGGTGGATGTGGCTCTGCATGTCCCGCATCACTTCTTTCTTGGGCGGAGGGACAACCTGCGGCACATCGGCGATGATCGCGCCATCCGGCATCTGCTCCAGGCATTGGCGGATGATCCGAGAGCTTTGCTTCATCTCTTCCATTCGGACCCAGTAGCGGTCGTAGGTATCGCCGTTCTTGCCGACGGGCACTTCCCATTCCACCTTGTCATAGGCGCCGTAGGGCTCGGCCTTGCGCACATCATACGGCACGCCCGACCCCCGAAGGACCGGCCCGGTCGCGCCGAAGTTAATTGCGTCCTGCGCCGACAGCACCGCCACGTTCCTGGTGCGCGACAACCAGATGCGGTTCGTGCGCAGGAGCTCGTCGTATTCGTGGAGATGGTCCGGGAAGACATCCAGGAAGGCGTGGAGTCGTTGCACTAAATCCGGAGTGAAATCGCTGTCCACGCCCCCGATCCGATAGTAGTTTAAGGTCAGGCGCGCCCCGCATAGCTTCTCGAACAGGTCCAACAGGACTTCTCGCTCCCGGAAGGTCCAGAAGAAGACGGTCATCGCACCGATGTCCAACGCCTGGGTCCCTAACCAGAACAGGTGCCCGATGATCCGCTGCATTTCGGCCACCAGGGTGCGGATATACTCGGCGCGCGGCGGCACCGTGATATTCAGAATCTTCTCGACGACCCGGACGAACGCATAATTATTCAGCATCGAGCAGATGTAGTCCAATCGGTCGGTATGGGGGATGATCTGCTGATAGGTGAGCGCCTCGCACAGTTTCTCGACGCCCCGATGGAGGTAGCCGACGTCGGGCGTTGCCTTCGCAATCCGCTCTCCCTCAAGCTGCAGCACCACCCGCAACACGCCATGGGTGGCCGGATGCTGCGGTCCCATGTTCAGCAGCAGCTCGGCTTCACGCCGAACCGGCGTGACATCCTTGCCCAGGCCTTCCGCCTCCAGCAGGAACGGCCGTTGCTCCTCTAATGGGATGTCGCCTTCTATCAAGGCTGACGGCGGCTCGTCGAGTTTCGGCAGGAAAGGGAAGGTCGCCCGCCATCCCCTGCCTTCGACCGGAAAGTCTTTCCGCAAAGGGTAGCCCTCGTCGAAGTCCTCGGGCATCAGAATGCGACGAAGGTCGGGATGGCCGGCGAACCGGATCCCCATCAGGTCGTATGCCTCGCGTTCAAGGAAGTTGGCCCCTTTCCAGATTGAGGTCAGTGTCGGGAGAGTCGGGTTCTCCTCCAGCACACGCACCTTGACCCGAAGGCGATGGTTGCGCGCCAAGGACTTCAACAGATAGACCACCTCGAAGCGGTCTTCGTCCTCGGGGTAATCAACGGCGCAGATGTCGGTCAGCATGTCGAAGGCAGCTTGCGGATCGTCATGGAGGAAACGCGCGACCTCCGGAAGGGCCTCGGCCTTCACCTGCGCAACCAGGTCCGCGTAGGGTCCTTCTTCGCGGACGGCGAGCACGGCCTCCGGAAATCGGTCTTTCAAGGTCGTTAGCAAGGGATGCATGCTTACCGGACCAGCACCTTTTCGCGCATCATTTTATGCTGCAGCTTCAGCAGCCCGTCGAGGAGCGCTTCCGGTCGTGGAGGGCAGCCGGGGACATACACATCCACGGGAAGGAACTGGTCCACGCCTTGAACGACGCTGTAGGAATTGTAATGGTTACCGGAGGTGGCGCACGATCCCATGGAGATCACGTACCGGGGTTCCGGCATCTGGTCGTAGATCCGGCGGATGATCGGCGCCATCTTTCGGCAGACGGTTCCAGCGACGATCATCAAATCGGATTGGCGGGGAGAGGCGCGGAACACACCGGCTCCAAAGCGGTCAATATCGTAGCGAGACGAAACGGTTGCGATCATCTCGATCGCGCAGCAGGCAAGGCCAAAGCTCATGGGCCAGATGGAGCCTTTCCGGCACCAATTAATCGCGGCGTCCAGGGTGGTCGTCACGACGTTCTCTTCGAGTCGCCTGTTAATCAGACCCATGCGTCACCGCCCTATTCCCATTCCAGGGCGCCCTTCTTCCATGCATAAAAGTAGCCGACGAGGAGGATGACGATGAACAGCACCATCTCGACCAGGCCGAAGAGGCCAAGTTGTTTGAACACGACTGCCCAGGGATACAGAAACACGGTTTCTATGTCGAAGATGACGAACAACATCGCGATAATATAATACCGAAGAGGAAACTTTGTCCGCGCATCTGAGAAGAGCGGCGCGCCGCTCTCATACGGCATAAGCTTTGCCCTGTATGGTCGGGAAGGGCGCACCGCCCAGCCTGCCACTAATGAGCCGACGCCGAAGGTCGTGGCGACGATCAGCAGGATGAGAATGGGTAGATAGTTCTGGGGGACGAGGTCAGCCGTCATCGCGTATTGGAGGCGGCGCCGAGCGGCGTCGAATGTTCAGGGAGCCCCGCATAGAGAGCATCAACGAAAAAGGGCCGTGATCGCAGGCCAGCAAGGGCCGGAGCCGGCATGCCCTTGTGCTGCACCAGCACCTTAAAGGTCGTGCCCATGCCGTCCGGCCGCAGAAGTTTGCGCATCCAGGCCGACTCGTTGGATTCAGGAGTGATTCCCGCAAAGGCCGACTCAATACCGAGCCCCATCAGAAAGTGGAGTTGATTCGTGAAGCCGGTGACCTCAAGACCGGCTTCCTGGCCGGCCAAAGCCAAACTTGTGAAATCCACGTGCGCGGTAATGTCTTGTTGTCCGATTCGGCAGTACGGCGTATCCGAGACGGACTGGCGGTAATAACAGAGCAGGGTGCCGGCGTTTCTTGCGGGGGCAAAGAGGTCCGCCGCGCTATGGCCGTAGTCAACAGTGCAGACAAGGCCTTTGCGTAGCCGGGATCCAACCTGCCGGATCCAATCCAGAGCGCAAAGATTCACCTCGGCTCGCTGGCCGTTCCGAAGGCGCAAGCCAAGCCGCTCAAAATACTGAAGGAGAGGCGCAGAGGGCGGCGCTTCAATCTCAATGAAGCGGTCTTGAGACCATCCCACAAAAATTTCCCGCAACCCCAAGGGACGCATAACGACTCGATGGACCGGAAAGGCATCCACAAGCTCGTTCGAGCACATGACTCCGGTGATGGAATTCGCGGCGAGATCGGCAACATCCGGGAGCCATTGAATCTGAGCCCCTTTTTCGAGGAGCGGCCTGAGGTGCTGTTGTTGGCGCTGAATCAGACCGGCAGCGCGTTCGATAATAATGTAGCGGAGCCGTGCTAATAAGCCGGGGCAGTCGCGCCGGTAGGCGCTCAAGAGATGACCGGCGAAGGTCCCTTGGCCGGCGCCCATCTCCACGATTGTGAACTCTCCGCTTGGTGCAATGGCATCAGCCAGGTCTGCAATCTGCTGCCCGACAAGCCGGGCAAAAATGGGGTGAACTTCAGGACTGGTCCAGTAATCTCCGTCCGGCCCGATGCGAGCTGCAGAGCTGTAGTAGCCGAACTGGGGATCGTAGAGGCTGGCTTCCATGAACTCGGCAAAGGTAATAGGCCCCTCCCCTTCGATACGGGCAAGCAGTTTCTGGAGGAGGTGGACGTTGCCTGTCATGTTCGTGAGCTGTGAGGACAAAATTGCCATTTTAGGAAATAGTTACAATAGCGTAGGTCCTTGAGGTTAGTCAAGCGAAACGCTTTGTTTGAACAACGGTTTAGCGCCTCGATAGAGGCTGAAAAAGGGAGGATTTCGCACCCTAGTACATCCTTCACGCGATGGCCCATTCTGTGTCGCTTCCCACATTAAGTTCTCGATGATAAAAGCCGAAACTAGAACAAGGAGAGGGCCCATTCGTGCCGATTATTATCACTGCAATAACAAGCCCTTCGCCAACGCAGCCTGGCTCTGCGCAGCGGATCATCGTGCCTGTAGCGCAGGAACCCAGCATTGCGGCGATCGAGGATCCGATCATTGATCTCCTCAAACAGTTATTGCCGGTGGATACGCCGATCGGCACCGCACTGGGAAAATTCCAGCAATCAATTGCCCGCATGGACCCAGAGGGGTCGCTCGATCAGACGGTAGCGGATGTTATCAATCTCTTAAAGAGTCTGCCCGTAGATTTGAAGACTGTCAGTTCGGAACAACTGCGCGCCGTGATTGATCGCCTCGGTCTCCGGTATGAACCGATGTTGGAGGCCGCCTTTGCGCAACGGCTGCCCTTATCCGCGCCCCAAGTGACCGCGCAGAATCTTAAAGCCGCCCTGCTGAAACTTCTGGAGACGGTATCGCCTAGCCCAGAACTTAAGAATTCCTTGCAGGCAGCGATCCAAGAGGGCTCTGTCCGACAGCCGGGGGTACCTATAACAAAGATTGAGCAAACACATGGGCCCGCGGTTCTGAACGACCCATTGCAGCAGAATGTTGAAACGGTGGTCGCACCAAAGCTGCAGGCGCAGCTCCAGCGGCTCGGGGCAGAGAAGGCAACGCTGCCGACGCCGTTTGCTATCGCGGTGGGAGAAAAGGGCGATCGTCAGCAACCGGCCGAACTAGTGCTGGGAGCCGACCAACTGAAGCAAGTCCTCGCGCGCTTAAACCCTGAAGGCGAGCGGGACCTCGAAGTTGCGTTGTTGAAATTGCTCCAGCCGAAAGTCGCTACTCGGCTTCCTGGGAAAGAGGACCTAAATCTTTCGCAGAGCAGTGACACGTTGACAGGGGATGAACTGCGACAGGCCCTAGGCAGCCTGAGTCGCGCGCTTGTTCAGAAGAGCTTGGATCCCGATCTGGTCGAGCAAATCCGGAACACAGCGCTGAGGACGCTTCTGGAGACGCAGTCGCCGAAATTGCCAGGAAATGATATGACTCCAGCAACGCCGTCTCAGCAGGAGGCTGGCACGCAGGGAAGCAACTTCCGGCAACAGGCCCACCAACTCCTGACCTCAATCGAGCGAACCCAAGTTCTCAACAGCGTCAATAGCGAACGAGGAGAACCGCTGACGTTTCAAATTCCGTTCCTGCTGGATGGGCGGACATCAACTGCCGAATTTTATGTGGAGAGAAGGCCGGATGAGGCCCAAAAGGCCGCACCCGAGGAGCGCCATCATAGTCTCGTCGCGCTCTTGGATCTCGATGGCCTCGGAGCGCTGCGGGTGGATCTTGCGCTACATCGAAAACAGCTTTCCGTCAAAGTGACTGTGGAGCGTCCCGAGACCGAGATCTTCGCAAACCGTCTACTGCCGGAGCTCGGGCAAGCGCTCAATGACCATGGATTTGTCCTGGAGTTCCTCAAGTGTGAGCGAAAAATGGACGGCAGCGCCAAAGGGGCAGAGGTGCGGGGCCGCACGCTGCCGGCGGACAGTGGCCTGATCAATCTTGAAGCCTAAATTCGCGCTTGGCGGAGTACCATTGCATTTCAACTGCATGGGTCGTTGGGGCAGAGTAAGGAGTAGGTGTTTCGGATGAGCAAGCTTCCCCCGAGACAGGGCGCGGTCGCGCTCCGGTATGACCCGGCGAAGCGGCAGTCTCCGTATGTGACGGCCCAGGGCCGGGGATTTCTTGCGGAGCGGCTGATCGAAGAAGCCAAACGGCATGGGATTCCGATCCGGGAGAATGCCGATCTGGTCCAAGTGCTGCTGCAGTTGGATTTGGGACAGGAGATTCCTCCGGCGCTCTACAACGCCGTCGCCGAAATCCTGATCTTTGTGTATCGGTTGAACGAAGAGTGGAAAAAGAGTCACGTCGTGCGACCATAACCGGAGACCAGCCCTGTTGAACTCAGTAAGGGTAGGTGAATGACCAAACCTCGACGGAACTTCCCTATATTGCGAATACTGGTGCGGGAAAACAGGGCTCTCTTGACATATGGATGCATAGGTCCTCTCAAATATTCACATGCTCCCCCGTGGTCTGATTCTTGCGTCAATCAATTGGCGAGCGCACCGAACTGAGTCAAGCGGAAACAGCTGCTTTGAGGGAGGATACGAACATGCGACATGTGCTTATTGTTGATGATGACAGGACCTTGCTGCAGGCCTTCACAAAGTACCTGCCCCGGATGAGCCATAATTTAATTGTCAATGCCTGCGATTCGTCTCTTAAAGCCCTGGAATTGGTTGCGCAGACGGACTTTGACACCATCGTGGTGGATATCAAGATGCCGGAGTTGGACGGACTCTCGTTGCTTCGGGAAATTAGGAAGATTCGGCCTCTCACGCCGGTTCTCGTGATTACCGGCTACTATGGAGATTACTCGCAGGCGCTCGAAGCATTACGAGGTGGCGCGACGGACTTCATTCATAAGCCCATGGAATGGGACCAGTTCGTGGCCTGTTTAGAAGTGGCGATGCAGAGCTACCAGGCGATCAAAGAAAAGGAAGAGGAGAGATTGTCTCTCGGACACAGTGTTCAGGAACTGGAGAAACTGTTACGGAATCAGAGCAGCAAGCCGTACGCCGATCGCGGGTAGTTCAAGAAACCCGACGAAACTCCCAGGCGACTTAAGCCCCGTGGCACTTTTTATACTTCTTGCCGCTGCCGCATGGGCATGGATCATTGCGCCCCACCTTGTCCACGCTGCGCCGCACCGTATTGCCGGCGTCCTCGGCACCGTCCTCGCCGCGGTTGAGTGTGAGATTAAGCGGGCGCCGCTGCTGGACGATGGGCGGAGGAGACTCGCCCTGCACAACCTGCACGCGGAAAAGGTGCTCTAAGACGTCCCGCTTCATGCGGTCCATCATGCCGGCGAACATTTCAAACGCTTCCCGCTTGTACTCGATCAGTGGATCCTTCTGGCCGTAGCCACGAAGGCCGATTCCCTCCCTGAGGCTGTCAATGCCGAGCAGATGATCCTTCCATAGGGCATCTATGCTGCGGAGCATCACCATTTTTTCAAGCAGCCGCAGCAGCTCCGATCCCAGCTCCTGCTCCTTCTTCTTATAGGCCTCCTCAACTCTCTTGAGCAGCTCCTGGCGAAGCGCCTCGAATCCGATGTCCTGGAAGTCAATGGAGCCGTCCTTGATGTCAATGCAAAACTGGGCATAACAGGCGTCCGCCAGGCCTTTCAGATCCCAGTCTTCCTGATAGGCTCCTTCCGGACAGTAGACTGACAGGAGATTGTTCAGCACCTCTTCGGTGCTCGAGTGGATCTCCTCCGTAAGGTCGTCGCCGCGTAAAATCATTCGGCGGCGCTCGTACACCACTTCGCGCTGCTTGTTCAGCACGTCGTCATAGTCGAGTAGTTGTTTGCGAATTTCGAAGTGGTGGGCCTCCACCTTTTTCTGCGCGTTCTCGATGGCGCGTGTGACCATGCCGGCCTCGATCGGCACTCCTTCCTCCATGCCGAGCTTGAGCATGATTTTCGAGATGCGATCGGAGCCGAAAATGCGGAGCAGGTCGTCTTCCAGCGATAAGTAAAAGCGCGAGGACCCGGGATCGCCCTGCCGGCCGGCGCGCCCGCGAAGCTGATTATCAATCCGCCGGCTCTCGTGGCGTTCCGTGCCGATGATATGCAGTCCACCGAGCCCGACCACCTCTTTTTTCTCGGCTTCGCACTCGGCCTGGATCTGCACCTTCAACGCTGCTTGGCGCTCGGGCGTCATCTCGGAGTCCGCGTACAGGGCTTTCTTGAACAGGAACTCGGGATTGCCGCCCAGCAGAATGTCGGTGCCGCGGCCGGCCATGTTCGTGGCGATCGTCACCGCTTCCTTGCTGCCGGCCTGCGCGATAATCTCCGCCTCCCTCTCGTGTTGCTTGGCGTTCAGCACGCTGTGCTTAATGCCTTGCCGCAGAAGCAGGCCGGCCAGCCGCTCCGACTTCTCAATGGAGATCGTGCCGACCAGGACGGGCTGGCCGCGCTTGTGGCACTCCTTGATCTCCTCCCCGATCGCGTTGAACTTCTCTTTCTCGGTCCGGTACACCACGTCGGGAAAGTCCTGGCGGAT
>Ga0184632_10000505_pt1 | contig 15391 bp, 13 predicted proteins | sample PLM31_50_b1_FD_133153 | JGI IMG/M metagenome (GOLD analysis project Ga0184632, IMG submission 133153) | Groundwater sediment microbial communities from an aquifer in East River, Colorado, USA - PLM3-1_50_b1 | ecosystem: Environmental > Terrestrial > Soil > Riparian zone | place: USA: East... | reverse complement strand
GCGTAGCCAAGTGCCGAGGCGCCGCTTGCGGCGCCGACCATCAAGGTCGTGGCGGCTTTGCCGTCACGACCGCCGTTCGACAGAGCCCACGATTCATTGCGACACTGGGTGGCGAAGTTCGGTGGGGCGTAGCCAAGTGGTAAGGCAGCGGGTTTTGGTCCCGCGACCCCAGGTTCGAATCCTGGCGCCCCAGCTGGTGCCCCTTCCACCAATACATGCCGGCCTCTGGCCCGCGATCACGCGGCGCCAGAGTCCACCCTCGCCCTTAGCAAGGCAGACCAGCCTTGCTGCGGCCGAGTGCGGCCTCTGGCTTGGTGCTCGCGACCCAGAGGCGCGGCGGCATTACTGGAAGGGGCACTAGATGGCAGGCGAGCTCGCAGCGGTTGTAATGGCGGCCGGTCTCGGTACGCGGATGAAGTCCGCGACGCCCAAGCACCTGCACCCGCTGCTCGGCCGGCGTCTCGTCGACTGGGTGGTCGAGGCCGTGCGGCCGCTCGGCGCGAACCCGCTCGTCGTGGTCCTGTCCCCAGAAGCCGCGGACGCGCTGCACGGTGTCCAGGTGGCGGTGCAGCAGCAGCCACTCGGGACCGGAGACTCGCTCCGCTCCGCGCGCGACGAGGTGGCCGGCGCCAAGGACGTGCTGGTCGTCTCCGGCGATCACCCGCGCATCAGTCCTGGGCTCCTCCAGGCCCTCGTCGACGAGCACCGCTCGTCGGGAGCGACCGCGACCGTCCTCTCGTTCGAGCCGGCGGACGCACGTGCGTATGGGCGGATCGTTCGCGGCGACAACGGAGGCCTGGTCGCGATCGTGGAGGACGCGGACGCGGATGAGACCCAGCGCGCCATCCGCGAGGTCAACTCGTCGATCTACGTCTTCGCCTCGGACAAGCTCTGGCCCGCGCTCGACCGGATCGAGCCTGCCAACGCGCAGGGGGAGCTCTACCTGACTGATGTTGTGCGCCTCCTCGTCGAAGACAGCGAGAATGTGATCGTGTTCAAGGCCCCGGATGCCGATGAAGTGGAAGGAGTGAATACTCGCGTGGAGCTCGCCGAAGCGGCCGCTTTCTTACGCGCGCGCGTGAACAGAGATCACATGGTTGCCGGCGTCACGATCGTCGATCCCGAGACCACCTGGATCGAGCCCGAGGTCGAACTGGCTCCTGACTCGACCATCCATCCGTTCACCGTCCTGCGCGGGCAGACGCGGGTCGCGACGGGCGCTGTGGTGGGGCCGCACGCAGTGGTCGACGGGGCTGAGATCGGCGAAGACGCCACGGTCGGCCCCTTCTCCTACCTGCGGCCGGGAACGAAGCTCGGCCCCGGCGCCAAGGTCGGGACTTTCGTCGAGATCAAGAATTCGGACATCGGGGCCCGCACGAAGGTGCCGCATCTCTCCTATCTTGGCGACGCGGAGATCGGCGAGGACACCAACGTGGCCGCCGGGAACATCACGGCCAACTTCCCCCACGAGCCGGGAAAGCCGAAGGCCAGGACGAAGATCGGGCGCAACGTCAGGACCGGCATCCACAATGGCTTCGAAGCGCCGATCGAGGTGGGAGACGACGCATGGATTGCAGGTGGCTCGTACATAACAGAAGATGTCCCTCCCGAATCGCTCGCTGGATTCCCGCCGAAGCAGATAACGAAAGAGGGTTACCTCCGTGGAAAGCGCAACGACTGAGCTGACCCGTCTGCCCGGGCTCGAGGTTGCCGAGACGAAGCCCGAGCTGAAGCCGGAGCACTGGATCGAGCGCGGGCCGTCCAAGCGGCTCATGCTCTTCTCCGGGCGCTCTCACCCGGAGCTCGCGCAGCGCATCGCGGACAAGCTCGGCATCCAGGTCGGCGACGTCTCGTTGCGCACGTTCGCAGACGGCAACACCTACTGCCGGTACGAGGAGTCGATCCGCGGCGCCGACCTCTTCATCGTGCAGACGAGCTCGCCGCCGGTCGACAAGCACCTGATGGAGCTGCTGATCATGATCGACGCGGCCAAGCTCGCCTCGGCCAAGCGGATCACGGCCGTCCTGCCGCTCTATCCCTACTCGCGCCAGGACAAGAAGTCGCGGCCGCGTGAGTCGATCACGGCCAAGCTGGTCGCGGAGATGATCCAGTCCGCAGGTGCAGATCGCGTGCTAACCATGGACCTCCATGCGGGCCAGATCCAGGGTTTCTTCGAGGTTCCGGTCGACCACATGACCGCGCTCCCGATGCTGGCCCAGTACTTCCGCGATCTCGGGCTGCCCGAGGAGCTCGTTGCAGTGGCGCCGGACACCGGCCGCACGCGCCTGGCCGGCAAGTTCGCGGAGATGATCGGCGGCGACCTCGCCGTGCTCCAGAAGGACCGGCCGGCCCACAACGTCGCACACATCACGAACGTCATCGGAGACGTCGACGGCAAGTGCGCGATCATGACGGATGACATGGTCGATACCGCCGGCACGCTCGTCGCGGGCGCCGAGTTCCTCAAGGACCGCGGCGCCAAGAAGGTCTACGCCTGCGCGACGCACGGGATTTTCTCGCCGCCTTCGATCGAGCGGATCGAGGAGAGCCCACTCGACAGCGTCGTCGTCACTGACACCGTCCCGATCGACCCGCTGACGAAGCCGGAGCGCGTCACAGTGCTCACGGTCGCCGACATCCTCGCCGAGACGATTCACAACGTCTTCGCCGACGACTCCGTGTCGGCCATTTTCGGCGACATGAACGCCCTGTTCTAATTTCCGTGCCAGGCTTTAGCCTGGCTTGGATCGGACTCGTCGCACATTGCAGGTTTCGTGATGTCCTGGTCTCTTGTTGAATCAAGGCGCCTGGAATATCGTGGTGCGTGTTCTGGCACATCGTTGACGCCTGTAAGGGCGCGCATCGCCTGAGTCAACCCGGCATCGCGGCAAAGTTTCTGTTGCTCGCGATGACGTTTGTCGTTGCGGTTCCCGTGATCGCTGCGGCAGGAGCAAGTCCGCTCGCACGACCGATTCCTGATGCGAAAGGGCGGTTTCTCGGTTGCTACAGCACCAATGGCGGCTCGTTGCGGCTGGTCACGAGGGGTCCCTGTCCGCGTGGCGAGCGTCTCGTTGTCTGGAGCCAGCGCGGGAAAACCGGTGCGCGTGGGCAGGCCGGCGAAGTTGGACCGGCAGGGCCATCTGGGCCCGTCGGGGCACGCGGTGACGCCGGCCCGCCCGGACCTCCGGGTGCCCAGGGCCCGATCGGCGCGCCAGGACCAGCAGGCATTCAGGGTCCCCAAGGAGCGCAGGGTCCGCAGGGATTGCAGGGGCCGCAGGGCGATCCTGGTGCACAAGGGATCCAGGGCGGCCCAGGTCCGCAGGGGCTGCCGGGCGCAACCGGCCCGGCAGGGCCGGCCGGCGCAACGGGCGCAACAGGGCCACAAGGGCCTGCAGGACCGACGGGACCACAAGGGCCCCCGGGGCCAGCAGGGAGTACACGCGTCCTCGGCACCCCGGTCACGTCTGCGGTCAACGCCGCACGCCACACGCTTGTCACCGCGACCGCGACGTGCCCGTCAGGCGTTCTGCTCGGAGGTGGAGGTCAGGTAACGACAACCTCAGCGAACAAGGATCGAGCGGTTCTCGTGGCCTCGTACCCCAGTTCGACAACCGTATGGACCGCGACTGCTGTCGTCGCGACGGCCGCGCTCGGCGCCGGGCAGACGATGACAGTCCAGGCGTACGCTCTCTGCAGTCTCTGAGCCCAGGGGTTTCCGAAGCGAAGTCTCCGGAAAGGCGAGGGCAATGCGACGTGGACGCGGAGTCAGTCTCCTAACCCTGATCTACGTGGGCGTTGGTGTGGCGATCGCGGCGAGCCACGACTACTTCGACAACGTGAACGGCTGGAGGGGCGTGCTGTCGGCCATCTTCGCGATCTTCCTCTGGCCGTTGGTCTTGCTGGGTATCAACCTCCACATCAAGAAGTAGCTACCATTCGCCGCCGTTATGGCGGGCGAACGAGTGAAATTGCAGGTCAGTGAGCGCGACGGGCGCGGCTCCGGTGACGCCCGGCGCCTGAGGAAGGCGGGATTCATCCCCGGTGTCCTGTACGGGAAGGGCAAGGCCTCCTACGCGATCAGCGTTCCGGAGCGAGAGCTTCGTCGAGTCTTGACCGGTGAGGGCGGGCTCCACGCCATCCTGGACGTCGTCCTCGAAGGCCAAAAAACCACCCACGCCTCGATCCTCAAGGACTATCAGCAGGACCCGATCCGCGGCCACATCTCGCACATCGACCTGCAGGAAGTTCCCCTCGACCAGCCGATTCAGGCGAGCGTCACGGTGCAGCTGGTCGGTGAGTCCGCGGGCGTCAAGGAGGGTGGGGTCCTCTCCCAGGTGCAGCGCGAGATCAACGTCGAGGCGCTGCCGATGGAGATCCCGGAGCACGTCGAGCTGGACGTGAGCGGCATGGCCATCGGCGACACGCTTCGGCTGGCCGATCTCGGCGCGCACGAGGGCGTGACCTACCTGGACGACCCGGAGGAGACTGTTCTCGCCACCGTCACGCTGCCGACGCGCGAGGTCGAGCCCGAGCCCGAAGAGCCGGCCGAGGGCGAGGAGCTGCCCGAGGGCGAGGTGCCGGAGGGCGAGGAAGCGCCGGAGGGTGCCGCCGAGGGTGCCGGCCCCGCCGAGGGCGAGTCCGGCTCGGGCGAGCAGGGCGAGCCCGCTTAGCGGCCCTCCCGGCCCGCTCGGCGGCGCCGCGCCCGCGATAAGACTTCGCCATGCGTCGTCCTCAGTCGGCCCCATGCTGAAAAGCATGGAGCCTCCCTGCGTCCTAGCCTGGCTCGCTTCTCGCGACCGCGGCATCCACCGAACGAACCGGGAGGACCGCTAAATGCGCCTGCCGTGGCGTCGAGGCGACCGCGCCTCGTCGCTCGATCTGCTCGTCGTCGGTCTCGGCAATCCGGGCCGCGAGTACTCCGGAAATCGTCACAACGTCGGCTGGATGGTCGTCGACGAGCTTGCGCGCCGCCACGACGCTTCGTGGAAGGGAAAGTTCAACGGGCAGCTCGCGGAGGTGCGCATGGACGGTCATCGCGTCGCACTTTTGAAACCTGAGACGTGGATGAACGAGTCGGGCCGGTCGGTCAACGCCGCTGCCCGCTTCTTCAAGCTCGAGCCCGACGCGATCCTCGTCGTCCATGACGAGATCGACCTCGAGCCCGGACGTCTGCAGGCGCGCAAGGGCGGCGGGCTCGCAGGTCACAACGGACTGCGCTCGATCGCAGCGCACCTCAAGAGCCCCGACTTCCTGCGCTTACGTGTAGGCGTCGGCCGTCCGCGCCGCGGCGACCCGCGCAAGCCCGCGGACTATGTGCTCTCGAACTTCGTCCCCGATGACGACGCGGAGACGATTGTGTCGCACGCAGCCGACGCGGTCGAGACGCTCGACGCCGAGGGCCTCGACCGAGCCCAGGCGCAGTTCAACTAACAGCGCCTGTTACGTCGCCGAAGCTCGGAGCAGCGCGGATCGCGCGGTTGGTCGTCGTCAGGACGATCAGGATGGAGAACCCCACGAGCAGAAAGACCGCCGTAACGCGCACCGAGAACGATGCCAACAAGAGTCCCGCCACGACCGGCCCCAAGGGGAGGGCTACGAGCGCGAGCGAGCGGGCGACGCTGTTCACGCGACCCTGCAGCCGGTCGGGCACGATCGCGACGCGATAGCCAATCACCATCGCATTGACGGTGGGGTTGAAGAAGAGAAACGGCGCGATCCCGGCAAGGAGGACGAACACGTTGGGCTCCACGACGAACGCGACGATGCCGAGCGATAGCCACATCGAGCCGACAAGTACGGCTCGCATCGAGAAGAGCCTGAGAAAGCGTGGTGCCGCGAGCGAGCCGAGCAGCGAGAGCAATCCCTCGAGGGCGACCAACGCACCGATCACACCCGACGACAGTCCTTGCTCGCGCCCGGCAACGATCACGGTGAGGCTGAGCGCACCGAAGAGGAAGTTCGTTCCGACGAAGAGCAGTGCGCAGGTTCGGAGAAAGGTGTGTCCCCAAAGCCACGCCAATCCTTCCTTGATCTGCGCGCGGAGGCCGGCGGTTTCCTTGTCCTCTCGTTCCTCCTGAAACGGCGTGCGCATGGCGAGTAGCGTCCCCGTGGAGAACGCGTAGGAGATCGCGTCTGCGAGGAACGGCAGCGAGCGCGCGATGCCGAAGAGCACGCCACCCAGCGGCGGGCCGGCAAGGTAGACGCTCGACAGCCTCGCCTGCTCCGTGGCGAAGGCGCGCTGTAGCTGCGGGGCTGGCACCACCGAGCGGACCGCGCCGATCTCCGCAATGTTGAAGATCACGAACATCGCGCCTTCGATGAAGGCGACCGCGACGATTTGCGCGAATGTGACGTGCCCCGTGGCGATGCTGACGCCCAGGAGCCCAAGGGCGATGACGCGCACGACGTCGGACCAGATCATCAGCCACTTGCGGTTGAAGCGGTCGACCGCGACTCCAGCGGGGAGGGCGAACAAGACGTACGGCACGAGCCGGGCGAAGCCGGCGATTCCGGCCTTGGCCGGTGAGTCCGTGAGCGCGAGCACCAACAGCGTGTAGGCGATCCCGGACGCCTCCGAGCCGACGGTGGACAGCGCCTGGCCGATCTGGAGCAGGACGAAGTCCCGATTCCGTCGGAGCGGAACGAGCTCACGCTCCGCGGCGGGTAGGCCGGCCATGCGGAGTAGCATTAAACCCGCCGAACCCGCTGGGTTCGGCCTTTCGTCATGGACCACCCGATCTTGCATCCGTTCGTCGGTGAGCTGCGAGAAACCGAGCGGCTCCGCGCCTTCGCCGAGGCGTTTCCTGCGCCTGCCCGCGTGTCCGAGCCGGCCCTCCCGCTGCTGCTGGCGGCGTTGCACGAGGAGCTCGACCGCCCGCTAGTCCTCCTCGCGCCCGAGGACCAGGACGCGCGTGACGCCGCCGAGGGCGCGGCGTGGTTCCTGGGCGAGGAGCGCGTCGCCATGCTCCCGAGCCGAGGCGTGCACTGGGGCTCCGGACTGGATCCCGCGCCGCATCTCGTCGGCGAGCGCGCCCGCGCGCTCGATGTACTCGCGGCGGGCGGGCTCGTCGCCGCCTCCGCGGCGGCGCTCGCGGAACCCTTGCCGCCGGAGCGCGCGCGGCCGGAGCCGATTCGCATCGCGCCCGGGGAGGCGATCAGCCTCGAGCAGCTCACCGAGTCGCTCGCGCTCGCCGGCTACGAGCGGGTGGAGCGCGCAGACGAGCGCGGGCAGTTTGCCGTTCGCGGCGGCATCGTGGACGTGTTCCCGACGACGGGCCGGGAGCCGCTGCGCATCGAGTTCTGGGGGGACGAGATCGAGCAGATGCGTGCGTTTTCGCCCTTCACGCAGCGCGCGCTCCACCCGGTGGACGTTGCAGTCGTCTATCCCGCCGTCGAACGCCGCCTCAACCTCGCCGAGACGACCCTGCTGGACGACGACGCACCGATTCGCGTGCCCGCCGATCTCGTCCTGCCCGTGCCGGCCGGGCCGGATCTCGTCTGGCAGGCGGACGAGGTCCGAGCAGTCTGGGAGGAGGAGGGCCTCCAGCCGATTCAGTTCAAGCGCGCTGCGGTGCTCGACCCGCTTCCGGCTGGCCAGCCCTTCGCGTTCGAGGCGCAGCGACCCGCGCTCGTTGCGCGTGGACTTTCGGAGGCGGAGAACGAGCTCAATGCATTCGTGCGCGGCGGCCAGCGCGTCGTCGTCGCCTTTCCGCATCCAGGCGAGGCGCTGCGCCAGCAGAACCTGCTCCGCCGCGCGAGCGCACGGCTGCTCGAAGACGGTGAGTTGCTGCCACGGGAACCGGAGCTCCTCTTCGCGGTCACGCCGGCGCGTCGCGGTTTCGTCTGGCGCGAGCTCGGGCTCACACTCCTCCCGGACACGCAGGTCTTTCGCAAGCGGCCGCCGAGGGAGCGCCGCGCGTGCGCGCGTGCGCTGCAGTCCTTCGCCGACCTGCGCACCGGCGACTACGTTGTGCACGAGGATCACGGCGTCGGCAAGCTCCTCGGCTTCGAGACGAAAGAGGTCGCAGGCGTCACCCGCGACTACCTCTTCCTCGGCTTCCGCGGCGACGATCGGCTCTACGTCCCGCACGAGCAACTCGGGAAGGTCTCGCGCTACATCGGACTCGACGGCTCCGGCCCTGCGCTCTCGAAGCTCGGCGGCAAAGCGTGGGACAACATCAAGAACCGTGCGCGCGAATCGGTGCGCGAGCTTGCGGGCGAGCTGCTCGCGCTCTACGCGCAGCGCCAGTCGGCGCCCGGTGTTGCGTACGACCTCAGGCACGAGTATCTCGAGCGACTCGAGTCCGAGTTCCCGTATCGGGAGACGCCCGACCAGCAGGCGGCGATCGAAGCCGTCAAGGAAGATCTCGAGGCGCCGCGGCCGATGGACCGTCTCGTGTGCGGCGACGTCGGCTTCGGCAAGACGGAAGTTGCGATCCGCGCGGCCTTCGCGGTTGCCGTGAACGGCAAGCAGACCCTGATGCTCGCGCCGACGACGATTCTCGCCGAGCAGCACTGGCACACGTTCCGCGACCGCTTCCGCGACTTCCCGGTTCGCGTCGAGATGGTGTCGCGGTTCCGGCCGCCGCGCGAAGTGAAGCAGGTCTTGGCCGACTTCCAGGCGGGCAAGGTAGACGTTCTGATCGGAACCCACCGCGTGCTCAGCCGGGACGTCATCCCGAAGGAGCTCGGGCTCGTGATCCTCGACGAGGAGCAGCGATTCGGCGTCGCCCAGAAGGAACTGCTCCGTTCGCTGCGCCTCGAGGTCGACGTGCTGACGCTGAGCGCGACACCGATCCCGCGCACCTTGCACATGTCGCTGTCGGGGCTACGTGACATCTCGATCATCGAGACGCCGCCGGAGGGCCGCCGTCCGATCCGGACGACCGTCGGCGAGTACGACGAGGAAATGGTCAAGCTGGCGCTCGAGCGAGAGGTCGAGCGTGAGGGCCAGGCGTTCTACCTGCACAACCGCGTCGAGACGATCGAAGAGGCTGCCGAGAAGCTGCGCCAGCTCGCGCCGAACCTTCGCTTCCTCGTCGGGCACGGCCAGATGCGTGAGCGTGAGCTCGAGGAGGTGATGCACGCGTTCCTGCGTGGAGACGCCGACGTGCTCGTCTCCACGACGATCATCGAGTCGGGACTGGACATCCCACAGGCGAACACGCTGGTCGTCGAGCGCGCCGACCAGCTCGGCCTCTCGCAGCTGTACCAGATTCGCGGACGCGTCGGTCGATCCGATGTGACCGCGCACGCGTATCTCTTCTACCCGGACATGTCGGAGCTGACCCCAGAAGCCCGCGCGCGCCTCGCGACGCTCGCCGATCACACGGAGCTCGGCGCTGGCTTCATGATCGCGATGCGCGACCTGGAGATTCGGGGTGCGGGCAACCTGCTCGGGGACGAACAGTCCGGCCACGTCGCCGCCCTCGGGTTCGAGCTCTACGTCGAGATGCTTGCCGAGGCCGTTGCCGAGCTCTCGGGCGAGCGGCGCGTCGTGGCACGTCCGGTACGGATCGACGCACGCGTCGACGCGTACGTGCCCGCCGACTACATCGCCTCCGAAGCGATGAAGATCGACCTGCACCGTCGCCTGGCGCTGACGGAGTCGGAGGACGAGCTACGCGAGCTGCAGGCCGCGACCGAGGACCGCTTCGGGCCGCTGCCGGAACCGGTCGAGAACCTGTTCCTCATTCAGGAGGCCAAGCACAAGCTCGCGCGCGCCGGCGCCGACTACTTCGTCTTCCGCGGCGGCAAGGCCAGCGTCGGTCAGATGGTGCTCGGATCGGAAGAGCTTCGCGACCTGCGGCGACGCGTCGACACGGCCGTCTACACCACTGCGAATCACGAAGTCAGCCTGCGGGAGGAGGGGTTTCCAGCGGCACTCCGACTAGTGGATGCTATACTGGCCGCGCGTCAGGCAGCGTGAGGAAACCGCTGCAAACTGGCGCTTTTTCCATGAAACGACTCGCCCTTCTTGCTTTTGCCTTGCTCGCTCTCGTGGCCACGGGCTGCGGTGGCTCGTCGTCGGCGTCTGCCCGTCTCGGCGCCGACGACGTTGCGGTCGCCGGGTCGAAGGAGATCGGTAAAGAGGAGTTCCAGACGCTGATGGCGCGCGCGAAGAGGAGTTACGACACGGCGAAGCGCCCTTTCCCGAAGCCCGGCACGGCCGAGTACGAGCAGCTCAAGGGTCAGGCAGTCACCTTCCTCATCCTCCGCGCCGAGTTCGAGCAGGAGGCTGAGGACCTGGGCGTCGACGTCACGGACGAGAAGGTGGACAAGCGTGTCGAGCAGCTGAAGAAGCAGTTCTACGGCGGAAACCAGGAGCGCTACGAGAAGACCCTGAGGCAGCAGGGACTTACCGCCGAGCAGGCGCGGGGTGAGGTGCGCATGCAGCTGATTCAGGAAGATCTGTACAAGCAGGTCACCGGCGATGTGAAGGTGACGAAGGACGAGATTCGCGCCTACTACAACTCCCACAAGGCGCAGTACCAGCAGCCCGAAAGCCGTGAGGTGCGCCACATCCTCGTGCAGAAGAAGCCGCTCGCCGATCAGATCTACGCGCAGCTGAAGTCAGGCGCGAACTTCGCGAAGTTGGCGAAGAAGTACTCCAAGGATCCGGGCTCTGCGGCGAACGGCGGAAAGCTGACGGTGTCGAAGGGACAGACCGTCCCCGAGTTCGACAAGAAGACGTTCGAGCTCAAGAAGGGCGAGCTCTCAAAGCCCGTGAAGACGCAGTACGGCTACCACCTCATCGAGGCGCTCTCCGACGTCAAGCCGGCGACGAAGACTCCGCTGACCAAGGTCGAGGGCTCGATCAAGCAGCAGCTCGAGAAGCAGCAGAAGGACGCGGCCATGACCAAGTGGGTCGAGGACATGAAGAAGGGCTACTGCAAGGGCAAGATCAAGTACCAGGTCGGCTACCAGCCGAACCCGGATCCGTGTGCGACCGGCACGGGTACGACGACGTCTAATTGACGCTCGGGCGCACGCTCGAGGAGCTTCAGGAGCTGACCGAGCGGCTGCGGCGCGACTGCCCCTGGGATCGCGAGCAGACCGAGCGCACGATCGTTCCACACACGCTCGAGGAGGCTTACGAGGTTGCCGACGCAGCGATTGCACGCGACGATGCGAAGCTCGCCGACGAGCTCGGTGACCTGCTCTTCCAGGTGTACTTCCTGGCCCTTCTCCTGTCGGAGAAGGGCAAACCGGGCCTGGAGCAAATCGCCCGAGGGGTGCACGAGAAGCTGGTCCGGCGCCACCCGCACGTGTTTGGAGAAGCGGAGCTCGAGACAGCGGGCGACGTCCGGCTTTCCTGGGAGCACAGTAAGCGCGACCTGGAAGGTCGCGCAGGGATCTTTCACGACGTACCGGAGTCGCTGCCCGCGCTGCTCCTCGCGCGAAAGGTGCAGCGGCGCGCGGCGGCAATCAACTTCGAGTACCCGGACACACAAGGGGCTGTGGCGGATCTCGACGACGAGCTGCGGGAGCTGAAGGAAGCGCTGGCCGAGGTCGGTGAGAGCCCGCCCGAGACCGAGCCGCAAGCGCAAGTATTCGAAGAGATGGGCGATGTGCTCTTTGCCGCCGTCAATGTCGCGCGGCGCCTGAACGTCGATCCCGAGCTCGCGCTGCGTGCGATGACGCGGCGATTCGTCGAGCGGGTGGAGCGAGCCGAGCGGTACGCGGCGGAAGAAGGAAAGAACTTCACGGAGCTGGAGCTGGCCGACCAGGACCGTCTGTTCGACCGCGCCAAGGAGGAGGTCGAATGAGTGCCTCGTCCATCGTGCGCGTGCATGCACGCCAGATCCTCGACTCGCGCGGAAATCCCACGGTGGAGGTCGACGTCGTACTCGACTCCGGAGCCCTGGGGCGCGCAGCCGTCCCTTCCGGAGCGTCCACGGGCAGGTTCGAAGCAGTCGAGTTGCGTGACGGCGACGAGCGCACGTATCGCGGGAAGAGCGTGCTCAACGCGGTGCGCAACGTCGAGACGCAGATCGGGCCGGCCGTCAAAGGCATGGACGCTGAGGATCAGCGTGCGCTCGACGCAAGGCTGATCGAGCTCGACGGGACGAAGAACAAGTCGAACCTCGGGGCGAACGCGATCCTCGGCTGCTCGCTGGCCGTGGCCAAGGCTGCGGCCGCGCATACGGGTGTATCCCTGTACCGGTGGGTCGGCGGCGTCAGCGCTCACATTCTGCCGGTGCCGATGATGAACGTCGTCAACGGCGGCGCCCATGCGCAGAACTCGCTCGACCTCCAGGAGTTCATGGTCGTGCCCGCCGGCGCCGACTCCTTCGCAGAGGCGCTGCGCATCGGCGCGGAGACCTTCCACGCGCTGAAAGATCTGCTACACGAGCGAGGCCTCGCGACCGCGGTCGGGGACGAAGGCGGCTTCGCACCAGACCTCGACTCGAGCGAGGCCGCGGTCGAGGCGGTCTTCGAGGCGGCCGACCGCGTCGGCCATCGTGACCGGATCGCGATCGCGCTCGATCCGGCGGCCACCGAGCTCTACCGCGACGGCGGGTACCACCTCGAGCGCGAGGGCAGGATCCTCAGCGCGGACGAGCTGATCGACCTGTACGCGACGCTGGCCGACCGCTATCCGCTCGTCTCGGTCGAGGACGGGCTGGCCGAGGACGAGTGGGGCGCGTGGAAATCGATGACGGAACGGCTCGGCGACCGGCTGCAGCTCGTCGGCGACGACCTGTTCGTGACGAACGTCGAGCGCCTCCAGCGAGGCCTCGACGAGGGCGTCGCGAACGCGATCCTGCTGAAGGTCAACCAGATCGGCACGCTCACGGAGACGCTCGAGGCGATCGAGCTCGCGCGCTCGCACGGCTACGCGTGTGTGATGTCACACCGCTCGGGGGAGACGGAGGACACGACGATCGCCGACCTGGCGGTCGCGACCGGCGTGGGACAGATCAAGACCGGCGCCCCGTCACGGACCGACCGCGTCGCGAAGTACAACCAGCTCCTTCGGATCGAAGAGGAGCTCGGAGACGCTGCGGTCTACCCCGGCTGGGATGCGTTTCCGCGAGCGAAGCGCACCTAGCCGGCCCGAGCAGGATGACGGATGGCGGCGCTAACCTGAGTGCATGGCGATCGCGACCCCACGCCGCACGAAGATCGTCGCGACCATCGGGCCCGCCTCCTCCTCACCGGAGATGCTCCGTGCACTGGTCGACGCCGGCATGGACGCTGCGCGCCTGAACCTGTCCCACGGCACGCACGAGGATCACGCCGCCCGGGCCCAGCTCGTTCGAGACGCCGAGCAGGAGGCCGGCCGGCCGCTGGCACTGATCGCTGACCTCCAGGGACCGAAACTCCGCGTCGGCCAGCTGTCCGAGCCGCTCAGGCTGACGACCGGGGAAGACGTGACCGTCGTCGTCGGCGACGGCGCCGCGCGGAACGGGGAGCTTCCGATCGCACCCGCCGCGATCGGCGAGGTGTGGCGGCCGGGTCACGAGGTGCTGGTGGACGACGGGCTTGTGCGTCTCCGGGTCGAGGAGGTCGAAGCCGATCGCGCGCGTTGTGCGATCGTCGTCGGTGGGTTCATCACCTCCCACAAGGGCGTGAACCTTCCCGGCGTCCCGATTCCCATTCCGTCACTGACGCGCAAGGACCTGGTGGATCTCGAATTCGCCGTCCAGCTCGGCTGCGACTTCGTTGCGCTCTCCTTCGTTCGCTCGGCTGCTGACGTTCGGGACCTGAAGGCGCTGCTCGAGCAGGAGGGATCGACCGCGCACGTGATCGCGAAGATCGAGAAGTCCGAGGCAGTCGACGCGCTCGACGACATTCTGGTGGAGACCGACGCGGTGATGGTGGCCCGCGGCGACCTCGGCGTCGAGATCGGCCCTGCTCTGGTTCCGCTCGTCCAGAAGCGAGTCATCCTGAAGGCGCTCGAGCGCGGGAAGCCGGTGATCACCGCCACGCAGATGCTCGAGTCGATGATCCATCACCCCGAGCCCACGCGGGCGGAGGCGAGCGACGTCGCGAACGCAGTGCTCGACGGGACGTCCGCGATCATGCTCTCGGGCGAGACCGCTGTCGGCGACTACCCGGTGCAGGCGGTCGCGACGATGGACAGCATCGCGCGGGCAGTCGAGCCGAGTCTCGGCTACCGGCACGAGCTCCCCGACGTCGCGGACAAGCCGACTATCGGCAACGCGATGTCGAACGCCGCCTGCGACCTAGCCGAAGCCCTCGGCGCGGCTGCGATGCTCGTACCGACGTTCACCGGCCGCACGGCGTCAGCCGTTGCGCGCCTGCGGCCGCGTAGGCCGATCGTCGCGCTGACGCACAAGCGGTGGTCAGTGCACCAGATGGCGATCGAGTGGGGCGTCACGCCGATCTGGATTCCTGAGTGCAAGGACGTGGAGGACCTCTGGAACCGCTCGATCGAGGCGGCGAAGGAGGCCGGCATCATCGACTCCGGCGACACGGTCGTGATCACCGCGGGGACTGCGGTCAACATCCCCGGATCGACGAACGTGATCAAGGTCGACGTCATCGTCTGACAGAGGAGGGTGTCACCGCCCCGCGAAGTTGCGCGGCATGGCGGCCCGCCAAGCTCGTCGTCCACCCGTAGCGACGCTCGCGCGGCGCTGGCTGGCGGTCCTTGCGATCTTCCTGATCGGCTACGCCTACTACCACCCGCTGCGGAGCTGGCTCGAGACGCGCCACGAGCTCTCGGTTCGGCGCTCTGAGGTCGGACAGCTGGCGGCGGAGAAGCGTGAGCTCCAGGAGCGGCTGCAAGCGTCGACGAGCCTCGACGCGCTCGCCAAGGAGGCGCGCCGCCTCGGCTACGTCCGTCCCGGCGAGCACCTCTTCATCGTCAAGGGGATCGCGGCGTGGAAGAGAGCACACCAACGCTGAAAATGCTGCGCATTTCCAGCGGACTAGGGTTAGGGCATCGCTCCGCTCGCCAATGATAAAAGTGACCGCGCCGTCGTCGAACGCCAGCTAGGACGGCCGCCGCGCGCATTCCGCCGCGTCGTCGTGCGGTGTCCGTTCGGTCACCCCGCCGTGACCGAGCAGCACGCCTTCGACGACTCGGGCGAGCCGTTCCCGACCACGTACTGGCTCACCTGCCCGGCGCTCGTGGCCGCGGTCTCGCGAGTGGAGGCGGCGGGGGGCGTGGAGCGGTGGACGAGCGCGGCCGCCCAGGATCCCGCTCTCGGAGGGAGCCTCGCGCGGGCCCACGAGGAGCAACGCGAGCTTCGTCCCGAGCTCGATCTCGGTGTTGGGGGTGCGCGCCCCGGCGCGGGCGGCCTCAAGTGCCTGCATGCCCACGTCGCGTTCGCGCTCGCCAGGCCGGGCTACGAGCTCGGCGAGCGGATCCTCGAGGAGCTCGAGCCGCGGTGGCCCGCGGTTTGCTGCTCTGCCTAGG
>Ga0184632_10000504_pt1 | contig 15398 bp, 16 predicted proteins | sample PLM31_50_b1_FD_133153 | JGI IMG/M metagenome (GOLD analysis project Ga0184632, IMG submission 133153) | Groundwater sediment microbial communities from an aquifer in East River, Colorado, USA - PLM3-1_50_b1 | ecosystem: Environmental > Terrestrial > Soil > Riparian zone | place: USA: East... | reverse complement strand
TTATCTGTTGTATCATAGTAGGGAAGAAACAAAATTGCAACATTGTTCTCTTCAATCATAAGGTGTATGTATTCAGCATAAATTTTTCTTATTGTTTCAATATTAGGATATAAAATAAGGCAATGATAACCTGCAGGTAATTTAAGTAATTGAAGGATTAAATCATTGGAGATATCATTAAAGCTGTAATAATGGTGGTTTGGGTGCTCCATATAAGCTGATTGTCCCACATATGATATTAAAGTATGATTAGTTATGGATTCCAAGCTGTCTAAATCTTCCAAACTGACGTTCTAAACACGATTGAAGTTTAGTTTAAATTACATTATGCAAAACTAAAGTTGTTAAATCGATTACGGATTACTAGTATATATTTGATGAATAATTACAAATATTTTATTATGACATTTAGGATGATGTAAGACATCAGACAGATTATCTATTATCTGAAACAACTTCACGAGTTAATAGCATGAACAACTTGTCTGCGACGTTTTCAGGACTTACTGGCTTGAGAGTAAATTCATCTGCGCCATAATCTAATATCTTAGTTTTGTCAGTATCTTCATCTGCTATTACAAGTATTTTTGTCTCACTGTTACTTCTTTTAAGATTAACAATTAACATCGCTCTTCCATCGAGCGCTATTTGTTGGCTTACTATTACAACATGTATTTTTCGGTTTCCCAATTCACTAATTTTCGATAAGCATTCTTCAGATGTAGAGGCTTTATAGACCTCATAACCCTTTAGCCATAATAAACCTGCCAAGTTGGTAATGGCATCGGTATCCTCTAGGACTATCATTACCCGAGGTTTATCTAAGGCCATTGTATGTCTATAGACGATATCAAGTATTAAATCTAATGTAAGTCAGGGGTTACCAAATCATTCCTAAACATTTATGAAAATCTTTTGCGAATTAAATTTAGCTTTATTTCTGAATTCAAATATCATATCAATAATGATGAATAATAATGGATAGTAATAGTTAGGATTGAAATGATAGGTCTGGAGCCGTGGTACCCACGACGCTATCGGTTCTAAAATGGGTTCTTGACTTATTATACTAAATGCTGAGCTTTAAATTTTTTCTTCTTAGAGTGAATCTAAACCATGGATAATTAATGGCAGAGTTCATTGATACGAGTTCGTTGCGATTTGAATGAACATTCAATTGAATTTCATGGGTGGACGAAAGATTCCATTTGCGTCGGAGGAAGCGCGGACGGAGGTTTGAAACGGATAATTAAGGAAGCAATTCAGAATACTCTCAAAGAAAAGGGCTATGTTATTCAGGTCAAGGATTCCGATTGTCCTGAAGGCTTTAACGGCAATAACAAGGACAATATCGTAAACCGCCTAGGCATAGCCGGTATTCAAATTGAACAATGCATGGAAGCCCGTAAACAATCTATACTTATATTGCTAAGGCAGTTGCTGATGCCATCCGTCCTTGGATCAACACGTAAATGTATCGGCCTTTGAGAAGCCGATCGGCAATATGAGAACCATTTTACAACTCTAATCAACATATAAACAAAGAACATGCCTTTTGGCCATCAATTGTATACATATTACACGACAACGGTTCAACCAGTATATTACCGGAAACGTCTTTTACAAATTGATTCCATGCAAACTTAGCATTTTTTTGTCAAAAGTTAAATAATTAAATCTTATGTTGATTATTAATTAAACGTGGAGCTTCTGGAAGTGAGGAATAAATTCCTTTAGGAAAGATAGTAAAGACAAAGTTTGTTATTGGGTCCTTTATTCTGTCTGCCCTTATCTTGATTATTTCAAATGTCAACGGATGTTTTGCTTTGCAATATGCGAACTATACCAGTGACAAATATCAAATCCAGTTCCAATATCCTTCGGACTGGTTAATTAGAGAAAAGGAAAATAGATTTGAAGAAGGATCTGATATAGCTATCTCGAAAAATAAGATAGCAACCGGTAAGATGGGAATTCATTTCTATAATGATATATTTGAAAACTTTGGCTCAACCAACTTGGATTCTGTGTTCGCTGATTTTTATAAGGGACGTACATCTGACGACTCTAAGTATGAATATCGGACAATAGAATCACCATCTTTTCTTAATATAGATGGTCAAAGGACTGGCTCCTTTCTCATGACGTTCAAGCAAAAGTATGAAATCAATCCTATTACCGGTGCAGTGCAATATTGGATCACCCTTGTGGGCAATAACGGCTACATGATCGAGTTCGTGTCAACTCCAGAGAATTTCGATACTCCAGATAACATTGAGATTCGTGACCATTTTATCAAATCGATAAACTTTCTTGGATTGAATAATAATACAGATACCAGCGGCCCGATCTCAAGTGTTGGTAGATTTGCAGAATAAGTTTGGCAAGAAATAATTTAAAATTATCTTTTCTGTTTTGGACGTAATGTCAAGATAAAAAGTCCAGCCATAAAAATAAAAAATCCGCCTATGCCGACTGTCATTGCATAAGGTCCTGGTTCGTAAAATAATGAACTCACATTCCGAGAGGAGTTCCATAGGGAGCCGATTGCTGCCACTATGACACCAAGAAGTAACCCTATAATGCCAACATATCTCGCAATGTCTTTTTTTACGCCCATCAATTAATTAACAAACCATAGGTAATGTTATATCTTTAGTTTCCGGCCTTCTTGAAGTCATATTTCGTAATGTTGTTTCACCACAACGACATCAAGTAATGGATAAGAAAGTTCTATTAAAATCTGAGGTTTGCCATATTAATCATTAAGGTTACAAATTTAACAAATGAATAAGTCGGCTATCTTCTTGGTCCTTATAGTTATAACAATCACTTCTTTGCCTCTGTTGAATGTATGTATTCGATTTATTCATGCCATACTTACAGAAAATGGAACATGCACTAATGTAACTAAAGGAGCTAATCAAGTTATAAATAGAAATCGAATTAACGACGAATATTTTAAGAATTTGACAAGTGATAATAGACAATTAGCGGAACTAATCTGTCAAAATATGCCAAATGAAACTGCAAAATAGATCCGGCTATAATAAAAGCGCAGTCTTCTATACCCACTCCAGATAAAATGTATAAAATTCTGTTTCTTTTAATTCAGATAACAAAAAAATAGCAAAACTTAATAAATTTCGGAATTTTCATTTAATCTTTATTTTTATAAGTATCGTAATGATAGTAATTTATTCTGTGCAGGCTGGTGTTTAGCCGCGACTAAAACCATGCACAGAATCTTAAACTCAAAAGCCGGCTTAGTGATAAGATTCTTCTAGTAAATCTACTTCTATAAACCGGCTAATTGATCCGTTATGTTAGAAAGAGCCGGTTCGGTGGTATTCAGTGTGTTTACAGTCCAGTCGATTAAAAGAATTCTAGTTGACATGATCTTAGCCAACCTCTGTAGCATTGTCTGTTACTTTATCAAAATTAAATCTTATTTGGTTTAAACATTATAAATTATCCTGGAATTTCTAAATTGAGGATTTGATACGGTGTGTTTTTGACTCCAATAAGCGTCTGATTTGATGCAGTTTATCAGCAGTTTTTAATTACCTTGCTGTATTTTTTGAGATAAATGTCCAAAATACAATCTAGCGCCAAGATAAGAATTCCAAAAGGTAGGTTAGAAGAATTCAAGGGAGCAGTGGCAGATTACATCAAGCAAGTAAAGGAAAAAGACAGGGGAACCCTTCAAGCTGACTGGTTCCTTAGCAGTGATACGACTGAATGTGAAATCAGAGAAGCATACAAAAGTTCTCAAGCTGTTCTAGAACATCAGTCTAATCTTCGGGAGTCAATAGCAAGAATTTTTGAAAGATTCGGCACTCCTTACTCGGTGACTATTTATGGCGATCCTTCGACTGAAGTTTTAGAAAATGCAAGAGCCGGTGGACTTGATGTAAAAGTATTTTCACTCTTAGCAGGATTATAGACAATCCAATTGGCATCAGACGAGCTTATTTTACATCTAGATGCGTTAGCCTTATGGCTTACTTTCAACACCAATTATAATAAAGCCCAAAAATCTAGATATCTTTTTAGGTAATATGGTTGTTTCCTGAATGTATATGAAATATCATATGAAATAATCGGGCTAATTGCAATTAAGGATTAATCCTACTGGGTATTTATTTGTATGAGACCCGTTGCGATACTGATGTGAATCAGGACTGTTCCTATAATCTGTTATACCATCCGAAAATTATTTTGTATATTTTTCACGTAATAACTATGTTCGGTTTGTTCAATATTTTTACTTTATGAAATCTGTTAAACTTCCATACCTTATTTGAATTAACAATAATGTTAATAATTCTAATACATTTACAGCCTCATGACTAGTAACAGAAAAGTCACAAACAGTTGAGTCATTTTATGTATAAATAATTACTTTTGGAATCATATGCTAGATCAGACATCGTCAAAACCGTAAAGTTACCATCATGCAAATATTTCATTTCCTTCTCAAATAAATCCAAGTCAGTATTGTAATCGATAGCTTTGGTATCACCTGCTCTATGATATATGATTATGGGAATTGCTTTTATTGTTCCGTCTTTATTGTACTTAGATTGGCTGTTTACTATCTGGATGAATCTGTCAAACAGTGCTGGATTGTCATATGCATTTACTTTTCTCGATAAGTCGTGACTCCAGCCTCTAATTGAGTATTGGGTAGCATAATTGAGTTTACCATCTTTCGTGTATGTTCTGCAGTCAGTCTGATTCGATTTATTTTTCCAGCCATCGCAATGTAGAAAAGTAAGTGGACTACTCGCAGTTCTAGCCGATTCATAATACTTGGATACTATGTTTACAACAGTTTTATTGTCCCAACCTTTATCAAACGGATATGCAAAACTTGTTGCGTTAATTCCATGTTCTTCAAGACACTCCTTTGCCCTTCCTATTTGATACTCGAGGCTTTTCTTTGATGAATCACTTAGATTATCATGATTCATTGTATGAGATCCTATGTCATGCCCTTCTCTGTATAATGTTTCTAACTCTTCCCAATTCATAAATCCTTTTTTATTGTCCAGATACTTACAAACAACATAAAAGGTAGCCTTAAATCCATATTTATCAAGTATGGGTTTGGCTTGAGTAAATTGGCTCTTACGATTATCATCGAAATTTAAAATTACGACTTTATCAATTGCTGTATTTTCTGAAGTCTGGGCTGTTAAATCGGAAACACTGTCCAACACACCTACTAGCATAATCCCTAAAAACCCTATTAGTATCAAGAGAATAAATTGGCAATTCGCATTATCTTCCAACCATTCATGAAAAAGCCTTCATTGATAATTTATAGATATTGGACTAGCTCGCTATTTTGATCATATTTTGTCAATTATCGTAGAGGGCATCTATCATTAATTCGATTGATGTACCATAATACTATTATCATCTTCCTGAATTATAAAAATGTAGGATGAAGAGATTACTGCGATTTTCGATACCGGGAGTGATATTATTAGTTGCATTTAATTTGAACGCAAACAACCTAATTTTTGGTCACACTTTTTCTGGAGATTAAAGTGCCTCTTTTTTGACCATTGTTGAAATGATAAAAATAGAATCACAATTGGCAGAAAAGGAACTCACATCAAACGTTACTATTACAAAGGAACATGCTGAGCACACTACTGAACACCTAACGGCAAATGATACAAAAGAAATCACCGAGAGAAACCCTCGACTTGCGACGGAGCTTAATAGCACATTAACTGATTTTGTTAATACATTTGAATCTAAATCACCCTCAGAAACAGTAGTTAAAGACAAGGTTAGTAATATTAGTGATGTATTGTCTGAAGTTGTAAGTGCTAGGATAGATAAAGAACAGAGATAGTAAAATGAATTTTGTCTTTTCAAAGTCTTACAAGCATAGAATATATTTCCATTACCATCTTTTCAAATCGTTCTCATTAAGAATACTCTTTGAACGAAGGAAACTAAACCTGCATAGATTCAAAACAGTTCCAGTATTTCACATTCATATGTTACAAGGAGTATCTAAGGTTTGACTGAGATATTTTACATGTTAAGACGAACCTTTCTAATCGTACTATTATATATTATGTTCAGCATATCACTTTTCAGTACTGATAATTTTTATAATGTAAAAATATATGGTCATCAATTTACTCCAAACGAAACTGCAAACTTTGTAGGGATTATAGGCCAAATGCAAGCAGAAATGGAGCTTGTTCCGGCAAACCTAGCAAATAATAATGTGTCACTGGCTCAAAATCATGCAAATAAGGCAGCTTCCCTTCTGACTCCAAGGATATTGGTAGAAATTGCAGAAGACAACCCACGATTAGCCGGTGATCTTAGAAGCGCAATGATTCAGCTGCAAAGCATATCATCATCTTCAGAGAGCCAAGTAAAAAGTGTAAGTCAGCTTGTAAGTGATCTTAATGAAAGACTGGGTGAAGACGCAAATGTCAGAATGGCACAGGTGCAACCAATCTCTTCAAACCCTTTGGAGGGTGCCATGAAGTTTCTAGGAAACATATTTGGTGGTAGCGGTACGGAAGGAAAGGACCAGAATACAAAGCTGGAGGCATTAGCTTTAGCCAATGTGATAGATGGTGTGCTAATACACTATGGTAACGCATATCGTGTTGGATTTGATATGACCAATATGTCAAACATGGTTATGATTGGAAACAACAGTAGTCCAGGTTCCATGGTAATGAACAATCCTGTACCCGTAAATAACTCTGGCACTAGCAATATGAAAATGAATATGCAATCAATGAATGCCTCGTCCAATAAGATGACTACGACCCAACACGGCGGCGAAACGAACACTGGTTTCTCATTAGTTAATATGTCAGACTACCAGAGTGCTCAAGCACTGGCTAAAAAGGCATTCGAAATCTTTAACACTAAACTTAAGCATACAACGATGAGCAATAACAACAGCTTAACAGCCTTTGTTACCAATCTGGAAAAGGGCCTCACTCAACTTAATGACTCTATTGCAAAAAAAGCGTCGCCTCTAGATGTTATGATGATAGTTCACACACAAATTCATCCAAACCTATTAGAAGCTTTTAACTTGCAGTTGCGTAAATAATAACTAATTACCTATGTAATTAATTGAGCCACTTGCAGTTACACGAGTTACAGCAAGATTCGTTGAGCCTAATTGTGGAGGCGAGATGAACCTCTTGCAGTGTACAGTAATGGTTCGGCATTGTTATCACGATCTCCTTTAAAGTAACCATGACCATTACCATCACATTTTGTATCTGTTGAGGAACCAAGGCTCCTAAGTGCATTTCTGATATCTGAGGGTGTTGCGCCAGGATGCTCAGATTCATATAATGCCGCGGCGCCTGTAACGTGCGCAGTTGAGGCACTCGTACCACTGAACGACGTGTAAGAACTCCCTCTTGTTGTTGTTTTGATCAGTACGCCTGGCGCAGCCATATCAATTACTGAACCATAGTTACTAAAACTTGCGAAGGTATCATCTTTACCAGCTGTTGTAGATATAGCAGAAATACCGCCGCACTTTCCGTCAGTGTCAACAATTGCTGATACGGCTATTACTTCAGGGAAGCTTGCAGGAAATACAGATGACGCATCCATTCCATCATTACCAGCAGCCGCTGTATAAGTTACTCCAGCTGCCACAGACTTAATGATTGCGTTATGAAGAGCATCATTTTTGCCAACGGCCCCAAAACTCAAATTCACAACGTCTATCTCGTTTGCATGTTGAGTAACATAATCGATGCCCTTTATTATATCGGAACTGAAACCAATGCCATTACCGTCAAGAACCTTGATAGCCCATAATTTAGCGCCTGGGGCAAGACCCACTACACCCTGAGAATTATCTTTTGCCGCTGCAACCCCAGCCACAGCTGTGCCGTGACCATTATCATCGTTACCACTACTTGTTCCTGAAATAAATGATACTTGTCTGTATACGTTCAGGTCCGGATGATTCAGATCAATTCCAGTATCCACGATGCCTATGTCAACATTTACAACGCCCTTCCCATCTCCAGATTTAATTGGGCTCAGATCACCATCTACTCTATTAATCCCAGTTGGTAAACTCTGAACGAATGCTTTTACCTTAACATCAGGCTGCACATAATCTACTTCTGGAATTTTCATAATTTCCTCAAGCACCTTCTCATTAGGGACTCTAATAGCAAACCCGTGTAAAGAATCATCATAAATATGTCGTAATGCTGCTCCTTCATTTTTGGCTTCACTTGCTAGCGACCTTACAGATGATACAGATGATAAAAAATTGTTATCCTTTAGTACCACGATGTAATCATTTGGTCTTTTTTCTCCCGTAGCCTCTCTTAATTTTTTTGCCAAATTCTCTGCTTTGGTCCTAAGGTCATCAATTTTGCCTTGTAGTGATGTCGTATCGGGTTGCTGCGCCTCTACATCAAACAAAGAAGTTTGTGACATTGGACTTAATATCCAGTTAGAAAATAAGAGCGCTATCAAAGTACTTACTGTAATCGTAATCAGTGAGCTGGTCCCACCTTGAGACCTTAGTTTCTCTGCCATAGCTACAATACCCTTGAACTTTGATCAGATGTCTGATATACACAATCAATAGTTAGTAACTGAAGTCCCGTAACCATAAACCACATGAGCTTTTTTGATATATATTGGATGGTTAAGATGATTATTAATGATACGACTATGAGAATCATTTGAAACTATCTTCTAACAGATGGAAGAAAAATTACAAATTTAGTTATTCGAGCGCTAACAAGCGAATAATACAGTAACAAAGTTGACTGCAGGAGCCATCGGTACCCACGACGCTATCGGTGCTAAAAATAGGATTCTGATATAACAATGAACTGCTATGGTTCAAAGTATTCTGCTCCAACTTCAGGGTTTTCAATATATAAGATTCTAATATCAGACTTTCTAATTTACTTTTCATCCACATCATGAAATAATAAATATTACATTATTTCCACTGTAGATTGAGAAGCATTTTTTCATTTTATTTAACCCTAGTAAATATGATTAACTACATTTTTTCTAATTAATCGTCAATTCAATATAATTGACTCGTCATCCGGGGTATTCGCATCAATACTTATTTAAATTACTACATTTACCTATAGAAGCCAAATGGAAAAAGAGAAGGCCCACTACGTTGATGGATTTGTCTTGGTGATTCGGAAGGGTAAAATCGATGCCTACCGACGTATGGCCCAAATGGCCGGCAAGATCTGGCGTGAACACGGTGCCTTGGAATTCCGTGAATGTATCGGCGATGACTTGGCGGTAAAGATGGGAGTGCCGTTCTCCCGTGTTATGAAAATCAAGCGCAATGAAACTGTTGTTTTTTCGTGGATTACATACAAATCTCGCGCACATCGCGATAAAGTTAATGCCAAAGTGATGAAAGACCTTCGCATGGGGGATATGGATCCTAAATCAATGCCCTTTGACCTTAAGCGTATGGCTTATGGTGGTTTCAAGATTCTCGTAGATGGTTAAACTAAGTCTCGCTTTTCATAAAATATTCAAGAATATATGCTTCAAGCGTCTTTAGCCAATCCTTTTTAGAGATGCATTAACCGAACGAAAAAATTAATGTGCAGTTGGTTTGTAAAGAGTTGCCAATCATGTTACGTTCATGTGCTGTCATCATAGTTGCAATATCTACGTGAAGACAAGTAAGCAGAAGGAATAATTTGCTACCCAATTATAGAAATCACAAAGTACGCAGACTATATCGAGGTTATCAATTCTAATTTATGGAGGTGTCTTGGAAACAGAGAAGATAAGATCTGTTATGTTCCCATTTATATTATTTAAATCTGTACGAATCTGAGCCAAAAGTCCAAGTGCCATAGTAGAATTTCCGCTTTCTATGGCCTTTGCTGTCTCATTAACATGCTGCGCAGCAGATTGAATTAATGCCGAAATGTCCTCAACATCTATATCCTCTGGTATGTCTGTTGATGTCTCCTCTGAAGCTGAGGAATAATAGGCAAAACCCAGGACAAAAAAAAACAGAAAAATGATTGCTTGAGCAAATACCGAAATAAGAGTATTCGTTGGCCTCAACATTAAAGTAAATAAAAAACATGTATAAAAATTTTCAGAATTATCAGTTATCAGCATTAATAAAATACTAAGGTAATGCAATCAATGTCGGTATATACTGCCTATTTTATTTTGCAAGTTCATGCCACTGGACGGAGCATCTCTTATGAAATAACCCATAAATACGAATATACTCCAAATCAAAATTTTCATACCAACATTGGTTTACTTCGATCAAGTATCGAGGTTCCTTTGCGACAACTTGATCGGATGGAGTAAGTCTCTCAGATCTAGGGAACAATTTTTCATGTGGTTCTAATACGTTTTTGCAGAACGTATATCCTTTAGGAGTACACTTGTATGTAACTGCAATTGATCTCTTACCAAGGAAATTTATTAGTTCTTGTAAGCAGTTCATTTTCTTCCATTTTTTGTAATATGGATCTATGTTTTTTGTATTTAGCCCACAAAAACTTAATAACTGTTTGATTTATTTCGCCATATTCTACCAGTTTAAGAATAAAATCCCTGACCATTTGAATCCTTTCCCGGGGACTTTGTCTATCTAACTCGGGGTTCTTTCTCATAGTATTGAATGCAATGCACCACCCCATATGCTGTAAAAGTAATAGTATGTCTGTCCTATCGAATTGAAACCTCCATCAACCTCATTGTCTAGGGTGAGCCCAGCTGCAATCAATATACTCAGCGCAAATCTTCTGGATTGCTATCATCAGAGGTAATTGGAATAATGTCATCCAGAGCATTCCTAGTCCAAATTTGGCACTAACCTGAGAGTATGTTGCAATATCTGATGGATCATCATCTGATGCTCCCGTTACTAAGCCAGAATCAAGTAAACGTAGTAAGCCCACTATTGACTTGAAATGGATGCAACTATAAGCCAATTAACGGGTGGAGGAAATTTAAATGGGAGGTAGAAGGTTTACAATTGGCTTGAGATTATCTCTCATTTTTGTTGAATCATTCATTCTTGCAGCTGCATGTATTTTCACCTCGTGGTCGATACTTGTATTCGCCTACGCACAAGTATTCCAGTCACCCTTAAATTTGAGCAACGGCATTCCAGATTCTCAGGAACCACAAATAGCCGTTTCTGGCAATAACTTATACATCATTTGGACAGGGTTTGGAAGCGGAGTTGAGGACCAGGATGATATTTTTTTTAAGAAGAGTTCAAACGGTGGAGCAAACTTTAGTGATACAATGAACCTAAGCAAAAACATAGGAAGTTCCTTCAACCCAAAAATAGCTGTTTCAGGAAAAAATGTCTACGTAATTTGGCAGGATGATACTGGTAATACTGGTAATACTAGTATCTTTTTCCAAAAAAGTTCTGACTCAGGAACAACGTTTAGCCAGACCATTAATCTAAGCAACGAAACAGGATTCGCAATAGACCCTCAACTGTCCTTATTTGGAAGTACGATACATGTGGTCTGGCGAGATGATACATCAGGTCCTGATGAAACATTATACAAGAGGAGTATTAATAGTGGGAATAGTTTTTCAGAGACCCTGAACATTAGTAAAAGTGTCGATATCGATTCTGTAGATGGAAAAGTGTATGCAATTGGTAATAAGGTATATATTGTGTGGACGGAGGGTAACTTTGATGAAGGTCGTACATCAATTTTTGCAAGAGCCAGTTCAGATAATGGAGCGACCTTTAACCAAGCAATCAACATGAGTAACAATAGTGAATACGCCGCCGACAATGCCAGAGTATCTGCGTTTGGAAACAACGAATACATATTGTGGATACAAGGCAAATTTAACGAGGAACAAATATTGTTCAAGAAAAGTTCAGACGGTGGAGCGACTTTTGGCCAGACGATTCGCCTAACTGACAGTAATGATACTTCTTCCAATCCATTGCTGCTGGCAAGTGATGGGAATGTTTACTCCGTGTGGACGAGTAATGATACAAATAAGGTAAATGTTTATTCGAGGACTAGTTTCGATAACGGTACGACCTTTGAAAATGTAAAGAATCTGAGTCGGGATACTTTTGGCGTGTCGAATCCGGCTATTGCTGGTAATAAGAGTACAATATACTTGGTATGGGAAGAACAAAGCCCAGAAGGATCCAATATCGCCATCAGAAAGAGCAACGATGCTGGAGCGTCCTTTAGCCATTCAATCAACCTAAGCAAAAATAGTGACTATTCTTCTTATCCGGCAATCTCCGTTTATGATAATAAATCGTACATAGTATGGCAGGATAATGTAAACGGAACGGATCAAATTAGGTTCACTAGAGAAAACTAAGATCAATTATTATCACAAATCCTGTATGTCATGTGAGGAAGAAAATTAACTCCACATTTCAGGTAACATATTTTCATCATTGTAATCAAGTTTCTCGCCGCAATTGCTGCAAAATGTAGGATTAGAATACTCGATATTATTCCATATTAATAAAGAGGACTCTGGATAATGATGTGATCTCAGGCCGAGCTTCCTTCTGTTTCACTATTTTCTGATGATTTTCTTTCAGCATTTGCGTCATTGATTCCTTTTAGTTCTTGCTTTTGTTCTTGCAATTTGTCTGATAGTTCTTTCTGTGTGGTTTCAATTACTTCTAGACTATGGGCAATTTCCTTTAAACTCTTTTCCATACTTTCTATTTGTCCCCTTTTTAGTAACGCCCAGATCAATAGATTTCCTGATATAATACTAGCAACTCCAATTGGAGCTAGCGAAACACCTGCTAATGCTGCTATGCCTCTCATTTCTGTTTGCTGGGTATCAATATTAGAACTTGCGATAATGGCCGCTAAGGTTATTACTATTCCAGCTGCGACCATGACTATAGCAATGACATATCCAACTTTTCTCCATAGACCCATGTATATATCGTATCATTAAGATTCTGATTTATTTAACTTGAGAAATATCATTACCTACTTTTTTTCTAATTAATCCACATTCAAATCATGTCAGTTGAAATATGAATCCTCTAAATCAGAGCCGAGGATTCAATATCCAAAAGATAAAACAACTCAATGATTTTATCGATGACTAACGGAATGGAAGATAACTTTAAATTGATAAATTAATTTTTAAGATTCCCTATTTAAGGAATGTCAAGGACAGCTAATTGTTAGCAAATGGAACGGCATGTCCGGGTTCGGTGGGATGCAATACAATAGTATATGTAATCCTTTTTGTTCAAAAAATTCATACTTTCCAATCTCCAGAATTATGGTCACATGAGTAATTGATTTTGAAATAAAAAGCACTAAACTCACAGGACTAAAACGTAATAGTGAGTAATTCACTTCATACCTATATGGTACCTCATTTCACGATGATGATTGACAGTATTGCACGAATAGAAATAAATACAATTCACAAGAGAAAGGATGTGCTGTTTGAGTTTAAATAATTTTAGATTCACTTATCAAGCAATTGGTCGGATCAGCTTAATGCAGCTAAATAAAAACACATTAGAATGTGAATACTGTGCCTACGCTACTTTGTAAGAACTTTTCAGGCATGGTTTCAATGATTCGATTTGCTGCTTTCCAGCCGGTACAATGGCAAGGTACTATATAGTCAGGGTCTGTTTTTTGTAGCTCCTTCAGTGTGGGCTCTATTGCTTCTTCATAAAGCCCTCCATCGGCTGGAAGATGAAAGCCTCCAAGCACAGCATAAACCTTATCTATTTCCGTTACTTTCTTCGCATAATTTATCGTGTTTATAATTCCTGCATGACCGCAACCTGTTAAGATTACTAACCCCCTATTTCTCACATTAACCACAATTGCTTGATCATCTCTAACCAACGGATCTGGAACAAGGCTTGTTTCGTTATCAGATCGATTCTCTACGTACTGAAATGGAAAACCTTTCTCAAAACTTGCCTTCCTTGGTATCTCCCCTGTAACTAATAGTGAAGGAGACTCATCACTGGGAAGAAACGTAACACCTGTCCTTTTGTGTATTAGTGCTCCTAATTCTCTTAGATGTTCTTCATCCAAAAATGGCATCTTCGCTCTTTTTCCGTCTTGATAGACCTCCCATCGTTTTAAAAAAGCATCAGGATGCGCAAGTAGATCAATGCTAGTACTATTTCGTCTGGATAATGATATCCTCCGTAGCACATTGGCAAGTCCTGCAAAATGATCAAAATGACCGTGACTTAGGATAACACCATCAATCCGATCAAAATCTATTCCGAATATATCTGCGTTATGAATTACACCATCTTCACTTGGACCTGTATCAAAGAGGAACATTTTGTTATTATGTTTGTACTTGACGTTTTTATTCATATTATTTTTTTCCTTCTTTTCTTCACTGCGCATGACAATATTTACAAGGGCAGAGAATCCGTGCTCCGCAATTGGAAGTGGAAGTATAAATTTTTCATTTTTCGTTAATGGGGGTCTAATGGCATGAGTAGAATTTGTTAGCAATAGGTCAGTGGAGTTATCCATAAGAATAGTAATAGATACCCTATCAATTTCTTGGAGTTTCATTTATCTCTATACCTACGAATTACTATATTTTATCTAATAACTGAGTATGCAGAGTACGTAGGAGTAGGAATAACAGAACTGGGTGGAAGAAAGCTCAATTTATACAGAAATTATTCCCTTTACTCATAAAGTTATCCACATGAAAAGAGTCGAATCACAATCTTGTTACTATTTTCAGATGCAGCAGCAGGAAATGATGAAGTATCTTGAATTGTTTTAGAAAAGAAAGATATGAAGAGAAATGAAAAGTGAATGACAAGTCAAAATAACTGATTAACCTAACTAGCTAACTAGGAAGGCTGTCAAACAAAAGTGACATTCAGAAAGTTGATTAAAAAAGTCGAAACCACACTTTAGTTAGCTGCTGAAATTAAATCTTCTTATTTAGCTCTGGTCCAAATAATCCCTTGGAGCTACTGAAAAAAATCCATGAAGCCTGTATTGCTTACTTTAGATGATGGCCCACAAGTCCTTTTAGCCATTGCGTGACTTAAGGCAGCATTATGGCAAGCGATTTCGCTGGGTGCATTGTCCGTATTAGAGGTCGTAATCCCAACAGCATTTAACCTAAATGTGCTCCCTCCGTTAGGAAGACAGAGAGAAACCAGAAAAACTGAGATTAAACGGCATTGTCTAGCCTTATGGTCCTTTCCAAGTGTTTTCTGAAAAACTACCATATGTTCCTTGATATCGAAAGCTAAGATAGCCGTCATTTGCAACAAGTGTTTTCATAGATGCTTGGTCCATTCTACTAGACTCAAAACCTTCAGGGATTTCAATTATTGCTCTATGGGCTTTACCAGTTACAGG
>Ga0184632_10000503_pt1 | contig 15422 bp, 19 predicted proteins | sample PLM31_50_b1_FD_133153 | JGI IMG/M metagenome (GOLD analysis project Ga0184632, IMG submission 133153) | Groundwater sediment microbial communities from an aquifer in East River, Colorado, USA - PLM3-1_50_b1 | ecosystem: Environmental > Terrestrial > Soil > Riparian zone | place: USA: East... | reverse complement strand
GTTTCAATTAGAGTTTCAATTAGAGATGCCATAGATAAGTTATAATCTCTAGATTTTCTTATCACGGAGCAGTGCATTCTTATATGTGAGAGAGTACATTAACGAGTGGTCAGACGCGGAATTGAGTAGTAATATTTTTTCGGAAGTCGAGGTTGACTTTAGAGACAGATATAGCAATTATCTAAGGACTATGAAACAACGTATCTACGACACATATCTAGGATTCAACGAATTGGACGATGAAAGAAAAATGGTTAATCAGCAAGTTGTAAGGACGCCTGGACGTAGAGGCGAGATTATTAAGAATGAAGAGATTGACAAAGAATTTTCCAGGCGATATGTTGAGTATAAAAGTAATGAAATATTCTGATTGAATTCTGGACTCAATGAGAGCTTTCAGTCCGAAAGTATTATAGACACTTATATTTTAGGGTTAATTCAACCTATAAACAATAAAAAGAGTTTCTTAGTTTTAGCATAAAACCAAAAAAAATACGGACAGCAAATTAAGCCTAAACTAGTAGTCTTAGTCTTAATGTTACCCTTTTACTAAAGACTATCACTTACGTTCGTGTGATGGATCTTTTTTAATTCACACAATTGTTGCTTTTGCGAAGCGATCTCCCACACTGGTAATTCTTATGTTCGTTTTCTGTCCACTTTTTGCACCTTCAACAAATATTACAAAACCTTGGATTCTAGCAATTCCGTCGCCCCTCCTGCTTATTTCTGATATTTCAACTTCGTATTCCTTTCCCATTTCTACTGGTTTTGGACTTCCAAAACCACTTCTATAACTCATAGTTAGGATAATGTCTGTTCTTTCCGTAATATTAATGAACGTAATTAGTACCATTCTGCTAAGGATGTCTCACTTCAATTTACGTTTCGATATAACATATCATTGAATAGTATCAGGGCGATTCTTGATAACAGTAATTCAATTTCGGGGGCCAAATCCAGCAACGTCTCCAATTAGGATGAGACTTAGATTACGAAATATTATGAGAGGGTTATTTCATAAGATTGATGTCATAGGTTAAAAAAAAGCAAATAAACTTGTCTCAATAGTGGACGTCAAGTACGATATTACCTAACATTTCGCAAGATGCATTCCAAAGGTTACCTGGTCGCATGGTACTCTAAACTTGGGTACTAAATCAAGGTAGTACGCAGATAAGGACGTAAATTTCTGTTTTAAATCGGTGTACACTCGAAAAGCGCTACAAACAGAAAGAAATTTTGCGGTACCTAACTTTTCATAAATATGCTAGACCCGATAATAGGCTTTGTTCGTAAAAGGGTAATAAGATTCGTGAATCAAGAATGTCGCTGTACATCTAAATTATTTTCTAATTCCAAAGACAACCTCTAGCCCCCTTGTTCTGGAATGGCTATAAGTAAATGACTCGTCTTGAGTTATAGGAAAGCTGGATAATTGTTCATATTTACATGCAGGACATATGTTGTTTGTTCCGAATATCTGATTGATATGTAATTTACTGAGATATGTTGCAGTCCAGAGGCAATGGTCACATAGAAGAAATATACTTTGATTAATTTTCATATTACTTTGATTCATTAACGTTTGGTTTGTTGTCATTATTTAATGTGTACATCTTGCATATTATGTAGCTTTCTATTATTACCAAAAGTAGGTACACCTTTAGCTTTTGATAATTCAATACTTTTTCGATTATATTCTTGGAAAAGTATAGCTCGGAAAAAGAATTTTACATCATTTCAAATAGTAGAGCTTGAATATTTTTGGGCTTGGATTCGAATCAAATTCTCCTTCAACTAGCAATTATCATGATATAGTTACCCCCGACTGAATTTAGTCGGCATTAATTAGACTAACTTTCTTTAATTGCATCGGCACATTTATCACAATACTTCTCTATTATTATTGCTCCTACAGTACTGTACTTGACTAACTTGGTCGCAGGTTCTCCGCATCCTATACAGAATCTTGAATTTTTTTCTGCACTTGATGTAAAGGGCTCAATACTCTTCAGTGTCTTTTCTATCATTCACATCCTCTAATTATATAGAAACAATGTACATTATAAACTAAATAGAATACAATTTTTCGTGCTAACTCCGATTAGTAGATTAAGGAGAATGTGAGGGCCAATTCACTTGTGTTTATAATCATATCGACACCTGTTTTAGCCTGTTGGGTTCGGAAACGGAAACGTCTTTTATCGCAACCAAATACCAATCTCGGTCAATCGGCTGTTTAAACCTTTTATCCTACACTGTTAATATACAATTACTAATTTCTAACCAATTAGTACCAAAGTACAGAAACTGATGGGGTTTTTGTTTTCATTACGAGTACCACCATACTAATCTTCCGTGACCCCATCAGTGTTTACAATCATTATATCACAACTCACCTAATCACAATCTCCGCAATGTCATAACTGGAGGGCAAATACTCTGCATAATTCCCAAGGCAACAGTTTTGTCATTAACTCAAGAAGATTCTATCAATAATTGAATCCGACAGACTACAATGAATTAAGAATTTTGGGTTGTTCTTGTATCAAGTTTGTATTCATGAAAACTAAAAATTAGATATCAAGAAAGCAAGAATATTATACCTAATTGTAACATAGTTAAATTATGACAAGAACTGTAAAACCAGATGGCTTACCAGGGGAATTTAAATGTCGAACATGCGATATTTCATGGTCAAGTTTTATGCAGAATAACCTCCCATGTACAGATAAAACAACGAGATTTGGACTACACAACTTCGATTTTAGTAGACCGATTCTTCTCGAAAAACCTCAGACAGACCTATTTTAATAACGTTTGTCGTAAATCAGCTGTCGTGGCTTTTGTTATACGGCAGCTATCATCTGCTTATTCACTTGAGCAAGTAGTTGACTCAAATCGAATGGCTTTTGAAGAAAGCCATCTATTTCCTTTCGTAGTATACTCTTGGAATTCATCAATTAAGGATGGCAGTTGATGTCTCACCAGGAACGGTAGTTTTAGCAATTGGTATGCAAATCTGGAATAGGACATAAAAATATTTTAAGTGTGTTTAAATCAGTACTATAATTGAATATCGATCTTGAGTTCTGGTAACTTAAAGGAGTCTAACACCTTGCTGGTAACTTAGGGTGCTAGGACAAGGAAAATGCCTTGCATAGTCACGGCTAAAGTAGAATGTCTTCCAGCATTTTGTACAGATTACAAATGCTTTAGATGGTACACCTTCTGTCATACTACCAAATTAGATAATCAATTAAGAAAACCATTTGTTAGATACTCGTATTTGTTGATGACGCTACCAAATCACTATTAAGACATATTTGATAAATAAAAAGCGGACGAGAGTGGTTGAGTGTTTGCTATAGTTGGTGACCGCCGACTACCCGAAAGGAGCATGATGATACTTGGGCTCGTCCACTTTATGTTTAAAATGAGTACTAAGGACTATATGATTAGTATCGAGCTTTATGTGTTTCTATTTTTGTGTCAGTTGACACCTCCAGTTAGTGTATATATTTTGTAAAATATGATAAGTGTCGAACATAATGGATCATATTTTTGTTGATGAATCTGGTGATACAGGTTTAAGATCTAGATGTCTTCTAGTCTTTGGATTTGTTTATTGTACTAACCCTAATCTATTACATAATGTTTTAAGATATCAACTAAAAAGAGTTCACGAAAGCGACCATTATCCGAACACGTTAAACGAACTAAAATTTACTCTACCGAAGAATAAATTATTAAAATCTGGTTATTCAGAGCAAGAAATTGAAACTTACCAAAATAATATGCCTAGCATAAGAGAAACGATGGCCGAGTTAATTAATTCGTTATCAGATGGTGCATTTGCTTCGGCAATAGATAAATCTACAATCATCCGTTCTACATGGAATTCTGAAAGGATTGGAAATTACATATTCAGAAGAACACTTAGTGACCATATTTTAGGTTCTGTAAGTAATCCTATCATCTATTTTGATAAAGGGCGACTAGACCTTGTTAAAGAACAAGAATTCAGACGTTATTGCTAACATTAATACAAAATGCCAAGCAATAACGAGGATTCAAAGAATAGTAAGGATAAGTTGTATGAGAAATGCATAATTGTATATCTCGATTGTGAAGAAAAATTAATCACATTTCAAATTCCATAATTATCTATTGTGGGTCGAGTAAACTTGTACTTCTTGAATGTGTGATGAAGGTATTTGCGATATTCAGTTAAACTGGAAATTGCCCTAAAAAATCTATCTTTGGTTATTTCATTGGGTAAAATTACCATCATTCCTCTAAGTCTGGTTTCGTCACTATTAGACGAATAAAAAAACCTTAAGTTTGATAAACGAGCACGATCCGCTAGTTCTTCTAACATTTTCTCTCTATATTCCTTATCGATTCCAAGAAATGATCTATTATCTGCTCCTTTAACTATACCAGTAAAGCCCAAAATAAGTACTTCTGGTTTTTTTGACGATGCTACGTTTATTGGAAAATTAAGAATAGATTTTTCTTTCGATTTAATTGTTAAAATGAAATTAGTTCTTTCGTTTTTACTAACTTTTAATATTTCTAAATCTTTCTCTGCAACCCAACCTAATATTTTATCCTGTATATCTTCACTATTCAATAAAATTTGAATCAGATTTTCTAATAATTAAGCGTTGAAAACTCCGAAAGTTACCAGAGGCTCAAAACTCCCGTTAAGTTACCAGAACTCGATCTTGCTTAAACCGGTCAATTTTCAATTAATTTCCCGCGCTAGACAAGTGTCACAATATTTTTCCACAAGCGTGGCATCAACCATGTCATAACTTGCAATTTGAGTTGCCACACCACCACACACAGAACAATAACCGCCTGCTTTCTCAGACATAAATCTTTTTTTTACACTTTGAGATATTCTAGGGTTTGAGAGAATGTTTTGAAGATGTTTGAGTTGCTCCTTAGATCTGTTCACTGGCCGCACAGTTGGGTTTGGTCTATCTTTATTACTACGATGATTATCTCCGTAAAAAGAATCATGCATGCTTATCATACACGCTGGTCATATATCTGTGTATTCGAATAGTAGCAGACATTATCTGATCCTAACATGATTTTGCTAATATTTGGAAACAAAGAATTATTTCTATACGTTTAAACGACTGAAGGGCAATTATTAAAGTCGAATTTACAGGTCTCGCCATCGGAAGCCGTATTGTTAACTGTACTGATCCAATCCCAGACGGATATGACTTCTATTCAATCCGAACATTTTTAGTTCTCATATCCTCGGGCTGAATTCTTTCTAAAACATCACCAGTGTTCTTCTAATGGTATTAAGAATAAACTACTGATAACTAGAATTCCTATGATCATTCCTATTGTGCAGATGTTCGATTTTATGTATTTTAATGATTTCATATGACTATTTCGCATAGGCACTATTACTATCATTGTAAACATTCAAGCTGATAACTTACACTGGATTTTGAATTCTAAACTTCGTGTTATAACATGATAGAAATTTTGAGTGTTAAAACAAATTATCAATTCAATTATTTCGTTGACATCCGTCGGGTTATATCTGGTTTTCAGATGATTCGCAGTAATAATATTCTCTAAATTTGTAAAACGGCTACTACCACTAAAAGACTTAGGAAGAAAATTAATACTATCATCTGGTATAAAACGCTAATCGATCGTGTCTTGTCTTGTCGATTCTTAATAAGAAAAATATTTTTATCCTAGCCTTTGAATCATGCATTTTGTTTCATATTTGCAGTAACCGAATATGATGTATTCTCAAATTTGGAACAGAATACTGCATAGTGTTAAATAACCTATCGTGTATCTACTAATATGGGCAACATATTCGACAAAATAAAGAGGGCATTTAGAGATACTGCAGAGAAAACTACAGATTCGGCACAGAAAGTGGCTGATCCTGAGGTGTATACAGGTTCATACAATGCAAATGAAAATAGAGAGAATGAAAAAGGTGGAAAGGAACCGATGAACGCAGAAGATATTGCAGAACGCAAACCTACTGCGGTCAAGAGGGATAATAACTAGGGCAGTACAGGTGACCCAGTTTAATCATTACTTTTTTGAGATATACGTTTGAAACCATTCGTACTTATTTAACGTATAAACTAGTTCTAAAAAGATCATTGATAAACAAAACTAGCAATCCCTCAGTATCTTAATTTTTATTCATCCTACCCCATCTTCGTTTAATAACTTGGATTTTAACTTTTTAGACCGTGGCGATTGAGTAGTATTAGTAATAAAGTCTAAAGGATGATACAAAACTGAAAATAGTAACAACTAGAAATCCTATTTTAGGGATTTGAATCATAAATTGTATTGTTCGAATGTATTTGAGCTCTTAGGGATTTGAACCGTGCATATAGAAGGGTTCTGATCTATTATTTAGCTTTTTCTTAAGAAATTGAATTTATGAAACTCCTAGAATATAGGTAATAACTGAATTGTGGTGGGCATCTATCAAAAACTAAAACTAGGATTTTGTTACTGTATTTTTAAACTGTCTACTGCGTCCATAATAACTTGAGTAGCATGTGCTCCAAAATTTACTTTACAATAGTTTTCATTTTTTAGCTTTGAATCAAACTTGTTTGTCCTTATCAGCTGTGAAACCCTATTTACTGCAGCCAGATAATTCATCGAAGATATCCAAGTCAGTATGATTGTACATTTATCGCAAACTTGAACTTTAACATTACTCCCATATATTTCCCCACAAAAGACGCATTTGTTATATACTAATGAAGTACCGGATCTGGGAGCATTAATACCAAAATGAACTGTATTAAAGCACTCGATACATAAGTGTTGATTACATGTAGAACATGAGTGATATTCTTCATGTTTACTACATTTTTCGCACGCGGTCATTGCTTACAAGCACCCTGCAGAAGCAATGATTAAGAAGCGATTGTCGTCATGAATTAATATATTCATTATATATCTACTAATATTATTAATTAGGTAATCTCTCCTATATCTAGTTACTCTGCAAATAAATGCAGGCATGACAAGTGTTTAATTATTATTTTTGATATCCCCTCGGAAGCTTGTAAATGGAGTTCAATTAATTTTTGAGTTCAAATATCTTATGTTAGTAATAATGAAATGTAATGATACTAATAACTGAGATTAAAAGGCTACGTCTGGAGCCGTCGGGAACCATATTGTTAACAATTCGGATCCAGTAAGGAAGGAGTGAATTTTTCAGAGATCTTGATACGGTTCTTAATGAGGTATACCGAAGAACAATATGATAAAAACTCAAATTTGAAAGTTACAATTCAAAAGAAATTAAAATGTCTAGTATACTAAAATAGTAGGATTTCGAGTACCACCTGTATGACGTCTTCGAATATTCCAAGATGGAATTTGTCAGGTGATTGGTTTGACGTGTGTAAATGTAAAATTCCATGTCCATGCGCTTTTGCTCAAACACCTACTTATGGCGACTGTGATGGTGTATTGGCTTATCATATCAAGAGTGGACAGTACGGCAACATATCACTCGACGGCCTTAATGTTGTGGTATTAGCAGACTTCCAAGGAAATATTTGGGCAGGTAACACCAAGGCAAACATCGCGGTATTTTTCGACGAATCGGCCAACGATGAGCAAAGGGAAGCCTTGAATATGATTTTTAGCGGGAAAGCTGGTGGATTTATGGCAGAATTTGCAAAGTTAATCGGCGAGGTCCGGGGAATAGAATATGCTCCTGTGAAGGTTGAAGTTGCTAATGACCTATCAGAATGGAGTGCGGAAATACCGGGAAAAGTAATCGCGAAAGGTGAAGCCTTAACTGGTCCCATGACTCCGCCCGGCAAGCGAGTTCAGACCGTCAATCTTCCTGGTAGTGAAGTAGGACCTGGCACCGTTGCAACTTGGGGGAGAGCTGTTGTAGATGAAGTGAATGCTCCAGAAGTTCGTTATGAATGGAAGAGAACAGGCAGATCCAGCAAACACATCCAATTCAATTGGAGCGGTCCGTAAATCACAGCTCAGCAATTGACTTTTTCACTTATCCCAACTGCAGGATTATCATGGATATTATCAACATTTCAAACCAGATATGATGAAAGTTAGTTCAAAATTAGGTTTCTGATATAGGAGATGGACAGGTAAGCTTTAAGTTTTTCTTTTTGTTGTGATAGAGATTTTTAGTTTTAGACTAACAGATAGAGTCAGTATACAAAAACAGTAATTAATCAATAAAGTTTAATTGTTTAATTGTTAAATATCCAATCGAACATAATGCCTGAAGTTAGCAAGTCTTTTCATCCGGACGACGTAGATGTTTCAATTTCCGAAGTCATAGATGGTATATATCGTATTTCCGGTTTTGTAGAAAGATATGGTATCACATTTAATCAGTTTTTAATCCAAGATGAAAATCCTACCCTTATTCATACGGGGCCTATCGGCATGTATAGTAAGATAGAGGAAAAGGTAAAGGAAGTTATTAACCTTGAAAAACTAGCTTATGTTGCATTTTTACATTTTGAAAGCGATGAATGGGGCGGCATGGAGTTTCTCAAATCACCTAAGGCAAAGCTGGTATGCAGTGATTTGAGTTCCAAGTTAAATCTAACAGGTTGGTATAACGTTCCCTGTGATCATATCTCATTTTGGGATAATGAAATTCTCAAAACTGGCAAACATACCCTTAGATTTATCATGACTCCACATGTTCACCATTGGGATAGCATGATGATCTTCGAAGAAACTACGAAATCTTTATTTCCATCGGATCTTTTTATTCAAACCGGAAACAATAAGCCAGTAATTTCTAATGATCTTTCAGATGATATGATTCAGTTGTATACGGCTACAGGAATATTTGGGAGCGAAGAACCGGTAAGGCAAACGACCAGAAGGCTTGTAAAACTTGAACCCAAGATTGTGTTACCAATGCATGGTTCGTGTATAGATGCTTCCATGTTTCCCTTATACGCAGAAGCAATAATGAAAAATGAATTTGCATACTCAGGTACCATACTGGGACAAAAAGTACCTATAGTTACATGAGATCCATAGATAAACACATCAAAGAAAAAAAAATCCACGCATCCAAAGTAACTTTAATGAATTCGCCGGGCACAGAATTAGGTTTTAATATTTGTTAGCTATTAGGCTTTTCCGAATCTTTTTCAGAATCGACAATCTTTTGGACTTTCTTTTGATTCTCTAACTCATTCAATCTTTCTTTCTGAAAGCTTTCAATAATTGATATACTATTTGCAATTTTCCTCAAACTTTTTTCCATTCTTTCAAAAATTTATTAATATTTTTATAGATGAAAATTAAGTTTAATCAAATTGCAATTGGATTTTCAGAATTCAATCTAAAGGGTGAAACTTATAAGCATGATTGGTCTTTTGAAAAGGAGGTAGAATATTAGATGCCAATATTTATGGATACTCACAAAGTTCCTTTTACTAAACAACATCTTCAAGAACTCTGTGCATCACCTAGGGATGAATTTGGTGTAGCGCATGTGGACCTTCTTTTCAATAAGGACGCGAATGTATGTTTCTGTGTACTTGATGCACCAAATGAGGAAGCTGTTAGAAAGCATCATGAAAAAGCTAATGTGGACTGTGAATGGATTATACAGGTTGAAACTGCAAAAACATAGTACTACTGACTTATAGCATTGTTTTTGATGAATGAAAATGGACACTAATAGTTGGTATTGTATGGCAATGTATTCAGCCGTCGCTACCCACGACGTTAACGGTACTAAAACGGGATTCTAATAATAGGGAGCTAAGCTTTAAAGGTTTTTTATAATTATGGTTAGCCACGATTCAAATCTTGCATGTATACGGGTTCTGTTGATCTATTATTATGGTTATTGTTCTGGTTACGATTAACGTTTCGATAAGCGAATCTTCTGGATAAATGGCTCCGATTGTATCTCCTGAAAATATGCTTACTCTTACGAATTAAGGTTAAAGTAATTCAATTCTAAAGGCAGTTTTCAGTTTAAGAATATGTAGGTCTAAGTCTGTGTTGTCAGCTGTTCTCTCAATGAAACCATATCTACCAGATTCCAACGCTCTATAACTTTTTCATTACGAAAAGAAAATTCTGTCATGCCATTGACTTTGAACTGCCTTCCAGTTGGTTGAAGATCCTCAAAATTACCTTTGTGTGTCCCGGTTAGGTAGTATCTGCATACAACCTTCTTTCCTTCAATAATGATATCTTCAAAGATAATTCTTATATCAGGAAATGCCTTCCACAGAAGATAAATGAACTGTTTGAAACCTTCCTTATTGGATGGAAGATTTGGAGGAAAACCATGAATATTCAACGAATCGTCATAAAAATCAAAATATGATGATTCTCTAATCTTGGGGTTGTTGAATGTATCTGCCAAATTTCGCACAACTTCTCGTAATCGTTCGAGTGATGACATAATTGAGAACTGTCTGATGTATTTTAATAACCTTTTCTCCCATTAAGATTTCTTCGGAGCTAATTTGATTTTTCAGATCCAATATATTAAGAATATCTAATTTACTTATTTTTGGAACTTGCACGGGAATTTTCGAGCAGAAATTTATTTCAGCGTGTCTCCTCTCTACAAGTCAATTTTTCAATGAGTGTTGGCCGGCATTTGGTTGAATTGATTGAATATTAGTTTCTAAATAGTTTACTCAAGGAATAGTATGTCTATCCCATACATTACAAACTCTATGTCCTTAGATGACTTTTCAAATTTTCCAAGTATTTTTATTTATCCTTTTGATTAACAACATTTATTTCATATGTTACCTCAGAACGATAAAATGGTTGCTCCCCTTTAATATGAATCATGTATTTCCCTATCGGTAACGGTTTTAGAAATACCCAATAACCATCTGCAACCGCCTGAGTAGGCCCAGTACGGACATTAAAAATATTATCTTTAGCAACAGACAAGTCAAACAGATCCGCTTTTATCCTCTGATATGGCAGAGAAATTCCGTTTAATTCTGCTCCTACATACGACGCTGCACCTAGGTCCGATTCAAGTGCTTTCTTTAAATCATCCTCACCCTTCGCATTTGGGAAATCTAAAAATGATATTTCTGCATTAAGTACGGGAAACAGGACTGGTTTTCCAGAAGGTATTGTTACAGTTCGATTAGCAACTGAATTGTACGCACCGCTCAGGAAAAATACGGGTTCATCAGATGGTTGATATTTCATAAGAGCAGTGCCATTAGGATCAAGAAGTGGATTATTAAAATATCCAGAGAACGAATAAGCCCATTTCCACCACTTTGCAGTCCATTCTGGTATGGTTGTGTTGTAAGGGATTGCACTACTATTAAACAGTAATGACTCAATTTGATTTTTTGATAATTCTGCAGGTATGCTTTTAGTAAATGTCGGAAGCACAGTAAATGCTATCACAAGTGACAGTGTCAGAATCAAATATTTATTGGACGAAATATTTGGCATCATATTATTTCACTTATTTCTGGTAAGTGTATAAACTTAATTATAAGAGATATTGTATATTTAGGTTCAAATAAACAAGAATTTTATATAATCTGATGTAAAATCCTAGATTTCCATAATTAAACCACAAAATTTAAATAATTCCTATCCTGACATCAAAATAGTATGTTGAAGTCACTGAAGAGAAGAATAACAATCCTGGGAGCTATGCTGACTGGAGGGCTAACAATAGCAATTCTACTTGGAGCAGGTTCAGCCCCTGAAGTAATGGCAAGACACAATTAGATTTTGAAGATGAATGAAAATAAAGAAATCAACCCAAGTTTTTTTCAAACCTATAATTTAGAGGATAGGCCGTTTGGACTAAGCTACTCTGAATGGCTGGTCAAATGGTGGCAAGGTTACCTTATCCCCGACAGAAAACGAAATGAAGGACCAGTATTTTTGATTCCTGGAAAACTAGTAGACGTACAGAGCGATCTTAATGAAAGAAAATTTAAAATTGATAAGGACAAGGCAATATTACTTTCACCAATAAACTGGATAGGAATTAACTATGCTAATGATAATAAACATGATCAGAAACTGAGGGAGGATGCGAAATTAGAAATTGATATTATCAATAAGGACATTATAAGTGTACTAATTGATGATAAAGTAGAAATGCGCGATAATTGTTTAAGAGTGTCTACTCCAAATTTCTTTTCATTGGATGGAAAAATGGCTATAACAGATGGTTTTTGGCTATTTTTAAAACCAAATAGCTTCACAACAGGAAAACACACAGTAAGCTCTTTTGGTTCCTGTCGATCAGGTACAATACGAGTGGGTATGAAATATCATTTGACAGTCAAGTAATATGTTACATTCGATCTAAAATTATGACTATCTACTGCTAAAGACGTTATATTATGCCTTCCTATAGTCGGAGGCTCAATCATTAACCAATAACCTTTGTTGACCCCCTCTTTTTCACCAGGCTCTACATTCTTTACATTGTTTGGAGGAAGCACCAATTTGAACAATTTAGACGATTTAACGAACACTGGCTTCACGGTTTGACCGTCAAATGTTGTATTCAGTTTTACCATTTTTGCATCACATACATTCCACAGTTTTTCCGTAATGTTTGAGAATAAATTATTCCACCAATTAGATTTTGAAGCAGAGCATTCTGCTACTGATACTGGAAATAAAATTGCTTTTCCTAATGGAACAGTACAGGATCTCACAACCTCTGAATTATTAACTAACGTTCCTGCAAGGTACCATACCTTCTCACTATCCTGTCCATTTTTGCATAGATTTCCTCCGTTATCATCAACTAGAGGATTGCTTCCCTTTTGTTGGCTATATGCCCATTGCCACCATTTGGATGCCCACTCCTCAAACGTTAGTCCATACGGTTTTGAATCTGCTGGGAAAAAATCTGAAGTAAAATTTAAGGCATTTACACTGATAGGCAAAATGAAAGAAAACAATACCATACAAGATATTAATTGATATATTTCATTTTTCATAACTGAATTATCAACAATGCTAAAATATAAATTATTTACAAAAATAAAGCATTTTCAAATTACTCTTTAGTATCATTGTCCTTTAAGTAAAGTTCTGACAACACATCATGTAAAATTTCCCGTACGTTCTCTTTGTCTAGGTCGTCCACTATATTATGTAAAATTTCCCGTACATTATCTTTCTCGAAAGGTATGGCTTTTATCTCTGAATGTTTTTCGATAGATTTGTAGCTATTTATCAGTTCCTTCTCCATCTCTGACACTCCAATTGTTTTGAGAAGACTCAGTTGACTTATCGCAGTATTATAAAATTCTTTTCTCAGTGCTTTGTCGCGAGATACAAGTGACGCTGAAATGGTCAAGCCCGTAAAAACCAAATATGATCCAATAGGCATAAATGAGATCGTTATGATACCAAAGGGCGGATATGTCGCATATAATAAAGTGTTTATTTTGATAGAACTAAAAAGTATTGTGATACCAATGGCGGAAATCAACAGGTACTTACGCATTTCGTGTTTTGTAACTAAAGTAGAGGCTGTCAAGAATGCCACACTGAAGAATAAAGCGGCTATTTGTTTCGTTGCACTAAATAATAGAATGTTTACTAGTCCGAATACCACTGGTGATGCCATGACGAGTGAACTAAATATATCTACAAAGTTTTTCTCAAATGGGAATAAGAAATAGATAATTGGTGTGCATATTATCATCCAATATCGGAATTTGCCTATTCTCCGGCTATATGTATTTAGGAGCACCGCCGAAGCAATCCAAACTGATATGAATGATATTATTGTGAGGACATCAAGTGCAGTACCGAAAGAATTAGCTAGCTGGGAACTTGGAACGTTTAGCAAGGAGGAGTGAAAAGAGGACGGTCCTATATTGGATGGCTGATAGGACAGTACTAATGTCGCATAGACGAGTGAGACCATAATAGCAAAAGCTGTTAATAAAAAAGATATCGTATATAATGAGAGAACTTTATCCCTCCTTAAAAGAATCCAGTCGATTAAAGTTAGCGATAGAAAAATTAGAAAAAATAATGCCGAGATATGACTAATATAAACGGCGGCTAGCAATGTCAAAATGTGGTAACTTTGCAGACCAATAATTGGTTGAATTATTACCAACAGAACGCCAAATAGTAAGGATTGTATCAAGGCTATTATAAAATACGATTGTTTTACTGTCAATCCGCGCCTTAAGCCAGAATCTGAATCTTTATTCTTAACAATTCTAAGGAGTAAAATAACAATACCGACAAACAGTACTGAAAAGGTCAAAAAGATTCCAACGTAAATAGGGGAGGTCATCTCTCTATTACTTGATCCAAAATACTGTGCAATGGACGAATCAATAATCATCATTGTTGTTACGATGAGGATTATTGTCAATGCTCTTCTCTTGGTCAAAGCCAAGTTGAACCAAGCCATCATAATTGAAATACAATTTTTATTTATAAACATATATATGTTCCCTATTTTAGTAAGGATTGATTATGTCCTATTACGATTTAATCTTAGCCGAACGCTATTACTACTTATTCGGTTTGAATTTTCTTTAAACTGTTACCACTATTACATTTATTTCTATGTTTTTTGGTTACATCAACGAAAAGCAATGTTATTATTTCATTTAGATACAAAACTCTAATTTCGATGCATAACTCAATTTAGGATGCAGGAACAATCGTTTAGTACAAGCAAGATTTTAACGATTTCTGAAACATACTTAAGTACTTTTGAATATCACAGTTTCTAAAGTGATTAGATTTATCAATTTAAATTTGTATTTTCTCTCATGTATGGCAGCAATTTATTTTCTTATCGTTTCTCTAGCAGTTGGATATGGTGTGGAATTTTACTCGAAGGATGAGCATCCATTTGGCATATCTTACAGTGATTGGGTAGCAAAATTTTGGAATTGGGACTTTTCTATACCAATAGATTCTCAAACAAACACTCTTGCTGGCCTTAAAGATAATGGATGCCTAATTCATAAGGACAATTCCATGGTTATGTTGGTCGATACTGCAGCTGGGGGCATTTGGAAGCAGAAATGTACAATATCACGTACGGAAGGAATTTTAATTCCAATTTGGACTGGAGAATGTGACCAGGCGTTAAAGGGCTTTGATAGCTATTCATTCAAGCAATTATCAGAGTGCGCTAGAGCATATGATTTAGGAATAGTAAAAGGTCAAGTCAAGGTTGACGATACACCTGTTGCAACGCTGGACGCCATCGATTACAAGACAAATGTTATGAACAACGTAACTGAAGTATATACTAAACAATTTAATGCTATAGTAACAAAAGAGAGTCACCTGATAAGTGAACGTTACGGGACATTTCCTGCTGCAGCACACGGATGGTTTGTTTTCTTAAAACCCCTTCAGCCTGG
>Ga0184632_10000502_pt1 | contig 15425 bp, 17 predicted proteins | sample PLM31_50_b1_FD_133153 | JGI IMG/M metagenome (GOLD analysis project Ga0184632, IMG submission 133153) | Groundwater sediment microbial communities from an aquifer in East River, Colorado, USA - PLM3-1_50_b1 | ecosystem: Environmental > Terrestrial > Soil > Riparian zone | place: USA: East... | reverse complement strand
GGCGATGCCGTCGTCGCGTCGTCGCCGACCCATCGCCGCAGCGTTGCCACGGCCGCGGGCGGAGAGGCGGCCGGGGAGCCAGCCGGTCGCGATGCCCCGCTCGTTGTCCTCACTCAAGGAATGGGTCTCAAACATGATCTCGATGGACATCGGACGAGGCTAACGGAACTACTCCCGGCTCTCGTGAGCCGTCGGACACACCAGCGTGATGCCCGACGCGGTGGGGCTTCCGGCCCGATCGCGTGGCCGTAGCTGGGCGGGTGATTATCTGAGATCCACATTGGAGGCAGTGGCAACGATCCGGCTGGGCCGCCTTCCGATCGTACGGTGACAGTCATTGACCGCTATCGGTCCGCTGTTTGACGAGAAGCGCGACCAGTCGTTCGATGAGGTCATACGGGATGGGCTCTCGGAGCGGGAACCTCGCCGTGCCCTTGCCCGCTCTGTACGGCGCGAGTTCCTGCTCGAGCGCTTCATCCGTTGCGGGCAACGGGTAGACAGAGATGTGGCGCTTCCACGCCGCGAAGTACACCACGTATTTCCCGTTGAGCGTGATCGTGGGTATCTGGTAGCTGATTGTCTCGCCGGCCCCCGGCACAACCTTCCGGATCGTCCGTCGCACCTTCTCGAGAATGACCTGAACATCTTCGGGGAACGAATTGATGTAGTCGTCGATGGTCGCGAACTGATCTGCCACGAGACTGCCTTTCGATTCGGCACGGCCGGCTGTGCATGCCCAGGTCCCGCGAGCACTCCTATCCGTGCCGCCAGGCTATCCGGACGGGGGTTGCGCCGGCGTGCCGGTGTGGGCCAGCCGTCGGCGCTTCCAGACCCTCCGCACCCCGTTGCCGACGGCGCCGAACGTGGAGACGAGTGTCGCGACCGTGGTGATGAGACCAACGACGGTGGTGGTCAAGAACGTCGCAACCGCGGCCCCAGCCTGCGCGATCTTGTCCTTGGTCGTTGTGGTAGCGATCAGTGTGATGTCGAAGGTCTGGCTCGGGATCAACAGCTCGTCGGAGTTGGTCTGGAGCACGCTGATCGACAGAGTCAGGGTGTACGTGTTCGGCTCGTGGGCATACACGAACCAGCGCCACCGGGCTGAGTCAGTCGCCTCGATGATTGGCTGTACCGCGGCCGCCTGCGGTCCGGCCACGGAAACTTCTTGGTAGCCGGACACCAGCTCGGCCTTGATCCTCGCGCCGACGCTGACCGGACCGAGCGCCGGCGGCAATCCGGAGGGCTGTGCGGTCGGAGCCGGTGTCGACCCGGCGCGCCGACCACACACCGGGCTCTCGAGCCCACAGATCACGACGCTGACCGGGTACCCGTGACCGGTGTCTGCCCTGATCAGACTGTCGGCGTAAACGCTGCCGCTCTTGAGGGCCGACCGTTGGTCGAGGATGTCGAGCTGGTAAATGAACTGATCGTTCCGGAAGGTTCCGTCTCCGCCGGCCGAGGGCGACACAGCGCCGGGTGCCGTCGGCGGCGCCTGTGTCGATGGTGCCTGCGTGCCACTCGGTCCGGTTGTGGGCGCGAAAGCCGGCGTCGTGACGGCGGTCGTCCGCGTGACCATGGGCACGGAACGGGTGGCGTTGGGCGCACCGACGCCTGTGGACGACCTACCAAAGACGTAGTAGGTGGACAGGCCGCCCAAGCAAACGGCGATTACGAGGAGCGCCAACAACAACAGCCACCAACGCCTGCGGCGCGACCGCTTGTCGCCGAGCTGGGGCACTGGTTCGACTGGGTTCATCGATGAGACCCCTTTCGTGCCATCGCTAACAGTGAACTTGTAGGCTCGAATCGTGACAATCGACCGATGCGCCTACACGGGTGCCTCGATCGGATGACGCCGCACCAATACCCTGCAGATCTTGGTTCTTGGTGTTCGCTATACCGCCGCCAAGCACCAAGATCGCTGGTGCTGTGTGTAAGGCGCTGTGCGTGAGGCACTGTGCGTAGGGCGCTGTGCCTAAGGCGCGCTGGGTCGGCCGCGGGCCAGGCGACGTGGCGTTGGACGGCCGAGCCGGGCGCCGCCGAGATCGGCACGCTGTCCGGCCGCGTACCCGCCCTCAAGCCCGGTCCCACGTAGCCGGCGCGGCTCGGACATGCGCAGCCGCGGATACGCCTCCTCCACCCGGCGGTCGACCCGCTGGCCGCGGTCGGCCAGGACAAGCGCTACCGACGGCCCCGAACCCGCCGCAGAACTGGACGCCTCCGACGAGGCCCACTGCTCCGCCTCACGCAGCCGGATGCCGACCGCATGGGTAAAGCCCGCGAGCCACGAACGACGAAAGGCCGCGGGGGTCTCCCACGATGGCACTGGCGCGGCGGCGAGCCCGTACGATGCCTGGACCAAGAGAGATGTGAACAGCAGCTCCGTGCGCTCGAGGTCGGAGGCGAATCCAAACAGGTGCATGGCGTACGCGTACCCGCCGCCAACCCATTCCTTCCGGCGTACGCTTCGACACCGCAAGGCACCCGCGACCGTGGCGAGTAGCCCCGACTTGTCCAAGGCATAGGGTGCGAAGATCGAAACTACTCGATCTCCGACGGGATCGCTGTCCGGTGAGGCAGCGGCGAGGAGGGCGCGATCCACGCCATACTTCGCAATCAGCTCGGCGGCCTTGTCGTTCAGTGCCGCCGCTTCCTCCGCCGTACAGCCCGGATCCTCGGCCTTGGCTAGGAGCTTGCGGACCTTCTCCAGCAACGTGTCAGTCATGCGAACACCTGTATCAGCCCCCACCGACAGAATCCAACCGACAGCACCTTGTGGACCGAGTCACGCTCCGGACCCGCGACGCTGCAGCGTCGCCACCGTCGAGCCGGCCAGCGTCAGAAGACATTCTGACAGCCGCCCGTCCGCCATCGCCGCACCGAACAGCGCTACCCCGGTCGGCGCGTCGGCATTGGCGTAAGCGCTCACGAACCGAGCCACCCATCGGGCGTCATATCGTGCCTGCTCAATACCGGGAAAGTCCAGCGCCGCGAATCCGGCGGGAACTTCGTCGCCGACAAGGGTCGCGGCGAGGCAGCACGCCACGTCGTACGCGCCCCGCACGCCGCCCCGATTGACCGCCGCGTCGAACGCGCCCACCACAGCGTCGCGGTCGCCGCGCACTGCGGAGTCGATGACGGCGGCCGCGTCCCGGTAGACCTCTGGCGGAATACCCCGCGCAGCGCCGTCTCGAACACCCACGTGGGCAGCGTAGGACGGCGGCGCAAGCTAGGGGCGGCGGATCAGGCACGTTAAACGCGCCGTGCAGACCCGCTCACCCGCCTCGTCGCTGATCACGATCTCGTACGTCGCGACCGAACCGCCGAGGTGCAGCGCCGTCGCCACGCCGGTCACCAGACCGGCACGGGCAGAGCGGTGGTGCGTGGCGGAGATCTCAGTACCAAGGGCATATCCACCAAATGTCTGTAGTGCGTGCAACGACGCACCGACCGAGCCCAGCGACTCCGCCAACACGCAGGATGCGCCGCCATGCAGCAGACCGAATGGCTGCGTGTTGCCCTCGACCGGCATCGTGCCGACCACTCGCGGCGCGGACGCCTCGAGCAGCACGATGCCCATCCGCTCGGGCAGCACCCCGTTACCACCGGCCGACTCGGCCAACGCCGCCAACGCCGCGTGATCGAAGCTCATGCGCGGCAGGCTACCCCGTCCATATCGGCACCGGCAGCGACTGCGGTTACACCGTGCAACCCCGGCGGGTTACTCTCCCTGGCGAGTGGCGCGAACGGTTGGGGGCACGGAGGCGCGCGCCCAGGGGAGGAGAACGTCCATGCGTCGGATCTCGCGCGCCGTTGCGACCGTGCTCGCGGCCGCCGCCGTACTGGCCGCGGCAGGCTGTGCACAGCAAGCGCCAAATGCCGACCCGCTCGAGAGGTCGGCGGACGAGATCCGCCTCTACGGCAGCGACGGCAACATGCTCAATGCCGTCGGCGACCTACTCGTCGACTACCCGGACGCGCTGACCGGCATGAAGGGAACGACGCCGCTCTCCCGACTGTCGCAGAGCTTCCGGGATCGCCTGCGCGGCATCGATAGTCAGCTCAAGGACGAGGCATACGCCGGTGAGGCGTATGACGCGGTCGTGATCAGCGCCCTGGCCGCGCAGATCGCGCTGACCACCGACCCGAAGGCCATCGCTGGCCAGATCAACGGCGTCACCACCGCCGGGACGGCGTGCGAGACGCCCAGCGACTGCCTTGCGCTCATCGAGGCCGGCGAGGACATCCTCTATAAGGGCATCTCGCTGGGCCTGGGCGGATTCACCGACCAGGGCGAGCCCTCGGCGAGCACGTTCGGCATCCTGCGCTTCGCCGCCAACAACCACCTCGACAGCGAGCAGACCCAGTACGTGCCGGCCGGAGAACCCACGACCGCCACGACGAAGGGCCCACCCGCACGGGGCACTCCGTCCACCGGTGGCCAGCTGATAATCGGTGCGCTGCTACCCCACACCGGCGACCTTGCCGGGGCCGGACCGCCGATGTTCGCCGGGGCGCTGCTGGCCATCAAGGAAGTCAATGACGCCGGCGGCGTGCTCGGCCAGCCGGTCAAATGGATCGACGGCGATGACTTCACCGATGGGACGAAGGCCAAGGGCACAGTCGAGCGTCTCATCAGCGAGGGGGTGGACGTCATCATCGGCGCCGGTGCCTCGTCTATCACAATGGCTGTGCTGCCCACCGTACTCGCGGCCGGTGTCGTGCTCTTCTCCCCGTGCAACACGGCGGCCGAGCTGACCAACGTCGACGACAAGGGGCTCTACTTCCGCACCGCACCGCCGGACGGTCTGCAGGCCGCCGCGCTGACCGACATCATCATGCGGGACGGCGTGCGCCGCATAGCGATCGTGGCGCGGGACGACGAGTACGGCAAAGGTCTGATGGACTCCGTCCGCGACGACCTCATCGGCGCCGGGTTGTCCGCGGCCGACATCAAGACCGTGCCCTACAACACCGACAAGCCGGAATTCGAGAGCCTCGGAGCCACCATGCGGTCGTTCGCACCCGAGGGTGTGCTCATCATCGGCTACGACGAGACTGCGAAGGCGCTCGAATCAATCTTGAAGGCTGGGTTCACGTCCCGGGCGATCTGATCCCATCCACCCAGCGATAGCAGCCTTCGCCCGCCTCCCGGCCCAGTTTGCCGTGGTGCCCCGCGCCGATCACCACAAGCCGTTCGGTCACGGGATCCCTCCGTTTCGTCCGCTCTGCGCGGAATATGCCGGGCGCGCTCCAGCTCATGTACGACGGGCCTTCCGGTCGCCTTCCCAGCCCAATGGCCCTACGGTGTGCACGTCACTGTCTTCGCAGAGAGGTAGACCATGAGCGAGAACGAGACCGCACACACGCGGGGGGACGAGCGGATCGAGCTGATCGTCGCCGACACGAACAACGACGGTAAGGCCGACCTCTGGGTCGTGGACACCGACGGCGACGGTAAGGCCGACCTGTTCCAGTTCGACCACGATGGGGACGGTCAGGTGGATCTCACCATCGTCGACCGTACTCAGGACGGCAACCCCGACGAGGTCATCAAGGGCGACGGCGGTCTCCCCCCGGCCTAGATCTGGGACGTTGATCTAGGGGGTAGTCGCGTAGTTTGATCTCTAACCACGCGACTACGCCCTAGATCGAGGCGATCTTGGGCTAGGAGCCGCCTAGCGCTCGGATGGCCAGACCGATGCCCAGCACGAGGAGCGCTACCACGAGTGCCTCGGCCACCACGACGGTCGCGGCGGCCAGCGCGGGTCTTCGCCGCACAGGTGTCTCCGCGGCGGCGATGCCAAGGGCCAGCAGCTGGTGGCGGCGGCCGAGCACCTCGCGACGCCGACGCGACACCTCCGCTCCGGGATCGCGAGACAGCGCGACCGCGAGGCGCGCCTGGGCACGCTGCAGCCGGCGTACCGCCCGCGCACCGCCTCGCCCGAGCCGCACCTGGGCCTGCCGCCTCGCTCGGATCCGCTGCCGCGGGGATACCAGCGCGGTGATCTCCTCGGGTGTGGCGACCCGGGGATCGGCCAGCCCGGCGAGCATCGCGGCGTAGTAGCCGGATTCGCGACGCTCGGCCGCCACGATCAGCGTGACGCCCACGATCAGGACCGGGATTCCCTTGATGAGCAACGCGGCCATCAGGCCCGCCGCGCTGTGGCCGAAGCCACCCTCCAGCAGCGGTGAGTTCCACAGAAAATGAAAACCCCAGGCGGCGCAGAACAGGGCCAATGCCACGGCGAGGCGAGTGCCCAGGCTGCGATCGCGTCGCACGAGCGCATAGGCCACGCCGGCACCGCCGAGGGCAGTGAACAGGGTGTGGCTCCAGAGCCCGCCCAGGAATCCGCGTAGCAGGAAGGTCACGACCACCGGACCCACCTGATCAGTGCCCCCGTCCAGCGCCACGGCGTTCACCGCGAAGACGACGTTCTCCACCACCTGGAAGCCCAGTCCGATGAGGGCGCCGTAGACAAACCCGTCGACCACACCGTTGACGTGTGCGCGGGCCACCAACGCGATCGCCACGACTCCCAGCACCTTCAGGATCTCCTCGACGCCGGCGCCGGCGACCGCCGGCCCCCACCGCGTCGCGAACCCGGGAGAGGCGAGCTTGGCCAGGATGTTCTGCAGCGCCGCACCGCCGGAAATCGCCGCGGACGTCGCTACCAACCCGCCCCACGCGAACGCCGTGGCCTGCAATGGCAGCGGTTCGCGCTCGAGATAGTCGATCATGCGGAGCAACAGCACGAACGGGATGGCATACAGCGCAAAGAGCACCACGGATACCGCAGTCCCCACGGGGTAGGACTCGAAGGACCGCCCGAGGATCTCGCCGACCCGCCAAACGCCGACCGCGAACAGCACCAGCAGCATCCAGAACGCCGGCGTCTTGAGGTACGAACGACGGGCGCGGGCACCCGCCTGCTTGGGCGGGTAGCCCAGGGGCATCGACGGGGAGCCGAGACGACGCAAGGCCGGCCCTTGCGGGGCCGGCCCGGCGGGCACGCGATCAGCCCAGGTCATGGGCCGCCGCCGAAGGTGACCGTGCGCAGGCTCTGAGCCAACCTCGGCAGGAGCCCACGCAACTGGTGCTCCGGGCCGCTGGCCGTGATCTCCACGGAGACGTCATCCGCCACGAAGACCGCGTACTCGCCGACCCGGCCGGGCGAGGTGTAGGTACCACGGCGCCCCTCCACGCCTTGGTCGGTGCGCGTCGTGCGGTCCGGGGTCACATGGAAGCCGGAGGTCTTAGTGATCTTGCCGCGAAGCCGCGCGGCGGCATCGTCGAGCGTGCCGTGGTAGGGCCCGACCACGAGGACCACCCGAACTCCATCGACAGCGAAAAGCGCCGTGCCCCGGTCGTCGTCGGGCCGCGTGCCCGCGACATCCAGCGCCGCCCCGGCCGGCGGCACCACGGTCACCGTGCCGCCGACCCGGTAGGGAACGCCGGCCGCTACCGGCCGGCCAGCCGGTAGCGAACGATCGAGGAGGGGAAGGCCGAAAGCGATGAGTGCTACGACCCCCAGGACGGCCAGGCTGGCCAACGCGTTGCGCACCAACCTGGCCCGGGCGGGGCCCATATGTCGACGTTACCGGCCGACTCCTCCCCGCCGACCCACCTTCCCCCTTTTCCCGTCGATCATGACCTGGAGGTCATGATCGACGTGTTTCTGCGACGGTCACATCATGATCGACGGCGAAGCTGGCGGACGCTCGTGTCGGCGGGCGGGTGCCTGGCCACCACGCGGCGCGCCCTAACAGAGCCGTCGTGGCCGGCACGAGTAACAGCGACACCACGAAAGCGACGATCAGGATGCCGAGCGTCACCGCGAACCCGATTTCGACGAAGAAGGGCACGCCACTGACGAGCAGCGCGCCGAAGGTGCCGGCGAGAATGACGGCCGCGGCTGCCACCGAGGGCCCTGCGTGCGCGATGGCCAGCCCGGCTGCCTCGCGGGGGCCGCGCCCGTCCCGTACCTCCTCCCGGATCCGCGCGGTCATGAGGATGTTGTAATCGGTGCCAATGGCCGTGACGAATAGATACAGGATGATGGGGATGGTAAAGGCGAGGCCAGCATGGCCGAGCGCCCACTCGAACAGCAGGGTCGACCCGCCCAACGTGGCCGCGAATCCGGCCACCACCATCGCCACGAGGTAAACCGGAGCGAGCAGCGCCCGCAGCAGCCCGGCGAGGATCAGCACGAACAGCACCCCGGCCACTGGGAAGATCACCGCGAGGTCCCGGTTCGTCGTGTCCCGCACGTCGGCGAGGGCCATGGTCTGGCCGCCGAGGAGCACGATCGCGTCGGCGGGCGCTGCCGCGCGGGCCACATCGCGCAGCGGTCCCGAGGCGAGGTCGAGGGCCGCCGCGGCGTAGGGCTCGTCGGCGAGCACGAGCGGGACTTGCACGGTTCGGCCGTCAAGTGCCACGCGCGGCGCCAACGGCGATGCGACACCCTGAACCCCGGCGACTCGCTGCACGAACGCGCCGATCTCGGCCTCGGTCAGCGGCCGGCTCGTGGCGATGTAAATGTCCGTGGGCTGCAAAGCGCCAGCCGGGAAGCCCAGCTTGAGATCCGCAAACGCCCTGGTCGCCTCCGTCTTCGCCGGCAGTTGTCCGATCGGGTCATAGTCCGGGCTGAAGGCGAACGCGCCCGTGGCGAGGCCGCCAAGGAGCGCGACGCTGGCGACAACCACGGCTGCTGGACGGCGCGCCACCAACCGCCCCACCGTGGCGAAGGCGCCGCGTCCGGAAGGGCGCTGGGCGGACTTCGACGGCCAGAAGGCCCGCCAGCCCAGCAGCGCCAACACCGCCGGTACCAGGGTGAGCGCCGCCAACAGCATGACCAGTACGCCAATTGCCAGCGCCGGCCCCAGCGTCGTGAAGAATCCGAGCGCGGCCAAGACCAGGGCGCCGAATGCGGCGATCACCGCGAACGCGGCCGAGAAGATCGCCTCGCCGACCCGTTCGATGGCCGCGACGATCGCGTCGCGCGGCGCGTCGCCGGCACGCAGCCGCTCCCGGTAGCGGAAGAGAACGAACAGGATGTAGTCGGTGCCGATGCCGAAGAGCACCACTGTGAGCATGGTCGGCAGCTCCTGGCCGACCTGAAAGTCGAACGTCTTGGCGGCCATCGCGGCCAGCGATGTCGACACGCCCAACACGAGGCCGACGGTGAGCAGCGGGACCAATGCCGCGATCGGACTGCGAAAGATGAGCAGCAGCAACACCACGATCAGTATGAGGGTTGCGATCGTCACGATGAGCTCGGCGTCGGCGAACGCCTGCTTGTTGTCAACGACGATGGCAGCCTCACCGGTCATGCCCGCGGTCAGCCCGCTGCCCGTCAGCGCGGTGGCGGTGTCGCGTCTCAGCGTGCCGACGGCGTCTCGAACGCTCTCGTCCGCCGCGGCGGCGGTGAACCCCACGCCCACCAGACCGATCGCGCCGTTGGCGGAGATGGACCGTTGCGGGTCGAACTGAATCCCGCGAACCGTGGCCGAGCCACCGGCGAGTCGCTGGACTAGCCGGCTGATCGTTTCGACGTCGGCGGGCGTGACGGCCGCACCGTCCACGCGCTTGACCACGATCACAGCCGTTGCGCCGTGCGCGTCCGGGAAGGCTCGACGGGCCAGCTCGGCGGCGCGTACCGACTCGGCCGTGTCCGGCAGGAATGCCGCCTGGTCCGAGTTGGTGACATGGCTGATCCTCGGAGCGAAGATGATGATGGTTGCGGCGGCGACTACCCACCCCACGATCACGAACCACGGCCGCGCGGTCACCGCACGCGCAATCCTCGCGAACATATGGTCTCTCCCACAGTAATCCCACGGTGATGTGACGCTAGGTGACTTATGGCGCGACATGTCTTATGGCGTGATCTGCCTTCTGGCATAGCATGCCACATGTCGCGGCAGGCTGCCGCGGGGATGCGCCAGCCGCTTCATCGACGCGATCTATGTCACGATGACCCTCGTGGTGACCATCGATCAGGCGCCAACGCGACGGGAACGCAAGAAGCTCGAGACGCGGAAGGCGCTCGAGCGCGCCGCCCTGCGCCTCTTCGCCGAGCGGGGCTACGAGCAGACCACGGTCGAGGACATCGCCGAGGCCGCTGACGTCGCCGTACGGACCTTCTTCCGCTACTTCTCGTCCAAGCAGGACGTGCTGTTCGGGGACGTCGTCACCGATCGGGTGACCCGGCTTCGCACCGAGCTCGCCGCGCGGCCTCGCACGGAGCCGCCGATCGCGTCGATCACCACGGTCATGGCCCTCCTCGACGTCGCGGGCGCGGAGGAGGAGGAGCAGATCCTGGCCCGCATGGATCTCATGCGGCACCAGCCATCGCTGATCACCCAGTATCTCGATCTGATCAACGCGATGCGGTTGGCAGTAGTGGAGTTCGTCGCTGACCGTACGGGACTTGACCCCCGCCATGACATGTATCCGCACCTCGTCGGGGGAGCCTGTGCGGCGTCGTGGGATACCTCGCTCACTCTGTGGGCGGAGTCTGGCGGCCGGCTGTCGATGCGCGACCTGCGCGACGAGGCCTTTGCGGCACTCAGTGCGGGCCTGCCCGACCCGCCCACCCAGCGCCGTCCCCAACCTTGACCGGCCCAAAGTCTACAGTGGATTCACCTGAGCCGTAGCGTGGCGACGAAGAAGGGTGCGTCCGCGTCGTCGATCTCCTCGAGCCGCCATTCGGTGCCCGCGACAAGCGACGCCAACTCATCCGGAGTACACAAGAGATAGTCGAACCACCGCGTGGCAAGGTCCCGGTAGCGAACTCGAACCCGCAGCTGACCACCCATCCGCCCGGCCGCTCGGTTGCGGGCGTGATAGGTCCGGTGCAGATCGTCCTGCGTCGCGTACGGGTCGGTGCCCTGCGCAACGATCTTCGCGCCCGGGCTCGCCATAGCCGCCAGCGCGTCGAGGAAGACCGGCGCACGCTCGCGCGACTCGAACAGGCCCAGGTTGTTGCCGAGCAGTGCGAATCGGTCGTAACCCTGACCCGCGGCCCCCGCATGGCTGTCCACGGTCGCGCACACCGTTGTCCGTACTCCCCTGGCGGCGGCGACCTCGATGGTACCCGGCGAAACATCGAGCCCGACCACTGGAAGTCCACGCTCCTGCAGCGCCAGCGCGAGCCGGCCGGCTCCAGTACCGATGTCCAGCGTGCGACCGTCCAGACGGTCGAGCGCCCGCAGGTCGAACGGCGGCCACCTGTCCGGCGCATTGAGGTACCGGGCGGCCGGGGCACCGTTGATCAGCCCGTCGTCGCGCTCGACAATCTCGATGACCGGACGGGGGATTGTCCCGCCGATGGTTGGCCTCGGTCCGATGCCGGTCTCCTCGGCGAGCGCGGCCCGCATCAGCTCACCGAAGGCATCCCCGGGGCGTGGTTCCATCCGATCACGTTAGCGGGCTGGCCGCGGTGCGGCGCGCCATTCCCGCCGCCGCGCTAGGGTTGGGTCGTGGCATCCACACTGGACACTCTGGGCGCGTCGTCGTACTTGCTCATAACCACGTTCCGCAAGGACGGCCGAGCGGTGCCGACTCCCGTGTGGGTCGCCCGCGACGAGGACGCCCTCGTCGTCTGGAGCGTCACCGACGCGGGCAAGGTCAAGCGGATCCGGCGTACGGCCAAGGTGCTCGTCGGGCCGTGTGACGTTCGCGGGAAGCCAACCGGCGACCAGGTGCCCGGCCGGGCCATGATCCTTGACAGCGCGGGGACAGAGCGGGTACGGAATCTGCTACGAAACAAGTACGGACTGATCGGCCGGATCACGATGCGGGGGAGCTTGCTGCGCCGTGGGCGAGACGGCACCATCGGCATCCGCATCACCCTGGTTGGGTAGCGGTCAGACGGCGCGGTCAGACCGCGCCGGTCGGATGGCGCGGTCAGACTGCGCGGCGACCCTCGAAGGCGCGGCCGAGCGTGATCTCGTCGGCGTACTCGAGGTCGCCACCCACCGGTAGGCCGCTTGCCAACCTGGTGACGGCAATCCCCATCGGCTTGACCATGAGCGCGAGATAAGTAGCCGTCGCCTCGCCCTCGGTGTTGGGGTCGGTGGCGAGGATGAGCTCCTTGATCTCACCCGAGGCGAGCCGAGCCAGCAGCTCGCGGATGCGCAGGTTGTCCGGGCCGACACCCTCGAGCGGGTTGATCGCCCCGCCCAGCACGTGGTAGCGCCCGCGGAATTCGCCGGTCCGCTCGATCGCGACGACGTCCTTGGGCTCCTCCACGACGCAGATGCTCTCGTCGCTGCGCCGGGCGTCGCGACAGATCCGGCATTGCTCGGATTCGGCCACGTTGAAGCAGGTCGCGCAGAATCGCACCAGCTCCTTGACCCGCTGGAGCGCGGTTGCGAGCCTCGCCACATCGGCATCGTCAGCCTGTAGGAGGTGGAAGGCGAGCCGCTGCGCGCTCTTCGGCCCGACGCCGGGCAGCCGTCCTAGTTCGTCGATGAGGTCCTGAATAGCGCCCTCGTACATGGCGCGGTCAGAGGCCAGGCAGGCCGAGGCCGCCGCCAAGGCCTCCCATGCCGGAGCTCAGCGGACCCATCTTCTCCTCGGTCAGCTCACGTGCGGCCTCGGTCGCGTTGTGAACGGCGGCGAGCACAAGGTCCTCCAGCGTTTCGATGTCGTCGGGATCCACCGCCCTTGGGTCGATCTTCACCGACCGAAACTCGCCGGACGCGGTCATGGTGACGGTGACCAGGCCGCCGCCCGAGGTTCCGGTCACTTCGGCCTCGGCCAGCTCCGCCTGCGCAGCCGCCAGCTGCTCCTGCATCTTCTGGGCCTGCTTCATAAGCTGCTGCAGGTTGGGCTGCCCCCCTGGCCGCACGGCGCGCTCCTTCGCTCAGGGCTCAGTCGGTCGACACGAGCCTAGCCGTCGACGGACAACGGTCATTGGCGCGGGTTGGGGGCTTCTATCCGCTCCGCGCCGATGATCTCCTGCACGGTTCGGATGGCCTGCTCCTCGCTGCTCACTCGCACCGTAGTCGCGTCGTCGAGCGGCCCGTCGCCGGGATCGAAACCCTCCTCCGGGAGCGGAGTCGCATCCGCCCGGACCGCGCGATCTCTGCTGCCGCGACCGCTATCGGCGCGGCCAATGGGTTTCCTTGCCGCGGAACGTTTCGCCGATCCCGCGGGCTGCTCCGGGGCCTGGCCCGGCCCGTGCACCGTGCCGCGACCCAGGACCGCCGGCGTCGGCCAGTCCCGGTCGCCGGAGGTCGCCTCGCCTTCCGCCCGCTCGGGCGAGGTCGGCGGCGGAGCCGTGGTTGGCGCGGGCGAGTGGCTGTTCGGCGCCGGCGGTCGGGGCGCGGTGTCTACCCGGAGCGTGTCGGGGAGGGCGGGTTGGTCACCGCCCAGCTCGGCCCGGACCTGCCACGGTCCGCCCAACACCTCGTACAACGCCTCAGCCAGGGGCTCCGCGTTGCTCTGGACGAACTTCGCGTGGAACGCCGATTTAAAGAGCAACACCACCGTATTTCCGTCAAGATCACGCACAATGCCGTCGCGTGCGATGGCCGCGAGCTTCCGGCTCTTGCGGCCGGCAATGGTCAGCACCTCGTCCCAGACCCGCCGGACCGCCGCCGCATCGAGCGCACCCGCCTTGTCCGGCCGCAGGGGCGGCGCCGCGAGCTCGGGCGCGGCCGCCGGCGCGGGCGCGGTCTCCGCAACGGAGGCATGAACGGGCTCTGCGACCAACGCAGGTACGGGCTCCGCGCCAGACGTCGTCTCCGGTGCTGCCTTCGTGTCTGGCCTGGGGTCCGCTCGCCGGGGGTCCGCCGGCTGGGGGTCCGCCGGCCGGGGCTCCACCGGCTGCGCGGGGCTGGGCAGCTCGGAAGGCGGCTGCGCCCGGGGTACGGAACTGGCGGCAAGCCCAACCTCGGCTTCCAGCGATCCGGCGTCGGTCGGCCCCGACGCCGCGCCGAGGCGGCGTTCCATTCGCTCCAGGCGTTGCAGCAACGCGCCGTGTGAGTCGTCCGCCCCGGGTAGCAGCATCCTCGCGACAATGAGCTCCAGCAGCAGCCGGGGAGCCGTCGTCCCCCGCATCTCTGTCAGTCCATTGTGGGCGATATCGGCGAGCCGGGACACGGTGGCCTGGCCCATCCGAGCGGCCTGCGCGGCCATCCGCTCGAGCTGATCGTCCGGGGCATCGATGATGCCGCTCGCAATGGCGTCGGGCACGCGCTGCAGGATGATCAGGTCCCGGAGCCGCTCCAGCAGGTCGGCCGCGAACCGCCGTGCATCGTGGCCCGCGTCGGCCACCCGGTCGACGGTGGCGAACGCGGCGGCGCCATCGCCGGCCGCCAGCGCGTCGGTCATCTCATCGATCAGGGCGACGTCGGTCACACCGAGTAGAGCCACGGCGCGCGCGTACGTCACGCCATAGACGCCGGCGCCCGCGATGAGCTGATCGAGTACCGACAGCGAGTCGCGGACCGAGCCGCCGCCGGCCCGAACGACCAGGGGCAACACGGCCGGCTCGACGCTGACACCCTCCTCCCGGCACAGCTTCTCCAGATACGGGCGAAGCACGCTCGGCGGGATCAACCGGAACGGATAGTGGTGCGTACGCGACTTGATGGTGGCGAGCACCTTCTCGGGTTCCGTGGTGGCGAAGATGAATTTTACGTACTCCGGCGGCTCCTCGACCAGTTTGAGCAGCGCGTTGAAGCCCTGGGGCGAGACCATATGCGCCTCGTCGATGATGTACACCTTGAACCGGCTCGCCACTGGCGCGAAGACAGCGCGCTCGCGCAGTTCGCGGGCGTCGTCGACGCCGCCGTGGCTGGCCGCGTCGATCTCGATCACATCCAGGGACCCGGGGCCATCGAGGGCGAGGGCCACGCACGAGTCGCACTCTCCGCACGGCTCCGGGGTCGGACCCTTGATGCAGTTGAGGCAGCGGGCGAGGATCCGGGCCGACGACGTCTTGCCGCAGCCGCGCGGGCCAGAGAACAGGTACGCATGGTGCAGCCGGCCCGACCGCAGCGCCTGCATCAGCGGCTCGGTGACATGCTCCTGTCCGATCACCTCGGTAAACGTGCGCGGCCGGTACTTGCGATAGAGCGCGAGCGCCACAACGTCACCTCCGCTCGATCATCTTCGCCGCAACGTCTGAGCCCGCGGCCACCGTACCGCCCACCGCCGACATCGTCACCCGGCCGCGGGTAGGCCCAACGCCGTACTCTCTGTTTCGTGACGTCCCATCGACTGCTGCACCTCGACGCGGACCAGTCCACAGTGAACCCCAGCGATCCTGGGCTGCCGGGTGGTCGAGGTTGCCGTCCGCAGCTGGAGGGTGGTGCGGCAAACATGGAGGCCCCCCGTGCACCCGCCAGAGCTCGCTTATCCTTGCTGCCTTCCGGCCCTGGGGAGGTTCACGAGTTGGACGCCGCACGAG
>Ga0184632_10000501_pt1 | contig 15427 bp, 13 predicted proteins | sample PLM31_50_b1_FD_133153 | JGI IMG/M metagenome (GOLD analysis project Ga0184632, IMG submission 133153) | Groundwater sediment microbial communities from an aquifer in East River, Colorado, USA - PLM3-1_50_b1 | ecosystem: Environmental > Terrestrial > Soil > Riparian zone | place: USA: East... | reverse complement strand
AGCGCGAGCGCCATCGCGGTTCCCGTGCTCGCCGGCATTGCAACCCTGGTGGGACTCGCCAACGCGCGCCGGCGGGCGCAGGTGCGTTCCGTCGACGTCCCCATCGTCGATCTGCCGGCAGGATTGCACGGCTTCACCATCGCGCAGATCAGCGACATCCATATCGGATCGACGATCAAGCACGACTATCTTGCAGCGATTGTCGACGCAGTGAACGAGCTTGAACCGGACATGATCGCGGTGACGGGCGACCTGGTCGACGGCAGCGTAAGGCAACTTTCACGGCACACCGAGCCGATGGCACGGCTGACCGCGCGCCACGGCACCTATTTCGTCACCGGCAATCATGAATACTACTCGGGCGCCACGGCATGGGTAGTCGAGCTGCGTCGATTGGGGCTACGGGTGCTCCTGAACGAGCACGTCGTGCTGCATCACGACGGCGCGGATGTCGTCGTGGCCGGCGTCACCGACTATGGCTCGCATCACTTCGATGCCGCGCAACGCAGCGATCCCGCCGCCGCCCTCGAAGGCGCCCCCGCGGACGCCGCGGTCAAGCTATTGCTTGCGCATCAACCACGGTCGGCGTTCGCTGCCGCGCCGGCTGGCTATGACTTGCAACTCTCGGGTCACACGCACGGCGGTCAATTCGTGCCGTGGAATTTCTTCGTGCGGCTGCAGCAGCCGTTCACCGCAGGGCTCCATCGACTGGGTGCGCTGTGGGTTTATGTCAGCCGCGGCACCGGCTACTGGGGACCGCCGAAGCGCCTGGGCGCGCCGTCGGAGATCACGCGGCTGCGGCTGGTGCCGGCGTAGCGATGCGGGCGCAGAAGCGCATCGCCGTCACTCCTCCTTGAACGCCTGGCCCGCTGCCGGGCAGGGACGGTCATTTCTCGTCGTGGAAGGCCTCCGCGCGCTTCCTGCGAATGTTGGGTAGCGCGATGAGGAGCACCAGCAATACGGCGGCGGCCAGCATCGCGGCGGAGATCGGGCGGGTGAGAAACGTCGTCGGGTCGCCGCGCGACAACAACATCGCGCGCCGCAGATTTTCCTCCATCATCGGTCCCAGCACGAAGCCGAGCAGCAGCGGCGCGGGCTCGCACCCGAGCTTCATGAACAACACGCCGATAAGGCCGTAGAAGGCGGTCATCATGATGTCGAAATTCGTGTTGTTGACCGTGTACACGCCGATCGCGCAGAACAGCAGGATTGCCGGATACAGCATCCGGTAGGGCACGGTGAGCAGCTTGATCCACACGCCGATCATCGGCAGGTTGAGCACGACCAGCATGAGATTGCCGACCCACATCGACGCGATCAGTCCCCAGAACAGGCCGGGATTCGAGGTCATCACCTGCGGACCCGGCTGGATGTTGTGGATCGTCATCGCACCGACCATCATCGCCATCACGGCGTTCTCCGGAATGCCCAAAGTCAGCAACGGGATGAACGACGTCTGCGCACCGGCGTTGTTGGCCGATTCCGGCCCGGCGACACCCTGGATCGCGCCCTTGCCGAATTGTGACGGGTCGTCGGCAATTTTTTTCTCGACCGTGTAAGAGGCGAAGGAGGACAGCATCGCCCCGCCTCCGGGGAGGATACCGAGGACGGAGCCCAAACCCGTTCCCCGCAATACCGCGGGCCAAGCGGCTTTGAACTGCTCCTTCGATATCCAGAGACCGCTCACCTTGCTGGTGACGAGCTCGCGTTTCATCGTCGATTCGAGGTTGGTGATGATCTCGGCAAAGCCGAAGAGCCCCATCGCGACCACGACGACGCCGATGCCGTCGGACAATTCCGGAATGCCGAAGGCGAAGCGCTGGGTACCGGAATTGACGTCGGTGCCGACGATGCCGAGCAGCAGGCCGGTAATGATCATCGCAATCGCCTTGAGCAGCGACCCGCTCGCCAGCACCACCGCGCCGATCAGTCCCAGCACCATGAGGGAAAAGTATTCGGCGGGACCGAACTTCAACGCGAGCTCGGACAGCGGGACCGACACGCCGGCGATGAGCACGGTCGCCACCGTGCCGGCGAAGAACGACGACAGCGCCGAGACGGCGAGCGCCGCGCCCGCCTGACCTTTGAGCGCCATCTTGTGGCCGTCGAGACAGGTCACGACCGACGCCGCTTCACCGGGCATGTTGAGCAGGATGGCGGTCGTGGAGCCGCCGTATTGCGCACCGTAATAGATGCCGGCGAGCATGATGAGCGCCGACACCGGCTGCAGCGCGTAAGTGGTCGGCAGCAGCATCGCGATCGTCGCGACCGGGCCGATCCCCGGCAGCACGCCGATCAGCGTGCCCAGCAGCGTGCCGATCAGCGCATACATCAGATTGATCGGCGTGAGCGCGACGCTGAATCCTAAAGCGAGGTGACTTAGGAGGTCCATATATGGGCGGCTCTAGCGGGAGAACTCGGGCCAGATCGGCAACTGCAGATGCAGGCCGACGATGAATACGCCGACCGAGAGCGCCGCCAGCAGCACCCCGGCAATGATCGCTTCCTTGGGCCGGAACTCGTGGCTGGCGGCACTCGCCAGCAGAATCAGGATGACGGTGGAAATCGCGAGGCCGACCTTCGCCACGATGAGTCCGAAGAACACCACGCTACCTAGCACGACTACCGTGGGCCGCCATCTCCACGGCGGCACAGGGTCGCCGTGACCGCGAAGCCCGCGCACCGTGATGATGGCGCCGAGGAGGAGCAGCAGCAGCCCGAGAATGCGCGGGAAGTAGCCGGGACCCATCCGCGCGGCAGTGCCGAGGTTGTATCTCGCGCCCAAATAGAGCGCGAAGATACCGAGTCCGATGAACATCAGGCCGGCCCAGAAGTCCTTCGGGTTGCGGATGAACGCCAAGGAGTCCCCCAATTTTTGACAGCTGTCTTGGTGCAGCGACAGCGCAGGATGCAGCAAGTGGCGGCACATGGCAATCGCCGGGTTCGGCCGACTCCCCGTGCCGCAGGGACGCTACAATCGCGGCCTTGCGCTTGCTGAACAGAACAACAGGGCGCGACCAAGTCTTTTCTGAAGTGACCCTGCTGCAACTCATCCGTGGCTTTGCCTGGCGGCACTGGCGTGCGTACACCAGCGCAGCCGTCATGCTGTTGGGGATCGCGGTGTTGACGGTCTGGGTGCCTCGGCGCGTCGGTTTCATCATCGACGATCTCGTGGCCGGCCGGCTCACCGGCGCCGTGCTGTGGCGGGAATTGGCGATCCTGGTCGGGATGGGGGTCGCGATCTATCTGCTGCGCGTGGGCTGGCGCCTGGAATTGTTCCGTGCGGCCTTCAGGCTTGGCGTGGAGTTGCGCGTCGGTCTGTACGAGCGGCTGACGTTGCAGGGACCGCCGTTCTTCCATCGCCAGCGCACGGGCGACCTGATGGCGCTCGCCACCAATGACGTCGATGCCGTCGAAATGGCGGCGGGCGAGGCCTTTCTCGCCGCCTTCGACGGCACGCTGACACTGGTGCTCGTCGTGGCGATGATGACGCTCGGCGTGGATTGGCGGCTGGGCCTGGTCGCGCTGTTGCCGTTTCCGTTCATGGCGTGGGCGTTCTGGTTGATCTCGACGCACGTGCACGACGCGTGGCGGCAGTCGCTCGACCGCTTTTCCAGCCTCAACGAGCATGTCCAGGAAACCGTGGCGGCCGTGCGCACGCTGCGGGCGCTGGGGCTCGAATCGCGCGCGGCCCGCGATTTCGGCGAGCGCGCGCAACGCGCGGCGGATGCAAGCTTCGACGCGCAAAAGTGGGAAGCGGCGTACGAGCCCGCGGTGGGTCTCACGCTGAGCGTCGCCTCGGTACTGACGCTGGCGGTCGGCGGGTGGCTGGTCTGGCGGCACGAGATGACGGTCGGACGATTGACCGCATTCACCATGTATCTTGGTCAGCTTATCTGGCCGATGTTCGCGGCGGGATGGGTCCTGTCGCTGATCGAGCGTGGCAAGGCGGCGTGGTCGCGTCTCGATCCGTTGCTGCGCGAACCGTTGTCGATCGACGACCACGGTACGCAGACGCAGCTTCCGGCCGGCGCGATCCGATTCGAGGGGGTTGCCTTCGCGTATCCATCGGCAATCGTGCAGGCACCCGCGGAACCGCGCGCTTCCGCGATTGCGGACACGACGTTCGAAGTGCGACCTGGTGAAACGCTCGGCATCGTCGGGCCGACCGGCGCCGGCAAATCGACGTTGCTGCATCTGCTGTTGCGCCACTACGCATTGTCGACGGGCACGATTCGCTGGGGCGGATTCGCGCTTACCGACTACACGCTCGCCAGCCTGCGCGCGGCGATCGCCTGGGTGCCGCAGGAAGCCTTCCTGTTCTCGGCGACGATCGCCGACAACATCGCACTGGCGCGTGCCACGGCCACCCGCGACGAGATCGAACGCGTCGCCCGGATGGCGGATCTGCATGCCGACATCCTGCGTTTCCCGCACGGTTACGACACGCCGGTCGGCGAGCGCGGCATTACGCTGTCGGGCGGACAGCGGCAGCGCGTGGCGATCGCCCGCGCACTGCTCGCCGACGCGCCGCTGCTTCTCCTCGACGACGCGCTGAGCGCCGTGGACACGGGTACCGAGGCGCGTATCCTCGCGCATCTGCGCAGCGCCCGGCACGGACGGACGGCGATCATCGTGAGCCATCGATTGTCCGCGGTCGTCGACGCCGACCAGATCATCGTGCTCAGGAGTGGGCATGTCGCCGAGGCCGGTACGCACGGCGCGCTGCTGGCGCGCGACGGCTGGTATGCGGCGCAATGGCGTTATCAGCAGCTCGAGGCCAGCCTCGATACCATCTCATGAGAATTGCGGAAATAAGTGCAAGCTTTCGCAAAACTTGCGTCGTCCCCACGCAGGCGGGGACCCAGCGTCTTTCGATGGACGCCACTGGGGCATGCGCGCGAGCGCGTGCGCCTGCGCGGGTACGACGATATGCAGAATTTTGGCGTCACGCATTGCCGTAAGCCTTACTAAAATCATGACGACGCTGACAGAAGAACTCGCCGACCACCCCGATCTGCGCCGCGTGGGCGCGCACGAGCGCCGGCAGGCGTTCGCTCTGCTGTGGCGCGCGGCACGTCCCGACAAGCAGCAGATCGCATGGGCGACGACGTGGCTCGCCATCGCGGGGCTGCTGGAGGCGATGGGCCCGATCTTCGGCAAGCAATTCATCGACGAGTACCTGCTGCCGCGCTCGCTCGACTGGCCGACGATGTCGATGCTGGTCGCCGGTTATCTCGTCACGGGCTGGCTCGCCACGCTCATCCGCTACTTCCAACTCCTGCGGCTCGCCGGGCTCGCCACGCGTTCGGTCCGGCGGTTGCGCGAGAGCGTGTACGGCCACGTGCTGCGGTTGCCGATGAGCTTCTTCGACCGCGCCATCACGGGCCGGCTCGTGAGCCGCATCACCAACGACACGGAGTCCGTCCGGCAGCTCTATACGCAGGTATTGTTCGAGCTGCTGCTCGGACTGACCGTGCTGTTCGGCGTCGTGATTGCGATGCTGTGGCTCGACTGGCGCCTGATGCTGATCGTGCTGCTGCTGGTGCCGACCACCGCGGCGATCGTCTGGGGCTACCAACGGCTGTCGGCGGCCGCGGTCACGCGCTCGCGCGGCTTGCGCAGCGAAATCAACGCGCAGATGGCCGAAGGCATCGCCGGCATGAGCGTCCTCCAGGCGGCGGGTGCCGTCGGACGCTTCTCCGATCGTTTTGCGCGGACCAACGACGCGCACTACGCGGCGCGCATGGGCGAGATCCGCGCCAATGCCTGGCTGCTGCGGCCTGCGCTCGACTTCGTCAACATCCTGCTGATCGTCGCCATCGTGGCAGCAATCGGAACGCAACGGTTGCAGGGGGTGGAAGTCGGCCTGTTGTACGCGTTCATCGCGTATGTCGCGCGGGTCGTGGAGCCGCTGATCCAGATCACGATGCAATTCTCGCTGCTGCAGCAGTCGGTGATCGCCGCGGCGCGCGTCAATGCGCTGCTGGAAGAGGGCGAGACGGCGCAAGTCGCACGGGAACACCGCATCGCAGCAGGGCGCGTCGAGTTGGTCGACGTCAGCTTTGGCTACGACGCCCGGCAGCCGGTGCTGCACGACATTACGCTCGCGATTCCCGCCGGCGATTTCGTGGGCATCGTCGGCCATACCGGCAGCGGCAAGTCGACGCTGCTGTCATTGCTGCTGCGTTTCTACGCGCCGCAGTCCGGCCGCATCGAGATCGACGGGATCCCGATCGATCAGATCGGCGACGCGCAATTTCGCAGCGACATCGGTTTGGTGCCACAGGAGCCGTTCCTGCTGGCGGCCGATGCGTACGAGAACATCGACATGGGCCGCGGCTTGCCGGAAGCTTTGATCCTCGAGGCGGCGAAGGCCGCACGCGCGCACGAGTTCATCGATCGGCTCGAGCAGGGCTACGCCACGCCGCTCGGCGAAGGCGGGGCCCGGCTGTCATCGGGACAAAAACAGCTGATCGCCGTGGCGCGCGCGTTGGCCGGGAGGCCGCGCATTCTGTTCCTCGATGAAGCCACGTCGCGCATCGACAGCGAAACCGAGCAGCGGGTGCAGGCCGCGCTATCCGAGGTTCATGCCAAGACGACGGTGATCGCGATCGCGCATCGGCTGTCGACGATTCGCGCGGCGGACAGGATCATCGTGCTCAATCACGGGCGCATCGCCGAGCAGGGGACGCACGACGCGTTGATGGCGATCGACGGGGGGATCTACCAGCGGCTCTACCTGTTGCAGCAGATCAGCGACTAGTGTCGTGAGTCTGAAGTTCCTGCCATATCTGAATGCCGTCGTCCCCGCGAAGAGCCTGCCCTCGAGTGGGGTAGTCGGGGGCGGGGACCCAGTGTCGTTAAAAGTCGCTGGGTTCCGGCTCACGCCAGCGTTGCGGGCGCGTCCGGAACGACGTGGAGTTCTATCCCGGCGCCGGCGGAGCGCCGGCCGCGTGTTCGCCGAGGGCGATGTCGACCATCATTTCGTTCGCGAGCGCCTCGAGGCTGCGCCGCAATTCGTCGTTGCTCACGTTCTTCGGCACGAGCAACGCCGCCTTGACCTTGAACAGATGCTCGGCGGACATCGCGCCGCTGACGATTTCGGTATGCAGCTCCTCGATGCTCACGCCGCGTTCGGCCAGACTCCCGGACAAATCGCGGACGATGCCGGGGCGGTCGTGTCCGACCAGCTCGAGCTTGACCAGGCGGCGTCCCGCGGGCACCTGCGCGCCTTCGCTGCGCACGATGACCACGCGCAGGTCGGATGATTCGAGGTCGCGCAGCGCGGCGGCCAATGCTTCGGCGTTTTCCGGCGGCACTTCGAAATGCACCATGCCGGCGAACTGACCGGCGAGGCTCGCCATCCGACTGCCCGCCCAGTTGGCGCCGAAGCGCTGTGCCTGCGCGGACAATTTGCTGACGATGCCGGGGCGATCGGGACCAATGACGGTGACCACGAGCGAGGTGATCATGGGTTGTCGCTCCTCGGTGAGTGAAACGGTACGGCGGATCATGGGCGCCTTGGACGCAAAGCGCTCGTCCTGTGGATAGGCGGGCAACGCGCCGTGTTGCCCCGCGTGGCGAACGACGCGCGTGAGCAATGCGAGGCCCATGGGCGCCAGCGCACGCTCCCACAATTCGCGCGCCGATTCCCCGCGGGCGACGAAGCACCAGTCCTGCGCGGCGATCGCGCCCGCGTCCCAGCCGTCAGCCAGATGATAGACCGAACCCCCCGCGATCGAGTCGCCTTCGAGGATCGTCCATTCCACCGCGGCGATGCCGCGATGGCGCGGCAATAGCGAGGGATGGTAGCCGATGCCTCGGAGACGCGAACGTGCGAGCGCCTCATCGCTCACGCGAGCATGCGTGTGCGCGGCCACGATGAGATCGGTTGCGTCCGGAATTGCCGCGCCCGGCACGATCTTCGGATTGTCGAGGATATGGACGGGCACGCCGGCGGCCTGCGCGGCGAGGGCCAGCCGATCGTCGGCGGCTGGCGCGACGACGCCCACAATCTCGCATGCGTCCTTGCGCAACGCGTCGAACACGGTCGCCCCGAAATAGCGGGACCCGACCAGCGTGCACCTCATGAAGCCTCCCTGTTCCCGCCGATCATGGCGATCGTTGTCGTTCGTTTTGCTCGGCCGCGATTATAGGGGTTTAGCCGCCGTCGGCGAGGTTTGCGTGCTCTCCGCGACGACGCGTTGCGTGAACAGGTATTGAAAAGGCCGATTACGGCCCGACAATACAAGACCAGACCTGGCTTTCCCGAGGGCCATCGCATTCGGAGTCGCGATGCAAGTTCACGTTCCCGACCCTTCCTTTACAGACTCCGAGAGCACCCGCGCTGCGTTTCGGCGGGGTGCGACGATCGCTGTCGCGTTCGTCGCACTGATCGTGGCAATCCATTTGGTCAATTGGGTGCTCGGCCTCGGTCTCCAGCGATTCGGAATCCATCCACGCCAACTGGACGGTCTGCCCGGCATTGTCCTCGCGCCGCTGCTTCATGGCGATTTCGCCCATCTCGTCTCCAACGTACTGCCGCTGCTGGTCGTGGGCACGGCGATGCTGCACCTGTATCCGGATTCGGCGCGCATCGTGTTGCCCGTGGTGTACGTCGGACCCGGAATCGCCGTATGGTTGTTCGGCCGGGACTCGATCCACATCGGCGCGAGCGGATTGGTCTACGGGTTGGTGACCTATGTCTTCGTTGCGGGGCTGCTCCGCCGGGACCGGCGCGCCATCGCGGCGTCGTTGCTGGTGGCCTTCATGTATGGCGCGCTGGTGTGGGGCGTGCTGCCGATCCAGTTGGGCGTGTCCTGGGAAACGCATCTGGCGGCCGCGCTGATCGGCATCGTCTTGGTGCTCTTCCTGCGCCGTCGTGACATTCCGCCGCGCAGGCGCTATGCATGGGAAGGCGAGCCTGAGCCGGACGAGGGGACGCTGATCGGCGATGACGTTCCAGGCAAGGGTGCTGACGTCGCCGTGAAGCCTACCTTGCACTGATCAGGCGCTCACGGTCTCGTCATCGCGCTCCGTCACGTCGGCGCCCGGGTCGGAGATCGGGCGCAATTTATCGCTGCGGCAGTAGAAGATTCGACTCTCGAAGCGCACGTCGTAGTAGATGCCCGGCAGGTAAGTCCAGTCCGGGGCTTCGTACGGCAATGACACGACTTCGACGATTTTTCCGACGGCGCAGCGCGACGCGGGGCTCGCAAGGCAGCTCGAGACAACGTAGCACAGCGTGCCGATCCTGATCATCGATCGATCCTCCACCTCATTTTCACCTCAGTTGCCACCTCATTTTCCACTTGCTTCGCCGGTCAAACCTCCGAAGCGATCATAGAACGCGGCAGTGGCCGGTGGAAAGTCTTCGCCGGGTGCGGCAAGCGTGGCGGCCAGATGTTGCTCCGCCGAGCGGTGTGTCAGCCTGTAGAAGTCGCGGCAAAGCGCATACGCGGCGGCGCCGGGCCAGTCGAGCGGCAGCAGCGCCGCGGGGAGCAGCGGATCGCGCAGCAGCACGCGCCGATACGCGTGAATGAGCATCGTGCGCACGACAAAGCACTGCGCGGGGTCGTGTTCGCCGTCGGCGCGGAATCGCTCGATGACGGCGCCGAAGCGCTGCAAAAAGCGCCGATAGTCGGCCGCGAGCGTGCGCAGATCCCAGGCGCGCTCCACCTCTGGCGCCAGCGGACGCTGACCGGGAAGATCGCTCGCCTGCGCGACGACGATGCCTTCGTTCGCGCCGGCCGCCGCGAGAATCGACGGCAGCGCGCGGGTGGAATCGAAGGGGCGGATGAAATTGGCCGGCCCGAGCGCGCCGAAACCCGCCCACGCGAGCTCATCGCGCAGCGCCCGGCGTTGCAGCGGCGTGACGGCGTTCACCAGCACGAGCTCCCATCGACCGCGCCAATCTTCCGGCGGACGGTCGTAGATGCGGCGATACGCGTCGTCGAACCGGCGCGCGCCGTCGCGCGTGAGCCGATAGCGGCTTGCGCGCCCGTGACTCGATGCTTTGATCCAGCCGTCGCCCGCCAGCCGGAACACGCTGGTGCGGACCGAGCGGTCGTTGATTCCGAACGGCGCCATCAACCGGATCAGCCCCGCCAGCCATACGACGCCGCCGTGCGGCGCCAGCGCGTCCCCCCACACGGTGACGATCAGCGATTTCGCGCGCGGCGGGTCGGCAACGAGCGTACGCTGCACCCAGCGGGTAACGACGGGGTCCGGCTTGGGCGTGACAGGGCGCCGGGCCCGCCGATTTGATACGTTTTGTTCTTGACGCATCAGAAAACTGTATCATATGATGCTGGCGTTGCGCTATCCCCGCTATCCCCGCACGCGGGAGGTCGCGAAACGCGAAGGAGGAAGCCGATGTATGCGCAATTGGTCGAAACAGGCTTGAGCAAGCTCCAGGCACGCGCGGACATGGCGCCGGACGAACAGGCGTTCCAGGCGCGCATCGACGCCGACATCAAGGTCGAGGCGAAGGACTGGATGCCCGACGCCTACCGGAAAACGCTGGTCCGGCAGATCCAGCAGCATGCGCATTCGGAGATCGTCGGCATGCTGCCGGAAGGCAACTGGATCTCGCGGGCGCCGTCGCTCAAGCGCAAGGCAATCCTGATGGCCAAGGTGCAGGACGAAGGCGGCCACGGCTTGTACCTGTACGCGGCCGCGGAGACCCTCGGCGTGTCGCGCGACCAGCTCATCGCCGACCTGCATGCCGGCAAGGTCAAGTATTCGTCGATTTTCAACTACCCGACGCTGACGTGGGCGGACATCGGCGCGATCGGCTGGCTGGTCGACGGCGCCGCGATCATGAACCAGATTCCGCTGTGCCGCTGCTCGTACGGCCCGTACGCGCGGGCGATGGTGCGCATCTGCAAGGAAGAATCATTTCATCAGCGACAGGGCTACGACATCATGCTGTCGCTGTGCCGCGGCACGGCGGAGCAAAAGGCGATGGCGCAGGACGCGCTCGATCGCTGGTGGTGGCCTTCGCTCATGATGTTCGGGCCGCCGGACGGCGAGTCCGTGCACAGCGCGCAATCGGCGCAGTGGAAGATCAAGCTGCTGTCCAACGACGAGTTGCGCCAGCGCTTCATCGACCAAACGGTGCCGCAGGCCGATTACCTCGGTATCACGATGCCCGATCCCGATCTCAAATGGAATCCGGAGCGGGAACACTACGATTTCGGCGCCATCGACTGGAGCGAGTTTCACAATGTGCTCAAGGGCAACGGCCCGTGCAATCGCGAGCGCCTCGCCGCGCGCGTGAAAGCGTGGGAGGACGGCGCGTGGGTGCGCGATGCGGCGGTGGCGCATGCGGAAAAGCAGGCGGCTCGCGCTGCGAAATCCACGGTGGGAGCGAGCCATGTCCGCTGAGTGGCCCCTGTGGGAGATCTTCATCCGTTCGCAGCACGGCCTCGCCCACAAGCACGTGGGCAGCCTGCACGCGCCCGACGCCGAGCTCGCGGTCAAGAACGCGCGCGACGTCTACACGCGGCGCAACGAAGGCGTGTCGATCTGGGTGGTGAAATCCACCGACATCACGGCCTCGAGCCCGGGCGACCGCGAAGCGCTGTTCGAGCCCTCGAACAGCAAGGTGTACCGGCACCCGACTTTTTTTCCGATGCCCGACGAAGTGAAGCACCTGTGAATCGCGAAGAGGCACTCTTCGAGTATCTGCTGAGACTTGGCGACACCGACGTCGTGCTCGCACAGCGACTGGGCGAGTGGATCGGCCATGGGCCGGTATTGGAGGAGGACATCGCGCTGGCCAACGTCGGCCTCGACCTGATCGGCCAGGGCCGCCTGTGGCTCGCGCTTGCGGGCGAGGTCGAAGCGTGCTCGAAGGGCGCGGGGCGCAGCGAGGACCAGCTCGCGTTCCTCCGCGACGGCAGTGCATTTCGCAATTTGCAGCTGGTTGAAATGCCCAACGGCGATTTCGCGATGACGATGGCGCGGCAGTTTTATTTCGATCATGCGCATCTGTTGTCATTGCGAGCGCTGGCGCGATCCACCGAGGCCCGCATTGCGGAGATCGCAGCGAAGGCCGTGAAGGAAGTGACCTACCATGTCGAGCGCAGCGCCGATTGGGTGATCCGTCTCGGCGACGGCACCGACGAATCGCACGCCCGGATGCAAAAGGCGCTCGATGCGCTGTGGCCGTATACGGGAGAGATGTTCGTCACCGATGCCGTCGACGTCGCGCTGATCGATGCGGGCATTGCCGCCGATGCGCGAACGTTGCGCGAACCGTGGCTCGCTGCGGTTCGGCCGGTGCTCGACGAGGCGACGCTCGCGCTGCCCGCCGGCCAATGGATGCAAGGCAGCGGCGGTCGCGGCGGCAAGCAGGGTGTGCATACCGAGCATCTCGGCCACTTGTTGACCGAGATGCAACACCTGCAGCGCACCTACCCGGGCGCCCAGTGGTAATGGACATCGCGGAACCGTGGGCGATCGCGGCGGCGGCAGCCGGCGCGACAACGCCTGCGCTCGACGTAGTGTGGGACGCGCTGTCCACGGTGCCCGACCCGGAGATTCCGGTGATTTCGATCGTCGAATTGGGCATCGTGCGCAACGTTGCGTGGAACGACGGCCGGTTGCAGGTCGATGTCACGCCGACCTATTCCGGTTGCCCCGCGACTGAAATGATCGCCACGCTCGTCCGCGAACGACTCGCCGCCATCGGCGTGCACGCTGTCGATCTGGTGCAGCGGCTGTCGCCGCCGTGGAGCACCGACTGGATCGCGCCGGAAGCGAAGGCGAAGCTGAATGCATTCGGCATCGCGCCGCCGCATGTGACGGTCGGTCGCGTCGACGTTAGCGGGATCAGTCCATTGCGGCACGCGGCCAAGGCGATCCCGTGCCCCCGGTGCGGTTCCACAGAGACGAAATTGCTCTCGCAGTTCGGTTCGACCGCGTGCAAGGCACAGTATCGCTGCACGGCGTGTCTCGAGCCGTTCGACTATTTCAAGCCGCATTAGGCATGGGTATAGAAGATGCATGACATTCTCTCCGTCATTCCCGCGAAGGCGGGAATCCAGCGTCTTTGCACGCCGCTGGGGCGCGCGCGAACGCGCGTGCGCCTCCGCGGGGACGACGGAAGTTTTGCGAACGGCGCAACTCAACTCGTTGGTCTTCAGTAATGAGCAAGTTCCACCGGTTGGCCGTAGCCAGCGTCGAACCGGAGACGCGTGACGCCGTCGCCATCACGTTCGCCGTGCCCGAAGCGCTGCGCGACCAGTTCCGCTACGCGCAGGGGCAGCATCTGACCTTGCGCGCCGACATCGGCGGCGAAGACGTGCGCCGCTCCTATTCGATCTGTTCGGCGGTGCAGGACGGCGCCCTGCGCGTCGCGGTGAAGAAGAGCCCGGGAGGCGTTTTCTCGACGTGGGCGAACGAGGCGCTCAAGCAGGGCGACACGATCGACGTCATGCCGCCGCTCGGTCATTTCAATGTGCCGCTCGACGCGACCGCAACGCGCCACTACCTGGGCTTCGCGGCCGGCAGCGGCATCACGCCGCTGCTGTCGATCGTGACGACCACGCTGGCGGAGGAACCGGGGAGCCGCTTCACGCTGGTCTACGGCAACCGCGCCTCGGGCACTGTGATGTTCAAGGAAGAATTGGCGGCGCTCAAGGACACCTACCTCGGCCGCTTCAACCTGATCCATGTGCTGTCACGCGAGGCGCAGGACATCGAGCTGATGCACGGCCGCATCGACCGCGCCAAGGCCGATGCGCTGCTCGCGCACTGGGTGCCGTTGGCGCAAATCGACACGGCGTTCGTCTGCGGTCCGGAAGGGATGATGGAGGCGGTGATCGCGGCGTTGAAGGCGCGCGGCTTTCCCGATGCGAAGATCAAGATCGAACGCTTCGCCGCGAGCATCCCCAAGCACACGCACATTGCGCAGGCGCAGCCGGTCGCCGGCCACAGCGAATGCGAAGTGACGGTCATCATCGACGGCGCGACCCGCACGTTCCTGCTGGAGAAGGCGAAGGACAACATCCTCGACGCCGGCTTGCGCAATGGGATCGAGCTGCCGTACTCGTGCAAGGGTGGCGTGTGTTCGACCTGCCGCTGCCGGTTGACCGAGGGCGAGGTCGACATGGACGTCAACTTCGCGCTCGAAGACTACGAGGTCGCGCGCGGATTCATCCTGGCGTGCCAGAGCTATCCGGTCACCGACAAGGTGGTCGTGACGTTCGACGACACGGGCACGGGCTGACTGCTAAATGGGGTCGGAGACGACTTTCCTGTGACGTCGTTTGATTGTCGGTAAAATCGAGGGGAAAGTCGTCTTGAGACCCCGTGGAGGAACGAGTCGTGCCGCATTCCCTTTTCGAACGCCATCGCGCCATGCTCGAACGTGCGGTGCAAGCCATCGGCGAGCGCAGCTATTGGAGCGCCTATCCGGAATCGGCCAGTCCCAAGGTCTACGGCGACGGCGCTGCGGAAGCTGGCAAGGCGGCGTTCGACGCGCTGCTCGGCAGGCGGTTTCCGTTGACGCAGCCCGCGACGATGGGGGAGGTCGGCGGCGAGAAATCGCCGTACGGCATGACGCTTGGCGTCACCTATCCCAGGCCCGACATCGATGGCCTGTTCGCCGCGGTCGGCCGCGCTCAGGACCAGTGGAAGAAGGCGGGCCCGGAGGTGTGGGCCGGCGTCAGCCTGGAAATCCTGGCCCGCATCAACAAGGCGAGCTTCGAGATCGCGAACGCCGTCATGCATACGACGGGCCAGGCGTTTCTGATGGCGTTCCAGGCCGGCGGCCCGCATGCGCAGGACCGCGGGCTCGAGGCGGTCGCCTATGCATGGGACCAGTTGCAACGCGTGCCCGCCAAGGCGCAGTGGGAAAAGCCTCAAGGCAAGAACGAGCCGATCCGGATGGAGAAAACGTTTCGGGTCGTGCCTCGCGGCATCGGGCTCGTCATCGGCTGTTGCACCTTTCCCACGTGGAACGCGTACCCGGGGCTGTTCGCGAATCTCGCCACTGGCAACGCGGTGATCGTGAAGCCGCATCCCGCGGCGATCCTTCCGTTGGCGATCACGGTCAGGATCGCGCGCGAAGTGCTGGCCGCGGCCGGCATCGACCCCAACGTCGTCACGCTGTTCGCGCACGAGGCGGGCGGCGACGTCGCGCAGAAGCTGGCGCTGCGGCCCGAAGTGCGCATCATCGACTTTACCGGCAGCACCGCGAATGGCCGCTGGCTGGAGGAACACGCACGGCAGGCGCAGGTCTACACGGAAAAGGCCGGCGTCAACCAGATCATCATCGATGGCGCCGCCGACTTCAAAGCCGTGGCGCGCAACATCGCGTTCTCGCTGTCGCTGTACACGGGGCAAATGTGCACGGCGCCGCAGAATATCTACGTGCCGAAGGCCGGCATCGATACTGCGGAAGGTCATCTGACGT
>Ga0184632_10000500_pt1 | contig 15435 bp, 11 predicted proteins | sample PLM31_50_b1_FD_133153 | JGI IMG/M metagenome (GOLD analysis project Ga0184632, IMG submission 133153) | Groundwater sediment microbial communities from an aquifer in East River, Colorado, USA - PLM3-1_50_b1 | ecosystem: Environmental > Terrestrial > Soil > Riparian zone | place: USA: East... | reverse complement strand
GGTCGCCGTCGGCGCGGTCGTCGGCACCGCCATGGGCCTCGTCGCGGGATACTACGAGGGTTGGTGGGACCGCATCATCATGCGCATCTGCGACGTGCTGTTCGCGTTTCCCGGCATCCTGCTCGCCATTGGCATCGTCGCCATCCTCGGCGGCGGCATGGGCAACGTCATCATCGCGGTCGCGATCTTCAGCATTCCCACGTTCGCCCGGCTCGTGCGCGGCAACACGCTGGCGCTCAAGCACCTTACGTTCGTCGAAGCGGCCCGCAGCATCGGGGCGTCGGACTGGACGATCGTGGTCCGCCATATTTTTCCCGGCACGATCGCGGCGGTCGTCGTGTACTTTTCGCTGCGCATCGGCACGTCCATCATCACTGCGGCGAGTCTGTCGTTTATCGGCATGGGGGCCCAGCCGCCGACGCCCGAATGGGGCGCGATGCTCAACGAGGCCCGCGCGGACATGATGACCTCGCCGCATGTCGCGCTCTTCCCCAGCCTGGCGATCTTCTGCACGGTGCTCGCTTTCAATCTTCTCGGCGACGGCCTGCGCGACGCGCTGGATCCGAAGATAGAACAGAGATGACCGAGGCCCGCGCAGGCGCCGGGACGAAAAAATCGGTCCTGCAGCGCTGGGCAAGGCTTGCAATTCCAGCCGTATTCGTCGCCGCAGTCGCCGCTTTTTTCGCGCTCGGTGGCGAGCATTATCTCGCTCTGGATACGATCAAGCAGAACCGCGACGCGCTGCTCGCTTTCACGTCCGCGCATTACGGCCTGGCGCTGGCGCTCGCGTTCGCGATTTATGTGACCGCGACCGCACTGAGCCTGCCGAGCGGCACAGTGCTGTCGCTGACGCTGGGTTTCCTCTTCGGTCGCTGGGTCGCGACCGCAATCGTCGTCACCGCCGGTACGCTCGGCGCAACGATCCTGTTTCTGGCCGCGCGCTATCTCTTTGGCGAGGCAGTGCGCCGGCGCCTCGGCCCGCTGGGCGAGCGTATCAACGAGGGCTTCACCGAAAGCGGCTTCTTCTGGCTGCTGTTTCTCCGGCTGATGCCGCTTTTCCCCTATTTTCTCGTCAACCTCGCTCCGGCGCTCACCGATATTCGTGTGCGCACGTACGTCGCCGCGACGGTCGTCGGCATCTTGCCGAGCACGCTGATCGTCACCAACCTCGGCCAAACCCTGGGCAGCATCGAGTCGACGCAAGCCCTGTTCAAACCGGAGGCGCTGCTCGCGTTGAGCCTGCTCGGCGTGCTCGCGCTGTTGCCGGTGCTGTTGCACTACGTACGATCCAAACGGGTCTGACCGACGTATGTGGGACTGCGACGCTAGCGTCTCATCTCTCACGTGCAGCGCGCCCAATATGACTCCGAGCCTGCGTCGTTTCATCGTCGGTGCCGCGATCGGCCCGACCCTCTTGGCTTTTCTGGGGGTCGCCATCGCCTGACCCTGCGGATGCAGCATCGGCCGGCCGCTATTTGCTATCCTTCGCGCTGACGTCGCGGACCGTGACGCGGCCGCCTCCGGATGAAGCCCAAGCTCCTTTTTCTGTTTCCCGAGTGCTGGGACCGCTGCGCATTGCCGGCTGACGCCGCGCTGCGTGGCCAGTTCGACGTGGTCGGCGAGGGTTTCGACCTCTTTCGCTTCCCGGAAAACGCCCAGATCCTCTGGTTCGACGTACGGCGCTTCGTCGATCGCCTCGTGCGCAGATACAGGCGTGACGGCGTCGCCGGTGTCGTCAGCACCAACGAGCAATACGGCGCACTCATTGCGGCGACGGTCGCACGGCGGCTCGGGCTTCCCGGAACCGACCCGGTGGCGGTCATCCGCGCGCAGCACAAGGCACTCGCCCGCGAGCTGACCGCGGCCGCGCTACCTCACGCGTCGCCGCGCTACACCGTTTTTCCCTGGACCGTTGACGCCGCCGCCGCGGCCGCGCTGCCCTATCCGCTGTTCGTCAAGCCGGTCAAGGCGGCGTACTCGGTGCTCGCGCGACGCTGCGATCGCGTCGAAGAGCTCATCCGCCATCTCGACTTCCGTCCGTCGGAGAAGCACATCATCCGGCGGCTCGTGAAGCCGTTCAACGATCTGATGCGCGATCTGCTTCCGGGCGACGAGGTCTGCGACGCGCACCACCTGATCGGAGAAGAGCTGCTCGATGGCGTGCAGGTCAATGTCGACGGCTATATCGATCGTGGCGCCGCGCATTGCCTGGGCGTGGTCGATTCGGTCATGTATCCGGGCACGATCGCTTTCCAGCGCTTCGAATACCCGAGCCGTCTGCCTGAAACGGCGCAGCGCGATGTCGAGCGCGTGGCGTGCCGCGCGCTCGAAGCGATCGGCTTCGACCACGGCCTGTTCAACGTCGAGCTTTTCTGGCGCCCGCGCGACGGCGCGGTCAAGATCATCGAAATCAACCCGCGGCTCGCCGCGCAGTTCGCCGACCTGTACGAAAAAGTCGACGGCATGAATCCTTATCGTGTTCTCGCCGACCTGGCGATCGGCCGCGCTCCGCGGTGGATTCGGCGCGCCGGTCGCTACGGTGCCGCGGCTAGCTTCGTGTTCCGCGAATTCGACGGCGCGATCAAGTTCGCGCCGAGCCGCGCCGAGATCGGATGGCTGCAGGCGACGCATCCCGACGCCTGCCTGCAGACTTTCATCAAGCACGGCAACAGCCGCGGGCGCGAGATGAAATGGCTGGGAAGCTATCGCTACGCGACTGTCAATCTCGGCGGGCGCGATCGCGAGGACCTTTTCCGGCGCTATGACAGCATCTGCGCCAACCTGGCGTTCGAGCGCCCCGCGAGGATCGCCTTCGGAAGCACTCTCGGCGCGTTGCGGCTCGGGCGTTAACCCTACGTTGCCTCTGCTTAGTACAGGAACGAGCAAGAACGAGCATCGCGTTTGATTGCGGTGAGCCGCGGTGACGCGGCTCACCGCGCTGGGAAGTTACGTACTCAGAGGCGTTCGGCGCACGTTAGCACACCCCGCATCGCAGGCATCGGCGAAGGCTGGGCGGGCGCGCGTGGGCCGCGCCGGCCGTCGCGGGTGGCGTGGCAAGGGAGACGTTAAGTCCGCGACCGCAGCCGCGCCGGGCACCCGCAGGCCGGCGTTGGCGGCCCCCGCGCGCCCGCCCAGCCTTCGCCGATGATCGCGCCGCAATCCTCTACGCAAATCGGCGACAAGCTTCCCGGCCTAGATTAATTCGGGAGACGCTTTCCGCGGATCACGCGTCGGTCGTAGCGCAGGCGACCGAAGGGCCGAGCTTCTCCTTGGCGGCCGCGACCTGCGCAACATCGGGCAGCGCGACGCCGTTTTTCGCCGCGGTGATTTCCGCGAGGATCGAGATCGCAATCTCCGGCGGCGTACGGCTGCCGATGTAGAGCCCGATCGGTCCGTGCAGCCGAGTGATCTGCTCGCGCGTCAGGTCGAATTCCTCGAGCCGCTTGCGGCGCTTGGTGTTGTTGGCGCGCGAGCCAAGCGCGCCCACGTAGAACGCCGGCGATTTCAATGCTTCCATCAGTGCCAGGTCGTCCAGCTTGGGATCGTGCGTCAACGCAACGACGGCGCAGCGCTCGTCGAGCTTCATCGCTACAACCGTGTCGTCGGGCATCGTTTTGACCAGCGTGACGCCCGGAATGTCCCAGGTTTCGGTGTACTCCTCGCGCGGGTCGCAGACGGTGACCTGGTAATCCAGACCCACCGCGATCTGGGCGAGATACTTGGATAGTTGTCCGGCACCGATCACGAGCATCCGGTATCGCGGCCCGTGCACCGTAGTCAGCATCTGCCCGTCGAAGGCGAGGTTGTCGGGTGCCCGCGCGGGCATGAGCGCGACTTTCGCGCTGTCGAGATCAAGTGTGCGCGCGACAAGGTTGCCCTGCTGGACGAGTTCGAGCAGCTCCCCGATGCGGCTCTGTGGCGTGAGCGGCTCGAGCACGAGTTGAATCGTGCCGCCGCACGGAAGACCGAACTTGCGCGCGTCTTCCGCGGAAACGCCGTAGGTGACCGTCTGCGGCCGCTTGACGTACGCTCCCTCGCGCCGCGAACGCTCGACGATGTCGTCCTCGATGCAGCCGCCCGACACCGAGCCGACGACGTGACCATCGTCGCGCACGGCGAGGAGCGCGCCCGGCGGACGCGGCGAGCTGCCCCACGTCTTGACTACCGTCACGAGCAGGACGCGTCTCCCGGCGGCCAGCCATTCGGAGCTCTTACGCAGCACTTCGAGGTCGACGCTGTCCATGGCAATCAGGGCCCGGTTCCGGGCGTTAACAATCGGACAAGCCGCCGGCGAGCTTGGTTCATTGCCATTCTACGCCGGACGCGTCAGCCAGTAGATGAAGATGGCCACGATGATGGCCGCCGCCACGGCGAGGCGCAGCCACAAGGTGCGCGACGTCGTGGCAGCCTCGGCGGACGCAACGACCGGCTCGGCGGCGGCGGCTGCTCCGCCGCCGAGGCGCTCGACAAAGCAGGCGAAAAAGTCGTCGGCGATCTTCGCGGCCGCGCCGTCGACGAGGCGCGACCCGATCTGTGCGAGCTTGCCGCCGACCTGTGCATTCACGTTGTATTCGATCCGCGTTCCAGGGCCGTCCGGCGTCAGCGCGACCTTCGCCTCGCCGCGTGCAAAGCCGGCAGCCCCGCCCTGCCCTTCGAAGCTTATCTTGTACGAGGTTGGCGAGACGATGTCGGACAGTACGATGCGACCGCTGAACTTGGCCGAGACGGGGCCGACACGCGCCGTCATTGCGACCCTGAACTCGGTGTCCGAAACCCGTTCGATCGATTCGCAGCCGGGGATGCAGGCCTTGAGCGTTTCGGGATCGTTCAGCGCCGCCCACGTTTCTTCTACGGACGCCTGCACCGTGCGGCTGCTCATCAGTTCCATGCGCGGCACTCCCTTTGCATGCAATTCGGATCACGCAGCGCGGCGCGCGCGATCGAAGCCGGACGTGCGCGTCATTCCGCGGGTCGCGTGCGGCCGCGCGAACGCCGTTGCGAGCTGCTTCAGGCTCTCCAGGTTGTGCACCGGCAGCAACTCATCCACATACGGCAGCATCGCACGGATGCCCGCCGGCCGTGCCTCGAACTTTTCGTAGCGCAACAGCGGATTGAGCCAGATCAGTCGCCGGCAGGACTTGGCGAGGCGCTCCATTTCGGCGGCAAGGCCTTCGCCGACGTCGCTGTCGAGACCGTCGCTGATCAGCAGCACGACCGCGCCCTGCGCGAGCAGCCGTCGCGACCACCGGCGGTTGAATTCCGCGAGGCACGCGCCGATGCGCGTGCCACCGGCCCAGTCCGAGACTGCGGCGCTCACGCGCGCGAGCGCGACGTCGACGTCGCGACGCTTGAGATGGCGTGTGATATTGGTCAGCCGCGTGCCGAACAGCAGCGTGTGCACGCGGTCGCGGTCGTTGGTGATCGCGTGCAGAAAGAACAGCAGCATGCGCGAATAACGGTCCATCGATCCGGAGATATCGCAGAGCACGACCAGCGGTGGGCGGCGCCGCCGACGCTGTCGCCAGGCGAGCGGGACGACCGTCCCGCTCGCCGATGCCATTGCGCGCAAGGTCGCGCGCAGATCGACGGCCGACCCGCGGCCCGCAGCGACGGTGCGACGGATCGGCAACTCGGGCAACGGCAGGCGCAGTCGGGCGATCATCGCCGTGACCTCGGAGAGCTCTGCTGCGGTCATCGACTCGAAATCCTTGCTCTGCAGAACCTCGCGCGGCGAGAACGTGAACGCCGCATCGACCGTGACTTCCTGTTGCTCAGCGTCCCGCTCATCGACCCGTGGCGGCGCTAGTGCGTCCGCGAGCCTCGCGGACAGTGGCGCTTCGGCATCCTCGCGCGGGATGCGCGTGTACACCTTGGGCAGGAGCAACTGCATCATGCGCTCGAGCAGGCGCGGATTGCGCCAATAAAGCTCGAAGGCCTGATCGAACAGCGCCTGCTGCTCGTGTCGCTCGATCAGCACCGATTCGAGCGCGGCACGGAAATCCTCGCGCCGCTCGACGCCCACCGCCTGCACCGCTTCCAGTGCGACGATCACCTTCGCCGGTCCGACCGGCAGGCCCGCGGCACGCAAAACGCGCGCGAAATGGAGGATGTTCTCGGCGAGCCTTGCTCCGCCGGCGGAACTCGCTGCGAGCGGCTTCACGATCCGAGCTCGGCGGCGGCCTCGCGGCGCGCTTCACCGACCAGTCGGGTCGCGACCTCCGGCGACACGGCCCCGATATCATCCTGATACTTGAGCAGCGCGCCCAGGGTATCCCCGACCGTTTCCGGATCGAGGGCGATCTTGTCCAGCGTAACCAGAGCCTCCGCCCAGTCGAGCGTTTCGGCGATTCCCGGTGCCTTGAACAGATCCATCGCGCGCAACCGCTGCGTGAACGCGACGACCTCGCGCGACAGCCGGAGGTCGGCGCCAGGCACCTTGCGCCGGACGATCGCGAGCTCACGCGCAGCGCTCGGGTAGTCGACCCAGTGATAAAGGCAGCGCCGCTTGATCGCGTCGTGGATCTCGCGCGTGCGGTTGGAGGTGATCACGACAATTGGCGGCGAAGGTGCGACGATCGCACCGAGCTCGGGGATCGTCACCTGATACTCGGCAAGCACTTCCAGCAGGTATGCCTCGAACGGCTCGTCGGTGCGGTCGAGCTCGTCGATCAGCAGCACCGGTGCAGCGCCTCCCTGCGGCGCGAGCGCTTTCAGGATCGGCCGCCGGATCAGGAACCGGTCGGTGAAAATGTCGGTCGCCAGCGCCTCGCGATCGACCTTACCTTGCGCTTCGGCCAGCCGGATTTCGATCATCTGGCGCGGGTAATTCCACTCGTACACCGCCGACGCGGTGTCGAGGCCTTCGTAGCACTGCAGGCGGATCAGCTCACGGCGGAGCGCGCTCGCCAGCACCTTGGCGATCTCGGTCTTGCCCACACCCGCCTCGCCTTCGAGGAACAGCGGCCGGCCCATGGTCAGGGCAAGAAATACGCTCGTTGCCAGGCGACGATCGGCGAAGTAATCGTGTTTCTCGAGGAGCTCGACGACGCTGTCGACGCTGGACGGGACTGCAAGGGCGGACATGGGAACGCGGCTCGCGGAGGATCGAGAGACCACTGATTATAGCCTCAACGACGGCATGACACGGCGGCGCGGCCGCACAACTGATCTGCACCAGAACGATTAAGGTGATGCTTCAATAGGTCATGCTTCAATAGGTGTTGACGACACAGCCCAGCGCCGAAAGCGAATAGGAGCCCGAACAGCGGAACGTTGTCCTAATCGGGCTTGACGGTCGATGCCTGGCGCCGCCGCGACAGATACCAGGCCGCCGCCGCGGGCACGATGAAAATGAGCGCGTGAACGCCCAGCTCGAGCGATACCGCATGGCCTTCCTCGACGCCGACCCAGAAATCGACGATGGTGATCGCAAGCCATATCCAGATGAAGAGTAGCGCGCCGTTATTGCCGCGACTCTTGCCGCGTTGGTGGAGTGCCGCAACGACAACGTCGAACGCCACCGCGAACGCGACGCCGATGAGCGTCATCAGAAGAGTACGCATGGAGTATCTCCGACGTAGTCCCAATGCGATTATGTCTGTCGGTATGGCGGCTTGTCCACGGCCATGCTAATGTCATGGGCGTGCACCGTAGGCCTAATGAAGTTCTCTGCGCGTTGGCATTGCCGCTGATTCTGTCGCTGTCGCCCTCGGTGGCGACAGCGTACGACTGGCTGCAGTTCAACGGCGATCCCGCGCACAGCGGCAACAACACCTTCGAGACGGCGATCGACCGCAGCAACGTTGCCTCGCTCGTGTTGAAGTTCCAGGTGTCGCTCCCCGCCGTCGCCGATGGCGCGCCGGTACTGCTGCAAAGCGTGTCGACGGCATCCGGCGTCCACGATCTGCTGTTCGTGACTACCAAGGCCGGCCACATCGTCGCGTTCGACGCGCAAACCGGCACACAAGTCTGGAGCCGGCAATACGCCGCGGGCGCGTGCCGAATCAACAACGGCGGCCCTGAATGCTACACGACGTCCTCGCCGGCGATCGATCGCAATCGGCTCTACGTCTACAGCTACGGCCTCGACGGCTACGTGCACAAGTATCAGGTCGGCGACGGCACCGAGGTCACGGCGGGTGGCTGGCCGCAATTGGCAACGACCAAGGGCTTCGACGAAAAGGGCTCGTCCGCGCTCGCCATCGCAACCTCGCAGGGCTCGACCTATCTCTACGCCGTGCACGGCGGCTATCCGGGCGACAACGGTGATTACCAAGGTCACGTGACGGCGATCGATCTCGCCACCGGCGCGCAGCGCGTATTCAACGCAATGTGCAGCGATCAGGCGCTGCACTTTGCACGCGCACCGGCCACGCCCGCATGCGGCGCAGCGCGCTCGGCGATCTGGTCGCGCCCCGGCGTCGTTTACGCTGCGGGAACCGACCGGATTTATATGGCAACCGGCAACGGCAGCTTCAATGGAGACGCGGGAGGCAACAACTGGAGCGAAACCGTCTTCGCGCTGCATCCCGACGGCAGCGGCGTCGACGGCAAGCCGCTGGACAGCTATACGCCGGCGAACTTCCAGTCACTGGACAACGCGGACGCGGATCTCGGCAGCACCGCTCCCGCCATTCTGCCGGTTCCCGCCAGTTCCAGCGTGCAGCATCTTGCGCTGCAATCGGGCAAGGACGGCAAGTTACGACTGCTCGATCTTTCCAATCTGAGCGGTCAGGGCGGGCCCGGCCGTACCGGCGGCGAGATCGGCGCAGTTGGCAACGTCCTCCAAGGCGGCGGAGTGCACACGCAGCCGGCGGTGTGGGTGAATCCGTCCGATGGCTCGACGTGGGCCTTCGTCGCCAACGGCAATGGCGTCGCCGGGTTGAAGCTAGTCATCGGTTCCGGTGGCGCGCCGTCGCTGGTGGAGCAGTGGCGTAACACGCAAGGCGGCTCGTCACCGCTCGTTGCGAACAATGTGCTCTACCATGCGGGCTCTAGGGCGCTGAGCGCGCTCGATCCGGCGACGGGCAACGTGCTGTGGACCGCGACGCAGATCGGCGCCTCACATTGGGAGAGCCCGGTCGTGGCGAACGGCATCCTGTACATCACCGACGAGTCGAGCCGACTCACCGCGTTCGCTTTACCGGCAACGGCGCTCAAGGTCGCGGTCATCGAGTTCTATAACGCGGCGTTCGATCACTACTTCATGAGCTCGCGGCAAGCGGACATCCAGGCGCTCGACACCGGCATATTCCCCGGCTGGGGACGAACCGACAACACGTTCGCGGCGTATTCGCAGTCACTCCCCGGCGTCAACCCGGTCTGCCGGTTCTACCTTCCGCCGGCGTACGGCGATTCGCACTTTTATTCGGCGTCGCCCGCCGAGTGTGCCGCCGTGCAGGCGCGTTATCCATTCTTCGACTTCGAGTCTCCGGCCTTGTTCTATATCGTCCTCCCCGATCAGCTCACCGGCGCTTGCCCCGCAGCTACGCTACCGGTCTACCGCGTGTGGGACAACCGCGCCGACACCAATCATCGCTATATCACCAGCCGCGCGACACGCGACCAGATGGTCGCCGCGGGCTGGCTCGCCGAAGGCTACGGCAACGACGCGGTGATCATGTGCGCGCCGGAATGACCCGCGGCGGTCAACGGCGACCCGCCCCGTTGGAGCCTAGTACTTCCGACGTGATGTGCCTCTTGGCAAGCTCGGTTCCGAGCTTATGGCGCAGGAAGGCGCCGCTCGTGTATCGCTTCACGCCGAGATAATACTTTTGCTCCACATACTTGACGGCATCGACATACTGATCGAATACCTCGTTGTCACATGAGAAGCGCTCATAATTTACGATCGAATAGACACGCTTCCCCAGCGGCTCCAGAAGCCGGTCCACTGCTTCGACGATCGTCTCGATATCGTGGACATCGCGGATGCGCAGGCCGGCATAATTCATATAAACGGTATTGCTTTCCGGATCGTAGCTCAGGCGATCCTCCATGCGTGTATCGAGCATTCGCTCGCGCAGACCCATCGACGCGGCGCGGAAAATGGCCGGATTCATCGCTCGTGGACCTTCGATCGCCGGTTTGAACGGCAGGCGGCCCAGGATGTCGCGTTCGAGCTCGATCCCCGGCGCGATTTCGGTAAGCGTGAGCCCGCCCGCGCCCAGCCGAAACACGCAGCGCTCGGTGACATAGAGCACTTCCTGGCGCCAGCGCTGCGCGTAGCCCGCGCTGAAGGTGGTCTGGCCGATGCGCTCCACGAACTTCGGGAATTTGCCTTCCTTGACGATACGCACGCGGCCATCTTCGATTGCGAGCTCGAGTCCGCCCGAAGTGAAGGTGCCGACGAATACGAGTTTCTTGGCGTTTTGACTGATGTCGATGAAACCGCCGCAACCGGGAATGCGGCTCCCGAAGCGGCTGGCGTTGACATTGCCCTCGGCATCGCACTCGCCGAATCCGAGAAAGGCCGCATCGAGCCCTCCACCGTCGATAAAATCAAACGCCGAGCCGTGGTCGATGACGGCCTGATAGTTCACGGCGGCACCGAAGTCCAGCCCGCTCATGGGTACGCCCCCTATGATGCCCGGGTCGACAGTGAGCGTGATCAGGTCCTGGATGCGTTCCTCGCCCGCGACCAGAGGCACCTGGTCGGGCACCGAACCGACGCCGACGTTGATAACGCAGTTCGGTGTGAGCTCCAGCAGTGCGCGCCGGGCGATGATCTTGCGCTCGTTAAGATCCACCGCCTTGACCATTTTCTGCGGCACCCGCAGCTCTCCGGAGAAAGCCGGATTGAACTGAGTGCCGTACGTCTGCATGTGGTGCTCGGGCTCCGCCAGCACGACACAGTCGACGAGAACTCCGGGCACCTTGACCTTGCGTGCATCCAGCGATCCCTCTGCTGCGATGCGTTCCACCTGCGCAAGCACGATTCCCCCAGAATTCCGCGCCGCGATCGCAAGGGCCAGGTTTTCGAGGGCGAGCGACTCGCGCTCGGCGGTGATGTTTCCGTCCGGATCCGCGGTGGTACCCCGGATGAGCGCGACCTGGATCGGGAACGACTTGTAGAAGAGATACTCCTCGCCGTCGATCTCCATCAACCGCACGATGTTCTCGGTGGTCTTCGCGTTCATTCTCCCACCGTCCTGGCGCGGATCGACGTACGTCCCGAGACCGACACGGGATAACGTACCCGGTTTGCCGGCGCCGATATCACGATACATATGCGTAAGGACACCTTCGGGCAGGTTGTACGCCTCGATGCGGTCGTCGACGATGAGTTTTTCGATGCCTGGAGAAAGCCCAAAATATCCGCCGACCACGCGCCGTACCAGAACTTCATGCGCAAGCCGGTTGAGCCCCCTGTCCTTCATGTCGCCTTGCCCGGTGGAGAACACCAGTGTCAGGCCACGTGGCGTCGAGGTTTCGAGAAAGCGCTTCTCCAGTGCGACAAAGAGCTGGTCCGGCGTGCCATTGCCACCGTAGCCGGCAGAAGCGACGACATCGCCGTCGTGGATCACCGCAACGGCATCCGCAGCTTCCACGATCTTCTTGAGCCTCATGAATTCTCCTCCATGAATCGACTTACCGGACCTCCGGGGGTGGCTCAACCGATCATCGACTCCGGGTGAACGTGGTTGGAGGCCACGCGGGCGCCTCGCCCGCGAACACCGATACCAGCTGGCAATGGCTGTTCGGCGACGCTACTCCGGACGAATACCCACCGCCCTGACGATGGGCGGCCAGCGCACGACGGATTCCCTGATCTCGGCTTTGAACTGATCGGGGGATGTCGCCATCGGCTCCATTCCCATCTGCGCAAAGCGATCGCGCACGTCGGGCTGTTGCACGATGCGCGCAAATTCGCGATGTAGCAGATCGACGACCTCCGGCGGCGTTCCCGCGGGCGCGAGGACGCCATTCCACGGATCGGCGGCGGCCTCCGTGTAACCGAGTTCCGTGACGGTCGGAATATCGGGCCACGCACGTATGCGACGGTTACTCGCCACCGCAAGAGCCTTGAGCTGCGCGCTTCGCAGCTGCGCGTCGATCGGGCCCAGAAACGTGAAGTACACGGGCACCTCGCCCGCCACGACATCCTTGAGCGCCTGCCCACTGTTGGCGTACGGCACGTGCAGCATTTCGACGCCCGCCTTGCGCGAAATGACCGACGCGGTCAGGTGCTGGACCGTCCCGATGCCCGCCGTCGCGTAAGCGATCCTTCCGGGTTGGCGCCGCGCCAGCGCGATGAGTTCCGGAAGCGTGTTCAGGTGGAGTGACGGGTGCACGACGATGACGATGGGCGGCTCCGCCAGTTTGGTGATCGGCGCGAACGAGGCCACCGGATCCACCGCTAGAGAACCCAAGGTACTGGGCAGCAGCGTGATCAGCGAGCCGGTCATCAACAGCGTGTATCCGTCCGCCGGCGCCTTGGCGACGACCTCACTGCCGATGTTGCCCGATGCGCCCGGGCGGTTCTCGACGACTACCCGCTGACCCAGGGCATCGGCGAGCTTGCCGCCAACGAGGCGCGCCGCGATGTCCATCTGACTGCCGGCGCCGAACGGAACGACGATCCGTATCGGCCGATCGGGATAGGTTCCGGCATTCGCGGCCTGCGCGGTGAGGGTCCAGCCCGGGCCGCTCGCGGCCAGGCCCACGGCCACGGCGCCGACTATGGTTTGCCGCAGCCTCGCGAGGATCGGTACCGCACTTAGGAATCTGGGATTCATGAGGCCTGCCGATTCAGTTGGATCGGGCGCGTCGCGATTTCAGATGCGGATTGATTGTCGAGTCGTTATCCGGTCCGCTATCGCTCGAACGCCGTCGCGACCCGGCATCGGGATCGACGGCCCACGTGGCGACCAGGGTCGTCGCGACAGGCTCGTAGTTTTCCAGACTCTGCCCCAGAATCTTCGCCAGAAATGTCGGCAGCGTTCCCCGCGCAAGATGCCAGGTGAGAACCCCGTGCTGCGCACAATTCTTCACTTTCCACAACTGCGATGGTACGAGCTTCTGAAGTGCGCTGGCATCCGCCGCGTCGTTCCTGTGATCTGCGCCGCAAACCAGAACCAGTTCGGGAAACGGACGTGGTCTCGATGCGAGCAACGCCGCGTACGGTTCATCGCTCAACCCGTGAGTCTTCAGCTTGGCAGCAACCCGGCGGAAATCCTGCGGCGAGATCGATAATCCTCTGTTCAGCTTGAGCAGGATCGCCGCCAGCACCGCAGGAACCCCGCCCCCGCTGGTTCCCAGCGATATGACATTTCGATACGTGCGCGGATCGACATGCCTTCGCAGGTTTGACAGAGCCACGAAGAAATCTCCGCCCAGCCCGGGAATCCCCAAGGCAAAGGCGAGCCTCGAGAAATCGCGTAAGACAATAACGTCGTACAACGTCGGATTCAGGCAATCAAGCAGCCACGGCATCGGCGACATCAGGCGGTGAAATTGACCCGCAAAACCGATGATCAGCGTTTTTTGGTTCGCGGATCCGCAATCCGCCGTGTATCGCGTCAACCCCTTGAATATGCCCCTTCGTTCGAACTCGATCGGCCGAATCTTGTTGATCGGCATGCAGCCGCCGAGTCTCGCGATCCATCGACGGCTGGGCGAATCCGCAGCGTCACCGGCAAGGGCAGCAGCGAAGTATCGCACTTCCGCGGGCGTCATATAGTTCTCGAGGGCGATATGCATACGGTTCAGCTGATTCTCGGTACGGCAGCGGCTGATGCGCCGTCGATAGAGACGGTACGCGCGGTCCAATCGGCTTGCCATGGACGATGTCCGGCGCAGGAGGCGCGCTCCATTCAGCGGCGAACCCGCGCTTATCCGCCGCGCCCTGTCGCCTGCCCCCACCTTCTCCCGAATGCAGCGCTCAATCGCATCCGTTGAAGCGAGTTCCGCGAGTTGCGGCGGCAAAAAGGTTATCCCCGTGGAGAGCTCGATGGCGATACAGAACTCCATTTGGGCCAGGCTGTCCATCTCGAGCTCTGCGAGCTCAAGGTTCGATCCTTCGATCAGGAACGATCGGCGCATTTCGTCGTTGAACGCGCCGGGAGCGGCAATCTTCAACGCCTCGAAAACGGCCAGGCGCGAGCGCGAAATCTCCATCGGTCGCTCCGTCACTTGTCCGACACAATGAGGCCGATCAGCTCATGCTTTAGAATCTTACCCGTGGCGCTTCGCGGCAACGCGTCCACGACGATGACCCTTCTCGGCGCACGCACGCCCAGACGCTCGCGGGCACGGGCCATCAGCTCTTCAACGGCGACCTTCGCCGAATCGTGCAATTCAACCGCTGCAACAGGTATGTCACCGTAAGCAGTCGATGATTTGGCGAATGCGGCAGCAGCCCGGACGGCCGGATGCTCTTCCAGCACTCGCTCGATCTCCGCAGGAAAGATCTTGATGCTGTTCAGGTTCATCATGTCGTCCGTGCGCCCGTGAAGGCACAGAGCCCCGCCGGCGGTAAGAGAACCCAGGTCCCCCGGATAAAACCAGCCCTCCCTGAAGTGGCGAGACGTAGCGACCGGGTCCCGATAGTACTCGCGAGTCATGCATTCGGAGCGAACCCTCAGCTCGCCGACCTCGCCTGCCGGGAGCGCTTTTCCGTCGCCGTCGACGATCTCGAGTTCGATCCATGGAACCGGAGTGCCCACCGTTTCGAGAGCGTCGGCGTGACCGCCAGGGTAGGTGGTTGCGATTCGCCCGAATTCCTGCGCGCCATAATGGACGAACAACGGCGCAGCGAAGCGGGCCTTGAACAAATGACGCAGCTTTGCGGGCACCCTGGAACCACTCGTATACACCGTCGTGCGGGCGGGGAAAGGACGGGTGTCGGAACCGTCGAGAACAACGCTCGATACCTGCAGGACGCTCAATTCGAGACACGTCACATCGAGGCTCGCGCAAAGCGCCTGAGCCGACAGGGGCGGCGAAGACGACCGGGTTTGGAAAGCGGATGTCACGCCCAGATACAGGCAAAAGAGTCGCTTGCGCTTCGCCGGGGAATCTTCCACGGAGGCAGGCGTCAGTGCCCGGTACGCGGATGCAACCCCCTCGGATTCGGCCATCCGTTCGGCCCGCCATGCCAACGCACGCTGGCTCACCGTGAAGATTTTGGGCTCCCCCGTCGTGCCCGAGCTCGTAAAGTAGATCGCCGGTGCATCCGGATCGGCCTCGGCGGCATCGGGTGACTCGGCATGGACCGCCGCGCCCAGGATTTCCGATGTCAACACCAACGCCTCCCGCCCGGCAAGAGCATGCTGCTGGTCGGTCACGATGACACGACCCACCGGGAGCCTATGCGCCAGATGCAGCCTCATGGAGTCAGGGTCATGAGTCGGCAGGCAAACCTGCGGAATGCCGAGACACAAGAGCGCTAGACTGGCCACCATGTGGATGTGCTCATCCGCAATGGTGATGCCG